>Ga0214228_1000288_pt1 | contig 15817 bp, 15 predicted proteins | sample TroBogypolimnion_21_FD_153066 | JGI IMG/M metagenome (GOLD analysis project Ga0214228, IMG submission 153066) | Freshwater microbial communities from Trout Bog Lake, WI - 05NOV2007 hypolimnion | ecosystem: Environmental > Aquatic > Freshwater > Lake > Hypolimnion/Profundal zone | place: Trout... | reverse complement strand
CTTGTTTGACAAACAAGAGCGTGTCTTTTTGCAAATCTTCGACGTATAAATCCTGAATGGCAATTGTGTTGAAAAACTTATAATCAATTTTACCAAGCTGAACTTTGGTGTGAAGCTTTTCAGAGAGTTCGGATACAATAATTTTGGAAAAAAACTGCTGAGACATGCTGGTTTGTAGCAATACAAAGAGCAGGGCGAGAAAAATAATTATTCCCGCAACGCTTAAACCGAATATTTTAGCTGTTTTTTTTATACCTTTGAACTTTGTTTGCAAAAGTAAATAATAATTCGTGAATTTCACACCGAAAGCCCTATAACAACCTAATTAAAAAGTGAAAAAAATAAATTACAATTGTTATGCCATGGATTTCAAACATTATTTCAGCAAACCTAATGAATTTTAAACACTCAAATTTCAGTCATTTTAAATGAATTCAACACTAATATTAGGCATAGAATCATCGTGCGACGACACTTCAGCTTCGGTTATCAAGGATGGTGTGATGCTCTCCAATGTTATTGCCAATCAGGCAGTACATACCAATTTTGGCGGCGTAGTACCCGAACTTGCTTCGCGTGCTCACCAATTAAATATCATTCCGGTAGTACATGAAGCGTTGAAACGTGCCGGTGTCGACAAATCGGAAATAAGTGCTATCGCTTTTACACGTGGTCCGGGTTTGTTGGGATCCTTGTTGGTTGGAACTTCCTTTGCCAAAGGTTTTGCACAAGCTTTAGACATTCCGCTGTTAGACGTAAATCATTTACAGGCACATGTGTTGGCACACTTTATAAGCGAAGGAAAAGCCGATGAACGACAACCGAAATTTCCGTTTTTGTGTTTGTTGGTATCAGGCGGAAATTCACAAATTGTATTGGTAAAAGCCTACAACGATATGGAAGTTATCGGACAAACCATTGACGACGCAGCCGGTGAAGCATTCGATAAATGTGCAAAAGTAATGGGACTTCCCTACCCGGGTGGTCCGCATATCGACCGGCTGGCAAAAGAAGGAAACCCGAAAGCTTTCAGCCTCAACAAACCACAACTGCCCGGCTACAATTATAGTTTTAGCGGTTTAAAAACCTCCTTCCTTTATTTGCTTCGTGACAAAGTGAAAGAAAATTCCGACTTTGTTACCGAGAACATGAATGATCTTTGTGCATCGCTTCAGACTACGGTGGTGGAAATACTGATGAATAAACTCCGAAAGGCTGCTGACGACTTTAAAATAAACCAAGTGGCTGTGGCTGGTGGTGTTTCGGCTAATTCTGCACTTCGTCAGGCTTTTCTGGATCATGGAGTGAAATACGGTAGGGAAGTGTATATTCCACCTTTTGCGTTTACAACCGACAATGCCGCCATGATTGCCATTACCGGATATTTCAAATATCTACAACACGACTTTTGTTCCATAGAAGAAGTTCCGTTTGCGCGGGTTTCAAATCAGTTAGCAGGCAACAGCTAACAGGTATCATTTTTCATTTATCATTTATCATTCATGAAGAAACCAACATTTAAATTACCCGAAAAACTTGAACCTTTCAGAGGTGTTATTCTCTTTGCAGTGGTTTTAATGCTGTCTAATATTTTCTGGAAATACCAGATGGTCGGCGATGAAGCTTCCAATACCGATTCGGTAGTAACGTTCTGGGGATTTAATATTTCCGCACCATTTATCTGGATGGCTCGTCATGTCACCACAGTTTCATATTATATTTTGCACTTGTTTGGCTATTATGTAAACCTCAATCCGGTGAATATACTTCAACATTCTAACGGAACCTCCGTGCAGATTATCTGGGCTTGTACCGGACTAAAACAAATGTATATATGCTTTTGCATTCTGGCTTTTGCACGAGGACCGTGGTTAAAAAAACTTTGGTACATTCCGCTCAGTTTATTCGTGGTATATGCTTTTAATATTTTCAGAATATCATTTATCGTGGGTTGTGTCGAAAATCATCCACATTGGTTTCATTTCCTGCATCTTTACGCTTTTAAGTACGTGTTTTACGGTATAATTTTCCTGCTTTGGGTCTATTGGGAAGAGAAAATTGCCGGGAAAAAGGAAAAATCAGAAATTGAATCTTAAAGAAATAATTTCATGAAAATCATAACCATCGCTTTCATGTTTAGCTTGCTATTTACAACATTTGCAAGTTCAGCCCCTACACAAGTTCCCACAACGCCAGTCAAAACGGATATGCAAAAAGCCGTTACAGTAGTGAATGGGCAAATAATGCCTGCAGATTTCAATTTGAATTCTATTGACCCGAAAACAATTGAATCAGTAAATGTTATTAAACCTGATTCTTCTAAAACTAAACTTACTGATTTAAAGACACTCTATGGCGAAAATGCCGCAAAAGGAGTGATTTTAATAACGTTGAAAACACCCAAAGCAGATCTTATTGAAATTAAAGAAAAACCGGATGAAAATAAAGAAAAGATTTATGATTTGGTCGAACAAATGCCGGAGTTTCCGGGCGGTAGCGATTCTTTAATTGCTTTTATTCACAAAAATATAAAAACAGACTCCAAAACTGTTTTTGGTCATGGAATACCCGGAAGAGTAATTGTACATTTTGTTGTATCAAAAACGGGCTCGATAGATAATGTGGAAATTATAAAATCACTTGATCCTATATGTGACAAAGAAGCAATTCGTGTTATAAAACTTCTTCCAAAATTTATTCCAGGAAAGCAAAATGGAGAAAACGTAGCAGTTTGGTATAATATGGTTGTTCCTTTCATACTGCAATAAATCATTCCGATTCATATTTTCAATACAAACTGACAAAAGTCCCACTTTGGGGAATTTAGGAGTCTTTCATGCAACAATATCTTTCCATACTCAAGCAATACTGGGGCTACGATGCGTTTCGTCCCCTTCAGGCTGATATTATCCGCAGCATTGCAGGCGGAAAGGATACGCTTGGATTAATGCCTACCGGTGGCGGAAAGTCGCTGACTTTTCAGGTGCCGACAATGGCAATGGATGGACTTTGCGTGGTGGTAACGCCGCTCATTGCGTTAATGAAAGATCAGGTTGAGAATCTAAAAAGTCGGGGAATTTTAGCTGCTGCCATTTATTCCGGAATGACGCACCGCGAGATTTTGATGACACTCGAAAATGCAGAGCTCGAAGCCTATAAGTTTCTGTATGTTTCGCCCGAACGGTTGGGAACGTCCATTTTTATGGAAAAAATCAAGCGAACGAAAGTTTGTATGATAGCCGTTGACGAATCGCATTGTATCTCGCAATGGGGTTACGATTTTCGCCCGTCATATCTTCACATTGCCGATATTCGCGAACTATTACCCGACGTTCCGGTGCTGGCACTCACTGCCACCGCCACCCCCGAAGTGGTTGAAGATATTCAAACTCAACTGCATTTCAAAGAAAGAAACCTGTTTCAGAAAAGTTTTCATCGTTCCAACCTGGCGTATGTGGTGCGAACGGTAGAAAACAAAGATGAAAACCTGCTGAAAATTTTATGGAATGTTCCCGGTACATCCGTGGTATATGTCCGTAACCGCAAAAAAACCAAAGAAGTTGCCGACTTTTTAAATCTGAGTGGAATTGCTGCCGAAAATTTTCATGCCGGTCTGAAAAACGAAACGAAAGATGCCAAGCAAGCCCGCTGGAAAAAAGGTGAAACACGTGTGATTGTTTCTACCAATGCTTTCGGAATGGGCATTGACAAAGCCGAAGTCCGCACCGTAATACATTTAGACTTGCCCGATTCGCTTGAAGCCTATTTTCAGGAAGCAGGACGCGCCGGACGTGACGAGAAAAAAGCGTATGCCGTTTTGCTTTATAACAATGGCGATGCCGTGAAAATGCGAAAACGGGTTGCCGATACTTTTCCCGGAAAAGAAATAGTGATAAAAGTGTACGAATCGCTCGGTAATTATCTCGAAATGGGTGTCGGCTCAGGATTAGATGCCGTCTTTGCATTCGACATAGCCGATTTTTGTACCAAGTTCAAATTACCCATACTAACAAGTTACAATTGCCTGAAAATACTTCAACAAGCCGGTTATATTGAACTTACAGACGAGCAGGACAGTTCATCTAGGGTTCTATTCATTGTGGACAAAGATGATTTATACAAATCAAAACACACGCCCGAACAAGAAAAACTAATGCACATTTTGCTTCGCTCCTACACCGGATTGTTTACGGATTTGGCTGCCATAAACGAAGATATAATAGCCAAAAGACTGGAATGGACACGCGATCAGGTATATGAACAGTTGGTGGGATTGACTAAAGAACATATCATCCAATACATTCCGCGAAAAAAAACGCCGTTCCTGACTTTTGTTCGCGAACGTGAAGCCACCGAGCGGGTAATTTTGAGCAAAGAAGCTTATGACGACCGTCGCGACCGATATATTTCACGTGTAAAAAGTGTGCTGGATTATGCACAGGAAGAAAATATCTGTCGCAGTCAAATGCTACTCGCGTATTTTGGAGAAAAAAACACAAAACCTTGCGGCCAATGCGATATTTGCCTCAAGAAGAAAGAAACCCAACTATCGACAGAAGATTTTGAAGAAATTAGAAAAGCCATTCTTCATATTCTCAATTCTGAATCACTTTCGATAAATGCCCTTGTCAAAAAAATGAATCTAAAAGAGCAGAAAGTGCTTCAAGTCGTTCGTTTTATGATTGACAACCGACAGATTGAAGAAAATGAGCTGCTGAAATTAGAAATTAAATAAGAAACTATCTTTCTGATTTATTTTGTTTGCTTAAAGCAAAGAATATCTGGGTTATTAGTACCCCAATCAAAATTCCAACCGAAAGAATTGAAATAAAATCAACTGTACTAAACCTCCCATCTACTATAATGTGCAAACAATTACCTATCGAAACCGCGAGGAATATTGAAGTTATAAGGATACTTTTCTTTTTCATTTTGATTGTATTTTAGTGAATTACTCCGGTATTTCTTGCTTCTTTTTATCCAATAAAATGTAGATTATAGGCAAAATACCCAGTGTGTTAAAAATGGCAATACAAATAAACCATGTCAATTCGTTGTTTCGACCGGCTTTCCACATGGCTATTAATTTCCAAACAGCATCCCAGATTGCAGCTACTACAATAAAAGGTACTAACCATCCAAAAATGGTCACTAATTGTTGAAGATTGTTCATTGTAATTTGATTTTAAGATGAATATATGAGCGATTAACCAATTGCAAAAATACAAAATAATCTTATGCTCAGGCATATCGACTCAAACTTTTAAATTCGCTTTCGTGAAATCTGCATTTTTGCCTATCTTTGTCGAACGGTATCTCAACACCTTGGATTGCAATTAATAAATTTCTATGCGTAAAATTATCGTTTGTTTTCAGCTTGTTTTGATTTTCTCTATTTTTCTGCACGCTCAGACAAAGGAAAAGCAAAATTTTAAAGTCATGTGTTATAATGTCGAGAATTTCTTCGACTGTAAACATGATTCGCTTAAAAACGATTATGATTTTTTGCCAACCGGTTCGCATGCCTGGACATACAAAAAGTATGTTAAAAAACAAGCTAATATTGCCAAGGTGATTTCAGCCATTGGTGGTTGGGATGCACCGGCATTAGTGGGAATGTGCGAAGTGGAAAACGATAAATGTTTGTTCGATTTAACCCATTATTCGGGCTTGAAAAATTTCCAATACAAGTTTATACATTACGAATCGTCAGATACGAGAGGAGTTGATGTAGCATTATTGTATCAGCCACAACAATTTAAGCCTATTCACAATCAGCCCATTCGAATTAATTTTCCTGCTGCTCCTCACAGCAAAACACGTGATATTCTCTTTGTAACCGGAAAAATACCATCGGGCGACACGCTGTATGTTTTTGTCTGCCATTTTCCATCGCGTTTGGGTGGCGAACTGGAATCGGATGATAAACGATTATTCGTTGCTTCGGTACTGCGCAACAAAGTGGATAGTCTGTTTACTGCTCATCAGAAACCAAACATAGTGATAATGGGCGATTTCAATGATTATCCGACTAATGCCAGTTTGCTCAATGTATTGCGGGCAAAACCTCTTGGCGATTCAATTTCCTACAAGGAACTGTATAATTTGATGTATAAAATGCATGCTGAAGGAAAAGGAACGAACAAACATTTGGGTGATTGGGGTGCCTTGGATCAGATGATTGTTTCGGGGAATTTGTTGAATCCCGGAAACTCAATATTCACCATGCAAAATGATGCACATATTTTCAATGCCGACTTTCTGTTGGAAGCTGATAAAATCTATCTTGGAAAGCAACCGTTCAGGACATACGTCGGCTTTAAATATCAGGAAGGATATTCGGATCATTTACCGATATATGTTGATTTTTGGTATTAAAGCCCCAAAAATCCTCCGAAGGAAAACACAAAAGACTTTTTCTCTAAATAAAAAGAAACAATGATGATACAACACAATACAACAACAGATATTAAATCCTCCATGAGAGATGATTTAGGGGGCTTTCATATTCAACTTTTTATTCCCTGCTATATCGACCAATTATATCCCGAAACGGGTTTTAACACGATAAAATTACTTGAAAAAGCAGGATGCACCGTTCATTACAATCCGAATCAAACCTGCTGCGGACAACCCGCTTTCAACAGTGGGTACTGGAAAGAATCGGCCGTTATGGCAGAAAAATTTATGAACGATTTTCAATTAGATATGCCTGTCGTGTCGCCATCGGGTTCGTGTTCAAGTTTTGTGATTCATCATTACCAAAAATTATTTGCAGACAAACCTGAACTATTGGAACGTCATGCACTATTGAAAGGCAAGGTATTCGAACTGTCCGATTTTTTGGTCAATGTATTGAATGTTGAAAAGCTGGGTGCAATATTTCCACATAAGGTCACTTTTCATGATTCATGTTCTGCATTGCGTGAATATGGAATAAAAGACGAGCCTCGCCGATTGTTGGCGCAGGTTGAAGGTCTGGAATTAATTGAAATGGAAGAAAGTGATACTTGTTGCGGGTTTGGAGGTACTTTTGCAGTAAAAAATAAGGCTATTTCGTCGGCAATGGCAGAGAAAAAAGTGGAAAATGCATTGGCTGCCGGAGTTCATTTTTTAATCAGCACCGAAGCATCGTGCCTCATGAATATTAATGGCTATGCAGCAAAACACAAACTTCCTATAAAAGGTATACATTTGGCTGATATTCTGGCAAGTGGTTTGTAGTTATAGTTTTTTAAGTTGCACTGTTACACTTTTTCCTGCATTGACACCTTCGGGCAAACTTATTTTCAATTCGGTACTATTTAAGGTCGAATTATAAACAGCTTTGTTTCCGCTATAATTTCCCGAAATCAATAGTTTCATTGAATTTTTCGACTGAGTAGGATCACAAACCGTAATTGTTATGTCCTGTTCCGATTTCTCTAATTGAACCAAACCGGCTGTTTTTGATTCAATAAAATCAGTTTTCGAAAAGGTGGAAATGCGTCCCGCTTTATGAAAGACAAATTGAAAAATGCTGTTGTCCTTTAATTTTACAGCCTGAATATCAGCCTGATTTGTCAAAATTTCCAAATCGGGATTCTCAGCATATTGTTTCAGTTTACTTTCCGATACCGAAGGTAAAACAATGTATGCATACGACTGGGGAATCGATGAAGTTAGGCCGTGATTTAACCAGAGTTTAAACACTCTTCCCGAAACTTTATCGGCAGAATAAGGGTCGGCTATTTCATGCCAATTGCCGGTTTGCATTTTGACAGAAAGTGAGACTGACTGCTTTTCGGGGAAATAATAGCCAATCGAATCGTGCCAAACACTCTGAATTTCATTCGAAGTAAGCGTCGTATCATTTGTTGCTAAATCAGCTGAATTCTGAAGTAAAATTGAAGCTTTTCCATTTTGCAAACATTGATTTACAGTCGTAACAATTTCTTTTCTACCCGTTGCTTTAATATCAGCTCCCAAACAAACCAATTTGTTATTCAGATAAAACCATGATTTTTTAGCATCAATTTTATTTCGGGCTAAATGAAAAGTTGAAATCCCTGACACCGAATGTATCAATCCGCCTACAAAAGCATTGGGATTGTGATAATTATCAGTATTGGAATGAGCTTTTATCACATCGATGACCGGAGCAGTCACTCCCGGCAATCTGTTCCAGTCCCAAATCGGAAAAATGTCGAGATATTCATTTCCACGTCGCATAAAAATGCTGCAGCCATCTGAAATAAAATGTCCTTTTTTATTTTCATTGTTGGTAAACTCGGTACCTTTCACGCGCGGTGAACAGCAACGAACCGAGATATAATCTGTTGCCGACCGAAAAACAGTCAAATCCGATCGCCAAAAATGCTTTGCCTTGGCTTTTTCGGCTATTTTCCCGGGTTGTAAATTTCGAGAAATTATATCATCATACATTGCCGAATTGACAGTATCGGCTTGCTTCAATTGATTAACAGCAACACACAGTGCTAAATTTTTACCCAATTGAGCTTTTTTGAAGAGTTGTCTGTTACAGGCGCTTACATCTAAGTAACCCCGCCAATCAATCCAATTCTGTCCATCCAGAACGTAATTTCGCAAGATATTAAGCTGTGAATCAGAGAATGATAGTGAAGTATTCTCAAAGATATTGGCATAATAAGTCATGCTTGAAAGAAAAGCCAAGCCATAATTCCCGAATTGCTGTTGCGGACCATGTTGGTGAAAGCTAAAATCGGGCTGAATACCTTCATTTGTAGTTGTATAAATTTCGGAAGCAATGGTGTCGCGGGCTTGTTTGACTAAAGTTTCATTATTTGTCAAAAGTGCTTTCATCAAAACATTTCCGGCAAGCCATACTTTATTTTGTCCAGTCATTCTGAATCCAGAATTATTCAGTACATTGACAGCTTCATGTTTTTCATCTTCGGATAACTCATTTTCCATAAACAGAAAAACCAAGCCCATAAAGCGTGGAATTCCAATTTGGTTGTACCACCAATTTTGGCATACAGGTTTTGTTTGAAACCAATAATTTATCCCTCGATGTAAAACTTCAGATACATTTTTTTGATGAAAAAATTGAGAAGTCGGTGTAATATAGGCTCTGCTTAAAAGCAAAAGCTTGTAAACATGATTGGTAGGTTCCCAATTGCTTCTTGCCGAATCGTTGTAGTGAATGTCAGGCCACGAGCCATCAACTTGCTGAGTTTGTATAATTCTTTCCAAATCAGCGTCTTGTTGAAATGTATTCCAATAAAGTTCGCGTAAACTCAAATCGGAAGTATTTCCTTTGTTTGAAATGGCAGCAGCTAAATTATAGTAGTCGGGCGATTTGAAAAATGGATGACAACTCATTTCTAACATCCGTTTTTTGAGCTTATCGACCAATTGATTGCCTGAAAAGGAATTTAAACTTGAAAGAAATACGAAAACAATAAGTATGAATTTTTTTTTCATATCAATTTCGAAGCACGATAGTTATTCATTTATTTGTCTAAACATGCGTCACAAAAAGCGGAGTATCCGAATTCAAAACCATTTTATAAGCCAATCCGGGATTGAACAAACGTGCAAACAAATTGCGACGGCGGGTGTTAAATGAAAGTACGTTAATTTGATTTTTAAGCATAAAATCATTCAAAAGTTCAGGCGTGTCATGGGCATTTAACAAAGCATAATTCGTCGTTAATTGTGGGTAATGATTAGCAAAATAAGATTTTATACCCGATAGCAACACCTCATTCCACGCAGCGTTTTTATCGGAAGCATGAATGAAAAACAATTCGATTTTATCAGAGGCAAAAAGTGAAATAGCCCGATCAATGGCAATCAAATCTTTTTGATCAAAATTAGTCAGAAAAGCAACTCGCTTGATGTCATTTGGTGATTCCATTTTCATTTGAGCCGGAACAGCAAAAACGGGAGAAACAGAGGCTTCCATTACTTCGGCAGTTACACTTCCTATCAATTCGTTGGTAAGTTTTTTCCCATGAGTTCCCATTACTACCAATGCCGGATTATTTTTTTTGCAATAATCAAGTATCTGATCTTCCGGAACTCCTTCTTTAATCTCAAAGCTAAATGGAATATTGGGTAATTCGCCTTTAGCGATACGTACCTTGAGTTGAGCAGTCATTAGTTCAATTTCTTCATTGGCTGAATTTATCAATTTTTTAATCAATTCACTATCGCTTATGCTGTAAGTACTCAGGTCGTGATTCGAAGAAATGGTAAATGTCGGATTAAAATAGGCGTATAAAAACACAACTTCGGCAGCTAAGGTGTCGGCAAAATGAAACCCGAAATCAGTAGCTTTTGAAATCTGATCTGAAAGGTCAATCGGGATTAAAACCTGAGTATTTTCTTTGCATGGAGCTTCTTGCTCCCACGCACTTTCCATTTCTTCCACAATTTTGAGTGCAGCAGGCAGGTCACTTTCTTTAATGCGAACACGCACTCCAACCGCTAATTCGGGGTTTTCCAGATTCAAATTATGTATTACAGTTTCAATTCCGTTTTCTTCCAGTACGGATTTAATCATTTGAGCCCGTTGAAAAGTACGAATGGCGAGGGTTACTAATTTGTCTTCCATAACTTTAATTATTTGATTTACAGAATAGTATTAAATTAAAACATAATACTGAGACTTTCAATTCTATTTTCGCAGTAAAGATATTCAATTTAACGTAAACGAGTATGTTTTTTTGAATATTTTTTGTGTTAAGTTTACTGATAGTGGTTTATTTGAAAATTGTTGATTGTTGTAAGCTGGAACTGATGGAGAACTACGAAATTCATTCAGAAAATTTAGAAATTACGTTTTAAAAAAGGAAATGATGAAAAAAACTGTGAGTTTGTCTAAAATTTAGCGACTATTTTTAAAGAATAAAGTATCTTTGTAAGCTAAAAATCAAAGGATGAGTCAATCGATTACAAAAATATGTACTGATTTTATTTCGGAACTGGAACAAGCAATTGGCAATCAATCTGCCGAGAATATATTTGTACTGACAGATACCAACACACGTGAATTGTGTTTGCCCTTGATTTTAAAGTCGGCGAAATTAAATGGTTGCCAGCAAATCTGCATTCCTGCCGGAGATGAAAATAAAAATATAGATTCTGCCGTTACGATTTGGAATTATTTGAGCGAGAACGGAGCAAACCGCAAATCCTTGATGATTAATGTAGGCGGTGGAATGATTACCGATATTGGTGGATTTACGGCTTCAACTTTTAAGCGTGGCATTCGTTATATCAATGTTTCGACCACACTCCTCGGTGCGGTAGATGCTGCAACGGGTGGAAAAACCGGTATCAACTTCAGTGGTTTTAAAAACGAAATCGGAGTTTTTAATCCGGCAGAAGCTGTCCTTATTGATATTGAATTTTTTAAAACTTTAGACCTAAAAAATTTACGATCAGGTTTTGCCGAAATGCTAAAACATGGACTCATTGACACCCGCGAAGAGTGGCAAAGTTTGTTGAAGTTCGACTTGGAAAAATTTGATTTAGAGAAGTTAAGACCACTCTTAGTTCGTAACTTCAGAATTAAAGAACGCGTAGTAGCCCAAGATCCTAACGAAGAAAATATCCGAAAAGCGTTGAATTTGGGACATACAGTCGGTCATGCCTTCGAAAGTTGGTCGTATAAATCAAAGAAACCTGTTTTACATGGCTATGCCGTGATGTGGGGCATGCTTTGTGAATTGTATTTATCGCACGTTAAACTCAATTTTCCAAAAGAAGAATTGCTTCGGCTAAAATACCTGATTAAAGAATTTTATGGAACTTATGAGTTTAGTTGCAAAGAATATGAATCGCTTTTTGAGTTGATGACTCACGATAAAAAAAACGATTCAAAAGAAATTAATTTTACATTATTGAGCGATATTGGCAAAATACACATCAATCAAACTGCATCGAAAGACGAGATTTTCGAATGTTTTGATTGGTTTAGAGAGGGCTGAAAGCCTCTTCCCCCCCCACAGGGAGACCAAAAAAAAACAATTTACAATTATGGGAAAAACATTAATTATTGGGGCAAGTAACAATCCGGAGCGATATGCCTATAAGGCAGCAGAACGTTTGTTGGCTCACGGGTTTGAAATTGAACTGATTGGACGTAGACCGGAAGTTATTTTCGAAAGAACAATTGATACTCAGAAAAAAGAATTTGAAGATATTGATACAGTAACACTCTATGTATCAGACAAATTTCAACCGGAATACTACGAGTATATTATTTCATTAAATCCAAGACGCGTGATTTTTAACCCCGGAACTGAAAATCCGGAATTTGAGGAATTGTTGATTCAAAACGACATTCATGTTGAAGAAGCCTGTACATTGGTATTATTAGGGAGCGGACAATATTAGCTGCCCCCCAACCCCATTAAGGGAGAGAAAACGAAAAATTTTATAATGTATTAAAGCAAATTAACTTATAATCAAAATTATTCCCCTTTAAGGGTTAGAGACAGATGAAAATAGCATTAATAGGATATGGTAAAATGGGTAAAACCATTGAGCGAATTGCATTGGAGCGCGGACATGAAATTGTGTCGGTGATTGATGTGGATAATTTGGACGATTTTGAATCCGAAGCATTTAAAAGTGCTGATGTGGCTATTGAATTCACTATTCCCAAAGTGGCGTTGAGTAATTATCGAAGCGCTTTTGCTGCGGGAGTTGCCGTGGTTTCAGGCACTACGGGTTGGACTGAAGAATTGCCACAACTAAAAAAGGAAATTGAAGATGGTGGGAAAACCTTATTTTGGTCATCAAATTTTAGTCTGGGAGTTAATATCTTTATGGCTGTGAATAAATATCTTGCCACAATCATGAATCAGTTTCCCAATTATAATGTAGGAATGACCGAAGTTCACCATACTCAAAAACTCGATGCACCAAGCGGAACTGCCATTACACTGGCTGAAGGAATTTTGGAAAAAATAGATAGAAAAAATGCGTGGTCGAAGGAATTTGAATCAAAGTCGACTGACCTGGCAATTAAATCAATTCGCGAAGGACAAGTACCCGGAATACATACCATTCGCTACGAATCTGAAGTGGACTCGATAGAAATTACACATGACGCTAAAAGCCGGGAAGGATTTGCACTCGGAGCTGTAGTAGCAGCTGAATTTACAGTGGGAAAAAAAGGATTTCTTGGCATGGAAGACCTGCTAAATTTTTAACACGACAATAAACTTGAATGGACTTAATATCAGAAAAATAAACTAAACAAATATGAATTCAGAAAAACAATCATCTCGTTTTGACAAGCCTTTAAAAAACTGGATTAAAGCAGGTATTTGGAGCATAATTTACATATTATTTATCATCTGGGTTGGAAATTATTGGTGGCTAATTGGTTTACCGCTTGTATTCGATGCATTTGTAAGTCATTATATTCCATGGACTTGGTGGAAAAGCAGTAAAAATAAATCCGTTTTAGCTGTGATGGGCTGGGTCGATGCCATCGTATTTGCTTTGGTGGCAGTTTATTTTATCAATACATTTTTGTTTCAAAATTACCAGATTCCAAGTTCTTCGCTCGAAAAAAGCTTGTTAGTAGGTGACTTTCTGTTTGTCAGCAAAGCCAGTTACGGTCCACGGGTTCCGAATACACCACTTTCATTTCCATTGGTTCAGCACACATTCCCATTACTGGAATGTAAATCTTTTATCGAACATCCACAATGGAATTATAAACGATTGAAGGGTTTTGACAGCGTAAAACGAAATGATATTGTAGTTTTTAACTTCCCTGCAGGTGATACAGTAGCCGTCAAACAACAAAACCCCGATTATTATTCTTTGTGTTATTATCGCGGAAGGGATGCTGTTCGTAACAACAAGGATGAATTTGGCGATATAGTTTATCGACCGGTAGACCGCCGTGAAAATTATGTAAAACGCTGTGTGGGTATTGCTGGTGATTGGTTGGAAATAAAGGACAATCAGTTAATTATAAATGGCATCAAACAGGAAAAATTTCAGGGAGTTCAGTTCAATTATTTTGTACAAACAGACGGCACACAGTTAACGAATGACATATTAGATAAATTGGGAATTAGTGTTGAAGACATAATGTTGGTTGATAATATGCAATTTAGTGAAGGAATAAAATCATTGGGTCTCGATCCCAATTTGCCTGTTTATCATTTCCCAATGAAAGAAGAAACATATAATAAATTAAAAGAAATTACCGGAGTTAAGAAAATTGTAATTGAATCGATGAATAAACCGGGTGATGTATTTCCACTTGGCGGTCATAAATCATGGTCTCGCGACAATTACGGTCCAATTTGGATTCCGAAAAAAGGCGCTGTTTTAGAACTGAACAGCTACAATCTACCGATTTATGAGCGGATTATTCGCGTTTACGAACACAACAAATTAGAGGTGAAGGACAATTTATATTATATCAATGATAAAATCACCAAAACCTATACTTTCAAAATGGATTATTACTGGATGATGGGCGACAACCGCCATAATTCAGCCGATTCACGGTATTGGGGTTTTGTTCCCGAAGACCATATTGTTGGTCGTCCGGTGTTAGTTTGGTTATCGTTAGATAAAGATAAAGGTTGGTTCAGTGGAAAAATTCGTTGGAACAGATTCTTTAAAAATGCTGAACATTAAAACGGCCCCTAAATCCCCTGAAGGGGATTTTAAGAGTAGAACTAAGAATTTTTTATTCAATTTTAAGTGAATTTTAATATTGCAACGGAAAAGCCCCCTTTAGGGGGTTGGGGGCAGGTCTGTCTGACTTCGGCTTATTTAGCTCCTGTGGAATATTTTGTGGCATTGGCAAATACAAAGACTGTTTTGTTGGAAAATTGCGATTATTACCTGAAGCAAACGTATCGGAATCGCTGTCAAATTGCAACAGCCAATGGACTAATGACTTTGAGTATTCCGGTTGAAAAAGGCAATGGCGAAAAAACACTGACACGTGATGTCCGAATTTCGGAACATTCCGATTGGCAATTACAACATTGGCGCTCCATCGAATCGGCATATAATTCAACGCCATTTTTTGAATATTACAAAGATGACTTTTTCCCTTTTTACGAAAAAAAATGGACTTTTCTTTGGGATTTTAATTTCGAAATTCAGACAAAAGTGCTTGAATTATTGGATTTAAAACCCTGCTTAAAATTGACTGAAGAATATAAAGTGATGTTGGATGATAGCACAGGTGATTTGCGCGAAAGTATTCATCCCAAGAAACAAAACTTGCTTTGGAAAGCAAAATCTTATTATCAGGTTTTTGAACAACGATTTGGATTCTTACCAAATTTGAGCATAATAGATTTGCTTTTCAATATGGGAAATGAAAGTCAATTGATTGTTGTCCTCTAAATCACCCAAAGAGGACTTTAAAAGCTTATTTTATTAACAAACAAATAAATAATATAATTAAATTCCCCCATTAAGGGGGGTTAGAGGGCTACAATATGGAACAGATAGATTGGGCTAATTTAGGTTTCGGTTATATCAAAACCGATTATAATGTGCGCTGTAATTTTTGTAACGGACAATGGGGTGAACTGGAAATACACGATAGCGAGTATATGAATATTCATATGGCTGCAACCAGTATTCATTACGGACAAGAAGTATTCGAAGGGCTGAAAGCATTTCGCGGAAAAGATGGTAAAATTCGTATTTTCCGTATGCGGGATAACGCCTTACGTATGCAGGATTCGTGTGCCGGAACGCTTATGGCACAATTGCCTGTGGAAAAATTTGAAGAAGCTGTTTTGAAAGCAGTGAAACTGAATGAACGTTTTATCCCGCCGTATGAGTCGGG
>Ga0214228_1000283_pt1 | contig 15932 bp, 12 predicted proteins | sample TroBogypolimnion_21_FD_153066 | JGI IMG/M metagenome (GOLD analysis project Ga0214228, IMG submission 153066) | Freshwater microbial communities from Trout Bog Lake, WI - 05NOV2007 hypolimnion | ecosystem: Environmental > Aquatic > Freshwater > Lake > Hypolimnion/Profundal zone | place: Trout... | reverse complement strand
GAATCACTTTTCTCTGAAATCCTGCATATTTTTGATTGTCCTTTTACCTTGCTCGAGGAACTGGAGAAAAAGACACAACTTCTTCCAGTTCAAAATTTAGCCATTTGTTGTAATTCGTCTGACATTGCCTATGTAATGTACACTTCGGGAACAACCGGAAAGCCCAACGGTGTTCTTGTTCCTCAGTCCGGCATCATTCGTTTGGTATATTCGTCCTATATTCCGTTCTCCGATAAGCTTGTCATTCTTCAACTTGCACCATTGGGATTTGATGCATCTACTTTCGAAATTTGGGGAGCATTGCTTCATGGTGCCAGATTGGTTATTTATGGTAATCACCTGCCTGAATTTTATAGAATCCGGCAGTTTATTCATCATTATAAAATATCATGTCTATGGCTCACTGCTGCATTATTTAACGCAATTATTGATGAAAGTCCTGAGCTATTGAGTGGTGTGAAATTTTTGCTTACCGGCGGCGAAGCTCTTTCTGTACATCACATAAAAAAAGCTCAGAAATTTCTTAGTGAAACACATTTCATAAATGGATATGGACCGACAGAGTGTACTACGTTTACATGTTGTTACCCCATACCGGATTTGCGTCATTCAACTCTAAAGTCGATACCAATAGGAAAGGCTATTACTGCCACAGGCACCTACATTTTAAATGACAATCTGAAGTTAGTTGCAAAAGGAGAAATAGGTGAACTATTTGTCACAGGTGCCGGAGTTGCATTAGGATATCAAAACAATGAGGCATTAACGAACGAACGGTTTGTTGAAATAGACATTGATGGCATTAAACAAAGGGCTTACAAAACCGGTGATTTATGTGTGGAACTACCAGATGGTACTATCGACTTTGTGGGACGCAAAGATTCACAAGTTAAAATTAATGGTTTTCGCATCGAGATAGGTGAAATTGAGGTTTGTTTGCGAAACTATCTGTATGTTGTGGATGCAGTTGTTCTGATAAAAGACTATGGCGTGACAAAGAAAATTGTTGCATATGTAGTTCCTCGATCAACAAACATAAACAGTTCTACTGAATCTGTAAAAGTGCTTAATTTGCTTGACAGAAAGGCACTTGCAAAGCATTTAACAAACTGGCTTCCAGGCTACATGATACCGAACGAGATTATTGAACTTACGGCACTTCCTATTAATATTAATGGAAAAATAGACAGAAAGGCTTTACTTTTAATTGAAAGCGATGAGAGAATAAATTCCGAAGAGGACACTTTTAAAGGAATTGATTTAGAAATCAAACAATTATGCGAAAAGATACTAACTATCAAAATATCAAACCGAAGTGACAATTTTTTTGAACTTGGTGCCGAATCGCTATCCATTGCTCAACTGCTTTTTCATTTATCTCAGGAGTATGGAATTAATATTCCAATAAGCAGTTTTTATTTTGACCCTTCTCTTGAAAATCTGATTAATTTATTAAATAATCAGCATTCCGTTGAGCACAAGTTCATTTCTGATCATATAGAGAAATCTAACTTACTTTTTGACTCATTAGAAATGAATAACATTACAGGTTTTGTAAACCCATTATCAGTCATAAAACTAAAAGAGGGTGATGGCACTCCTTTATTCGTTGCTCCGGGTATGCTTGGGAATGCATTCTTTTTTATAGAATTCTCAAAAAATCTGAATACTGACAATCCTTTATATATCTTTGAATACCCTACACGATCCGATGGAAGTATTGTGGTTGATAAAATGGAGGAATTGGCAACCTACTTTATAACAAATATCAAAGAAATTCAGCCCAATGGAGCCTATCAACTTCTCGGATTTTCGTTTGGTGGGCGGCTTATTTTTGAGATTGCAAAACAACTTGAACAAGCCAATGATAAAATTTCATTTCTTTCCATTGTTGATTCGGAAGGATTCTATCCTAAAAAATTGTTTAACTACTCTAAATCTGGATTTGAATTGTATGTTATTCTAAGATTACCACTTAAACTTATCCCGGACTACATTGCCAACAGGCCAATTGCAAAAGCTTTTCAAAAAATCTCAAATTATTTCAGATTAAAAAAAGAGCCAGCTCCTTATGAGTCATTCAATAGAAAAATCTTAGAAAAGGATTATCTAAAAATTTGGTATAATCATTATACAACATACAGATTATTAAGTGATTTATTCCTGATTATTGGTGCAAAAGAAGAGCGTGACAGTTTACTGTATTATGCAAAGATTATTAGTCCGGACTTGTTCTTTCGCCCTTGTATAGCAGGCAATCTGGAAATAAGTCATGTAAATTGTGATCATATGGGATTTTTCAAAAATCCACATATCTTTGAGTTGACAGAACTGATTGAAAACAAACTCTTAGGCACAATTGTGTAAAAACTATTCAATAACTAACACCATGTTAAATACTTCAATAGTTGTCTATAACCACATAATTCAGGATATTGAACCCTTGATTCGTGCTCTGAAAAATTCGGAGTATGTTAAGCATATATATATTATTGACAACTCTCCCAACCGAACACCAGCATTTGAAAAGCTTACGGCTGACTACATTTTCACAAATAATAACCTGGGGTATGGAGCTGCTCACAATATTGCATTAAAAAAAAGTATCGAAAGTAATACGTCCTATCATTTAGTTGTAAACCCCGACATTCGTTTCGAGCCTGAGATTCTTACTACAATTGTTCAATTTATGAATAATAATTCTGAAATCGGACAATTAATGCCGAAAATCGTTTATCCAACCGGAGAGATTCAGTATCTTTGTAAATTATTGCCAACACCTTTTGATTTGATATTCCGCAGGTTTCTGCCTCTGAGTTGGACTAAAAAACGAATCGAGCAATTTGAAATGCGAGCATCGGGTTACAATAAAATCATGGATGTGCCATATTTGTCGGGGTGTTTTATGTTTTTGCGGACGAAAGCACTCAATGAAGTTGGACTTTTTGACGAACAATTTTTCATGTATCCCGAAGACATTGATTTGACGAGAAGGATGCACAAAAAATATAGAACTGTTTTTTATCCCGAAGCTACCGTAATTCACCATCATGCTCAGGATTCGTACAAAAGCATGAAGATGATGGGAGTTCATATCTCGAATATGATAAAATACTTCAACAAATGGGGCTGGTTTTTTGATAAAGAACGAAAAAAAGTAAATAGAGAGGTATTAAAACAACTTTCTGGCAAATAAATATTGTAAATTGGAATTAATCGATTGAGTATTATGAACTTCAGCCTTATCCAAATCACCAGTGCCTTTATGGTACTCTTTGCCATTATCGATATACTTGGCTCAATACCTATTATTCTGAATATCAAACAAAAAGGAATGAGTGTTCATTCGTTTAGTGCGAGTGCAGTGGCTTTTGTTATTCTTATTGCTTTTCTGTTTGGTGGTGAAGGGGTGCTTCATTTGTTTAATGTCGATATTCAGTCGTTTGCAGTAGCCGGTGCCATCATTGTATTTATTTTTGCTGTGGAAATGATACTGGATGTGGAAATTTTCAGGAATAAAGGCCCTGAAGGCGGTTCAGCCATTATTCCGATTGCATTTCCATTGATTGCCGGACCGGGCTCGTTCACTACCCTTCTTTCGTTACGAGCCGAATATGCCACCGAAAATATAATTATTGCACTGGTTCTCAATATGATATTTGTTTTCATCGTGCTTAAATCTACTTCGAAAATCGAAAAGATTATAGGCGAAGGTGGCATTTATATTCTTCGGAAATTCTTTGGAATCATTTTGTTAGCTATAGCCGTAAAATTATTCACAACAAATATCGGGTCCTTGCTCTAAATTTCCAACTTTTCTCGAATACTTTGTGCAATTTCAGCCATTTCGTCAGCACTTAATTTCAATTTCGGATTTTTAAAATTCATATCCGATTCTTTATTTATGGGTATCAAATGAATATGCGCATGAGGTACTTCTAAGCCAATCACTGCCACTCCTACCCGTACGCACGAAACAGATTTCTCCAATGCTTTTGAGACTTTCTTCGCAAAAAAAATGAAATCAGCCAGTATCTTATCGTCCAAATTGAAAATATAATCTTCTTCAATTTTCGGAATAACCAACGTATGACCTTTTGACATTGGATTTATATCCAAAAACGCAAAAAACTGATTGTCTTCGGCAATTTTATAACACGGAATTTCACCGGCAATGATACGACTAAAAATGGTTGCCATAAGCTTATAGATTTTAATGAACAATAGAAGGCTCAAATTTACAAAAAATCTTTTTAGTTCTAAGTTTGTTTTTAAAAATTTTGCAATTCCTATTCTCTTACGAATTTGACTACACTCTCCGAGTACTCTGTTTACTTTCAGCCATCCGTTAATACGATAATTTATGTACCTTTGCATTGCAAAAAACGATTAGCAGCAAAATGAAACAGTTTAACGCTATAACCACACTCATTTTCGACTTCGGAGGAGTTTTAATAAATCTTGATTTACAACAATGTATCGAAAATTTCAGGCTTTTAGGTCTCGAGAATTTTGAGCAACATCTGAATCTTTTTGGACAGAAAGATTTCTTCCTGCAATTTGAAAAAGGTGAAATCGGAGTGATTGAATTCAGAAATGAAATCAGAAAACTTTCTAAAAATAAACTGACCGATGAGCAAATTGATAAAGCCTGGTGTTCGTTTTTGCAAGATATTCCGCTTGAAAAGCTCGAGTTGCTACTGGAATTGAAAAAAAAATTTCGCCTTGTATTGCTAAGCAATACCAATCCATTGCATATACAGGTAAGTGCTGCTCAAGAATTTGGTAAGGTTGGAAAAAACATTTCTGATTTTTTTGATTATTGCTATTTTTCCTACGAGATGAAAATGGTTAAACCAAATCCTGAAATATTTGATTACTTACTTGATAATGAACATCTCCAAGCTCATGAATGTTTGTTTTTGGACGATGGACCAAAGAATATTGAACAAGCAGCCAACATGGGATTTCAAACCTATTTAGTAAAAGCGAATGAAAATTTGAGTTTTTTATTGGATATTTAGAGCGAGTTATGAATTCAGAAATAAAATATGTAGCAACTGTGGGCTTTTTCGATGGTGTTCATGCCGGACATCGATTCCTGATTGAGGAATTGAAAACATTGTCACTTACTAAAGATAGCCAAAGCTTAATCGTAACATTTAACAATCACCCCCGTAAAGTACTGAACTCTGATTTCCAGCCACAGTTATTGAATACTTTAGCTGAAAAAATAAAATTGCTTGAATCAACTGGTGTTGACAAGTGCATTGTGTTGGATTTTTCTGTTCAGATGGCTCAATTATCAGCTTTTGATTTTCTGAAAACAGTGCTGAAAGAACAATTAAACGTTAAGGCTTTACTTGTCGGTCACGATCATCGGTTCGGACATAATCGAACAGATGGCTTTAAGGAATATCAAAAATACGGCCAGCAACTAGGGATGGAAGTAATTCAGGCAAATAGATTTGATACCCCAGATTTACAACACGTTAGTTCCTCACAAATTCGACTTGCTTTGCAGCGAGGCGACATTCAGACAGCCAATAAAATATTGGCTTATCCATATTCAATCACCGGAAATGTGATAAGCGGATTCAAATTAGGAAATACAATTGGGTTTCCAACAGCCAATTTACAAATTGACGACAACGATAAACTTATTCCTCAAAATGCTGTTTACGCTACGAAAGTTTATGTGCATAACCGCATTTACAAAGGGATGATGAATATCGGAACACGCCCTACACTGACATCTGAAAATAAAGTTAGTCTAGAAGTAAATATTTTTGATTTCAATCAGGACATTTATAATGAAACAATTCGAGTTGAATTTATTGGAAAAATCAGGGACGAAAGGAAGTTTGAGAATTTAGATAAGTTAGTGGAACAATTGAATAAAGACAAAGCATTTGTTCTGCATAATTTTTAAATTACAAATATCATTACAACTATCAAATTACAATAAATTTAATCAGATTTAAAACGGTTTATTTGAATTAGTAATTATCAAAAAACAATTTGACACATAAAACCTCATTTTTAAACTTCACCCTAACTTTTCTTTAGTTGTTCTCAAATTATACTTAATTTTGTATCGGAATATTCACTCAATAAGTACAAATAATATGAAATTCACAAAAATGCATGGAATCGGAAACGATTATATATACGTGAATGGTTTTGAGGAAAAAATAGATAATCCTACTGAATTTGCGGTTAAATACAGTGACCGTCACAAAGGAATCGGCTCGGATGGGCTTGTATTAATTTTGCCTTCAGAAACCTGCGATTTCAGAATGCAAATGTTGAATGCCGATGGTTCTGAAGCAGAAATGTGTGGAAATGCATCACGTTGTATAGGAAAATTTGTTTACGACAAAGGCTTAACCTCAAAAACGGAATTGACTTTAGAAACATTGGCAGGGATTAAAAAGCTAAAACTTTTTTTGGGTACTGACAATCATGTTGAAACTGTAACTGTGGATATGGGTGAACCAATTTTGAGCTCTGAACTCGTACCAACCACATTTATTGGTGAAACCATTATTAATAAGCCGGTAAAATTTGATGACAATCTGGAATATTCAATTACCTGTGTTTCAATGGGAAATCCGCATGCGGTAATTTTCACAACTGGGATTAACAAACTTGATTTAACAATGATAGGACCAAAAATTGAGAATGCTAGTATTTTTCCACACAGGACAAATACAGAATTTATAGAAATTCTCTCTAAGAACAGACTAAAAATGCGCGTTTGGGAACGGGGCTCAGGTGAAACAATGGCTTGTGGTACAGGAGCATGTGCTTCGGTTGTTGCCGGAGTTTTAAACGGATTTTCAAACAGAAAAACAACCGTAGAACTAATTGGTGGTGAACTGACTATTGAGTGGAACGAAACAGACAATCACGTCTATCTCACTGGAAGTGCAACTACGGTTTTTGAAGGGGAACTAGCCCCCTAAATCCCCCAAAGGGGACTTAATTACCATTTTTTGCAAAAAGTAAAAGTAAATTATAAACAAATAAAAAACAGTCTTAAAGTTCCCTTTGGGGAATTTAGGGGGCTTAATCACTATGGCACAAATCAACGAAAATTTCATTAAAATTCCGGCAACTTATTTGTTTTCGGAAATAGCAAAACGAGTTGCACAACACAAACAAGAAAATCCATCAGCAGCAATAATCCGCATGGGAATTGGCGATGTGAGCTTGCCCCTACCCGATGCTTCGGTTGATGCCATGATAAAAGCAGCCGACGAACAGCGCAATGCTGAAACTTTCAGAGGTTATGGACCTGAACAAGGTTATGATTTCCTGAGAAATGCCATTGTTGAAAATGATTTCAAATCAAAAGGGATTGAAATTGAAGCAGATGAGATATTTGTTAGTGATGGAGCAAAAAGCGACACCGGTAATATCGGTGATATTTTTGATGTAAACAACCGGGTTGCCATTACCGATCCGAGTTATCCGGTTTATGTTGACACCAATGCCATGGGTGGAAGAGCCGGTGAACCTACCGCTTCGGGAGCCTGGACAAACTTAGTTTATTTATCGTGCAACGCCGAAAATAATTTTGTACCTGCTTTACCTACTGAGAAAGTCGATTTGGTTTATCTTTGCTATCCGAATAATCCAACCGGAACAACCTTAACAAAAAAACAATTGACCGTTTGGGTTGAATTTGCAAAAAAGAATAATGTTATCCTGTTGTTTGATGCTGCATACGAGGCATTTATCACTGAAGAAAACGTACCTCACAGCATTTATGAAATTGAAGGAGCAAAAGATGTTGCTATAGAGTTTCGAAGTTTTTCGAAAACAGCCGGATTTACCGGTACCCGATGTGGATATACCGTTGTGCCAAAAGAATTAATGGGTTTTTCAGAGAATGGAGAAAAAGTTTCATTGAATAAACTTTGGAATCGCCGGCAATGTACCAAGTTTAACGGCACATCGTATGTCGTTCAACGTGCTGCAGAAGCTACCTATAGTCCCGAAGGGAAAAAACAGGTAAAAGCCTTGATTGATTTTTACACCGAAAATGCCCGCATTATTCGCGAAGGTTTGATAAAAGCAGGTTACACTATATTCGGTGGCGTAAATGCTCCTTACGTGTGGGCAAAAGCACCTGAAGGCATGGGAAGCTGGGAATATTTTGATTACTTATTGAAAGAGAAAAACATAGTAACTACACCCGGAGCAGGATTTGGAGCAAGTGGTGAAGGTTATGTTCGCTTTTCGGCATTTGGAAGTCGCGAAAATACCATTGAAGCAATGAAACGATTGGAAAAATAATTTTTTCGAAGAAAAATCAATTCCAAAAGGGGCTAGATCAATGAGTACAAAAATATAAAGCGAGTTCATTAAGACCTTAAAAAAATAATTATTTTTCGTACGAAAATATTATTCACATAAGGGAGCATAACAGAAAAAAATCTAATAAAAACGAAAGTGGCTGTCAAAAAAGTTGACAGCCACTTTTTTTAAAGAAACTGAGTACTCTGCTTATTTTATTGCAGTTAAAGCTTGTTCGATATCCGCTTTAATATCAGCAATATGCTCAATTCCTACCGATATACGAAGTGCTCCGGGGAACACACCGGCAGAAACTTTATCTTCGGGCGAGAGTTGCTCATGAGTAGTAGCTGCAGGATGGATAATCAAGGATTTGGCATCGCCTACGTTAGCTAAATGGCTAATCAGTTTCAAATTATCAATCAATTTATCAGCTTTTTCAGCTTCACCTTTCAGTTTGAACGAAAGTACGCCACCATAACCACGTTTTAAATATTTATTTGCTAATGCATGGTATGGGCTACTTTTTAATCCCGGATAATTGACATATTCCACTGCAGGATGTTTTTCCAACCATATAGCAAGTTCCAAAGCGTTCTGAACATGACGTTCAACACGCAACGAAAGTGTTTCTAATCCTTGCAACAGCAAGAATGAGTTGAAAGGACTGATAGCATTTCCCCAATCGCGAAGTCCTTCAACACGGGCACGAATGTTGAATGCAATATTTCCAAACGGTCCATCAAAACCAAATACATCCCAAAACACCAATCCATGGTAACTATCTGATGGCTCAGTAAATGCCGGGAATTTTCCATTTCCCCAATTGAATTTTCCGCTATCCACTATCACACCGCCAAGCGATGTACCATGACCGCCTATCCATTTGGTAGCCGATTCGACCACAATACTTGCACCATGTTCCAATGGACGGAAAATAGCACCACCAGCACCAAATGTATTGTCAACAATCAATGGAATACCATGTTTATCTGCAACTGCAGCTATCGCTTCAAAGTCGGGAATGTTCAAATCGGGATTACCAATTGTTTCAAGATACAAAGCTTTTGTATTGGCATCAATTAATTTTTCGAAAGTTTCGGGTTTGTCATCAGCAGTAAATTTCACATCAACACCGAGGCGTTTGAATTGATTTTTAAACTGATTATAGGTTCCACCATACAAGTGCGAAGTAGAAATAAAATTATCTCCGGCTTGGACAATATTGTTAATGGCAAGAAATTGAGCCGATTGACCGGATGAAGTAGCCAAAGCGGTAGCACCTCCTTCTAGTGCAGCAATACGTTTTTCAAAAACATCGGTAGTTGGGTTCATTAATCGGGTATAGATATTACCAAATTTACGCAAAGCGAAAAGATCAGCTCCATCAGCTGCATCGTCAAAAACATAAGAACTTGTTTGATAAATCGGTACAGCTCTTGACTTTGTTGTACCATCTACTACCTGACCTGCATGCACTTGCAGTGTCTCGAATTTCAATTCATTTGTTGCCATAATTATTTCTTTATTTGAAGTTTGTTTTGATTGTTTTATATTCAATATTCTTGCTAACGCTTTCTGAAATGATGCTGAAAATCCTGCCATATTTGAGTTGTTTTTTAAATTAAACTTTCAATTGCAAAGATAAAGCATCATTTACTTTAGAGCAATCGCAAAAAGCAGGTATTTTCCATACCATGTTTATGTTATATTTTTCAATTGGTCAGATGATATATTTTAAAATCGGACTAAAAACTTAGCTAATTATAGTTTATCTTTGCAAGAAAAAAAAAATTAGGATGTTTCATTCACATATAGGTGAGTTTGCCGGATTAGGAGTTTCTGTTTGTTGGACTATGAGTGCATTGTTTTTCGAAAAAGCAGGTCATAAAATCGGATCATTATCGGTCAATTTCATTCGACTAATATTGGCAATAGGTTTTTTAGGAATTACAACTTTAATTACACGTGGATTGTTTTTTCCCACTGATGCAAGTGGTTATCAATGGTTTTGGCTTGGGTTATCAGGCTTTATCGGATTCTTTTTAGGAGATATGCTCCTATTTCAATCCTACATGGTTATTGGTTCACGTACTTCGGCATTAATCATGAGCCTTGCCCCTATGCTCACAGCAGTAATTGGTTGGTTTTTTTTAGATGAAATACTTTCATTCAAAAATATTATTGCAATCGTAATTAGTGTTACCGGAATAATTATCGCTATTTCAAACAAAAAAATGAAGTTGAATATTCCTTTTAAAGGTTTTCTACTCGCTTTTGGTGGTGCATTGGGACAAGCCATAGGTCTAATTCTGAGCAAAAAAGGGATGGGGCTTTACGACCCTGTGGCAGCTACTCAAATACGCGCTTTATTTGGTTTGCTGAGTTTTGGAATTCTGATAACCGTTCTCCGTCGCTGGAGCAAATTGGGACAAGCATTTTCTCACACAAGTGCCATGAAATCAGTTACTGTCGGAGCTTTTTTTGGTCCGTTTGTAGGCGTGGCATTAGGACTTTTTGCCATTCAACAAACTAAAACCGGCATTGCTTCTACCCTTATGGCTTTAGTTCCGATTTTTATTATTGTTCCTTCGGCTATTATGTTTAAAGAGAAAATTAAACCACAACAAGTTATTGGAGCTATTGTAAGCATAGGTGGTGCAACCATGTTTTTTCTATAGGAAATAAAATGTATCTCCCAAACTTCGAGAAACGCATAGTATTTGATAACTGACACCTAATTATATAACTCCTTGCGCCATCATAGCTTTTGCCACTTTCATGAAACCGGCTATATTAGCTCCCTTTACATAGTTTACAAAACCATCCGATTCCAAACCGTATTTCACACACGATTCATGAATGCTTGCCATAATATCCTGCAAACGTTTGTCAACTTCTTCTTTTGGCCAACTCAGTTTCATAGCATTTTGCGACATTTCGAGTCCCGAAACCGAAACACCACCCGCATTGGCGGCTTTTCCGGGCGCAAACATAATTTTATTTTTCAGAAAAACGTCAATAGCTTCAATGGTTGAAGGCATATTTGCACCTTCTGAAACTGCAATACAACCATTTTTCACTAATATTTCAGCATCATTTTCATCGATTTCATTTTGGGTGGCCGATGGCAAAGCAATTGTACATTTTTCTTCCCAAGGGCGTTTACCTTCAACATATTTACAGCCGTACTTGTCAGCATATTCCTTAATTCTTCCACGCCAAACATTTTTCAGTTCGAAAATATAGGCTAATTTTTCGGAATCAATTCCATTCGGGTCGAAGATGTAACCGTTACTATCAGACATAGTTATTACTTTTCCCCCCAATTCAAGAACCTTTTCGGCTGTATATGTTGCCACATTTCCGGAGCCCGAAATAGCTACAACTTGTCCTTTCAAATCCAGAATATTGTTGCGTTTAAGCATATTCATTAAAAAATAGATATTCCCATAACCGGTTGCTTCGGGTCGAATTAGCGAGCCGCCAAATTCCAATCCTTTTCCTGTAAAAGTGCCAGTATTTTCATGGGCTAATTTCCTGTACATACCATACATATACGCCACTTCGCGTCCTCCAACACCAATATCTCCGGCAGGAACATCCGTTTCCGGTCCGATATGTCGCCATAACTCAAGTATGTAAGCTTGGCAGAAACGCATGACCTCAGCTTCCGATTTACCTTGTGGACTAAAATCCGAACCGCCTTTTGCACCGCCCATTGGTAAAGTAGTCAGCGCATTTTTAAAGGTTTGTTCAAAAGCCAAAAATTTAAGAATAGACGGATAAACCGACTCATGAAAGCGAATTCCACCTTTATAAGGACCAATGGCATTGTTGTGTTGTACACGATAAGCCATATTGGTTTTTACATTTCCTTTATCGTCAACCCAAGTTATACGAAAGGAAAAGATACGGTCGGGAATGCAAATCCTTTCGATAATGTTTTGTTTTTCGAATTCGGGATGTGCATTGTAAGTTTCTTCAATAGAAAACAATACTTCTTCAACGGCTTGATGATACTCCGGTTCATTCGGAAACCGCATTTTCAAATTTTCAAGAACCTGTTCTGCTTTCATAAAAATTAGATTTTAATTATTAGAGGAAAATAACGCAGCGAATATACACATTAATATGATATTCAGACAAAATAGTCAAATAATAATTCAATTTGAGAAAATTGTACGTTAATAAACGATTACAAGCATCAATTTGTCAATTTAAAAACGAGAAGAACAACTAATCTGCGAAAAATAATAACAATAGAAGTAAATATGGAGAGAGTGAAAAATTTTATAAATTGTCCATGAGCATCTTTGCTCTAATTTCAAGTAATTCTGATACAACTTTTTTCATTTTTAAATCCAATGGTTTTTCATCATCGGTACGAATCACAAAATCAGCTCGTTTCAGCTTTTCAGTTTCAGAAATTTGTTGTTTCATTCTGGCTTTTACTTGTTCGGGCGTAATACCATCTCGTTTCACAACCCTTCGAATGCGGGTTTCTTCGTCAGCAGTAATCACAATTACTTTATCAACCAACTTGTAAAATCCACTTTCAAACAATATTGCCGATTCTATAAATAACATTTTCTTGGGTAACCGATTTTCAACCCAATTTTCAAAATCTTCCATAACCAGTGGATGAACTATTGAATTTAACTTTATCAATAACTCCGGCTTTGTAAAAACCAATTCACCAATGAAAGCTCGGTTTAAACCATGCTCAGTATAAGCATCTTTTCCGAAAAGTGCAGTTATTTTTTTACGCATTACAGAATGTTCGTTTTGCAATCGCCTGGCTTCCAAATCGGTATCATAAACCGAATAACCTTCAGCGCGCAGAAGTTTTGATAGTGTAGTTTTTCCACTGCCAATTCCACCTGTAATACCAATTATTAATGGTTGCAGCATAAAAAGGAGTTTATAGCATTCTGTCAATTTGTATTAAATTCGTGGTTTTAAAAACCAAAACTTAGTCCAAAAGAAATTGTTGTATTTTTTCCCTGCAAATAAGCCGGTGTAAATAAGTTTAGATAACCCTGTGCAGTTTTCCTAACCTCACCGGCTATGGGTGTTGATGTCAGATTATAACCTTGAATATTACTAAAGGCAACGTTCATAACGGCATAAGTATTATTTGTAACTTCCCATTGACCATTCAACCCAATTGTAGAATTGCTCCAGGTAATATCTTTCAAAAATGGTTGACTGATGATATTGTTAATTGCATCTGTTCCTTGCGAATCACGGCGAAGATAGTTATATTCGTTTCCATGTTTTGCATTCATGTACCAGGCACTAAAATCCCAGCCACGAATAGGTTTATAACGTAATGCTACATAGAACTCTTCAGAATTATCATCCAAATAACTTCCTAAATTATAGCTGTTTGAAGCCCATGTTAATGCCGGAATGGAATGTTTATAGGTAATAATATTGGTTTGTGTAAATTCACCGATTAAAGACAGGTTTTCAAATGGAAAATTGCTTAATTCAGCTCCAATTTTAATAGAAATTGGATTTTTAGGTTTACTGCTTGCCGAAAAACGTTCCCACATAATTTCGTCTGCAAAAATTGAAGTAAACAAATGTAAATGCTTAATATTCCTTGAGCTGAGATTCATAAACACTTGTGAATTTTGATTTTCAAGTTCTAATCCTTTTGTCAGCGTATGATCGATAGATTTGTAAAATGCAAAAGGAATTAAATAGGCAGGTTGAATATTATTTTCGGCATAAATAATTGAATTTCCAATAGATATATTCAGATTTCGAACCGGTGTGAACGTAAACAAATTAGCTGCTAAAAACTTATTTTTCATTCGGTATTCCTTTGCTCCCAAATTATCAACATAATAATTAGTTGAATCCAATACATTAGAAACTAACCATGCATGAAAATACTGAAATTCAAACCATTTTGTAGGTTTTAGATGTAATGTCAGCATTGGGAATGAAGGAGCGCGACCCGAAAGAATATTAGACCCGTGGTAATTATCACCCCATTCTACATTATCTTTCACCAAACCCACAGAACCCCAATTCCAGTCGTACTTTATACCACCACGCGAATCACTGAAATCACCTCCCGAAGTTGATTCTTTATATTCATAACCCGGATAATCATTCAAATAATCAGGACGAGCTAATAATCCTGCAGAAACAGCTAGATTATTTTTCAAATGAGTTGCATCAACCGAAATATCACGTAAACTCCCGTAAACACTTAAATGTTTTCCAAGCATTGTTTGAAAATCAGCTCCATACCAACGTTTTATAATAGTACCGTTTGCATTGACCATCACATTCATTCCCAAAATGGGGGTAATTCGGGCACGAAAAAGCGAATCCCGATAATTAAATGCCGGTTGAATAAATGCAAGCGTTAATTCATTGTTTCGAACTAAATTAAGTTGTGTGTCGGGGAGTTTATCTTGTTCCAGTGCAAATTCATTCAAAAAAAACTTTAACTCATCCCGTTGTCGTTTATTGAGTTCATTTTTATGTTGTTGCGCCTCCAACAATCGCTGAGCAATAAACATGCGCGAATAAGGTTTTACGGCTGAGTTCAGTTCAATAATCCGATTTGTTGCTAATTCGTCTAAATAGTCATAAATCCGTGTGTACGAAATATGCTCAGGGATATCCTGTGCAGCTAGATTTATCGAGAAAAGTAACAATAAAAATGGAAGTATTCTTTTCATGCGTTCATATTTATTTTTTAGCTAGTTGTCGCATGTAACTCGTAATGAACATGGCCTTTAGTTTAAATACCTGTTTTCATGCCCGTTTCATACGATAATAATTGTTTTTAAAGTCGTATAGAAACTAACATGACTGATTTTCATCTTCTTTGATGAATGTCAGTGTTCATGTACGTTTCATAATGAATTATTTATGGACAAAAATAATAAAAAAATTGACAACTGATTTTTTATAATCAATTGTCAATTTCAAATTGTAAATTATTTCGTGTACATTATACTTGCTGAAGATGGCGCAACCAAAAAATTCGTATAATTTATTACAGCCAAACCACTTTGATTAATTTGTCCGTCGTGGCAAACCAAATTCCATTCTCCAGGCGGAATTTGAACGTATACTGCTTTACGATTCCCATTGTAAATCACCAATATATCTTTCCAATTTTCACCATTCACATGGTCGGTCAACATAAATGCAACTACATTTGGAATTTTAAAGTTTATAAATTTCAGATGCTCCTGAACCATTTCCTGAGTTGGCATTCGGAAAGCGGGATGAGCTTTTCGTAAGGCTATCAATCCCTTATAATAATTGAAAATATCTTTATGAGACGTTTTAGAATTCCAATCAATACGATTTATTGAATCGGGCGACTGATAAGTATTGTGTATGCCATTTTTTGTTCTATATAATTCTTCACCGGCATAAATAAACGGAACACCCTGCGACGTGAAAACCACAGTTTGTGCTAATTTATTGAAGCGAATCAATTCATCATCAGTGGCTTTTGCCGGCTTCGATTCTTTGAGTTTATCAACCAGACACATATCATCGTGACATGACACATAGTTAATAATTTGGGTAGGATCATTCACATAGGGAGCTTTGGAGTAAATAAGTTTTTTATAATCTATGCTGTC
>Ga0214228_1000279_pt1 | contig 16074 bp, 7 predicted proteins | sample TroBogypolimnion_21_FD_153066 | JGI IMG/M metagenome (GOLD analysis project Ga0214228, IMG submission 153066) | Freshwater microbial communities from Trout Bog Lake, WI - 05NOV2007 hypolimnion | ecosystem: Environmental > Aquatic > Freshwater > Lake > Hypolimnion/Profundal zone | place: Trout... | reverse complement strand
ACCTCAAAATGCCGATGCCAATGGCGCTTACAACATTGCCCGAAAGGGAATGTGGGTAGTGGAGCAAATAAAACAAGCCAATGATTTGAAAAAACTGAAATTAGCTATCAGCAATAAAGAGTGGCTGGGATTTGTGCAGAAATAAGAGTGCAAATCTCCCAAAATCGTTCTTTGAAATTCTTTTTTATGCAGTTTAGACTTTCTAAATTTCTACTATTGTAGATCTACTATACCCATATCCGGCAGTGTAATTGGCTATAACCTCATTTAAATTTCTACTATTGTAGATTGCCGGCTATACGTTCGCGACCTGCTGCGGCTATAACCTCATTTAAATTTCTACTATTGTAGATCGACTGTGGATGCGGTGAATGCACAACTGGGCTATAACCTCATTTAAATTTCTACTATTGTAGATGTTGTGATAGTTAGTTTCATTTTTTTATTGGCTATAACCTCATTTAAATTTCTACTATTGTAGATGAAACACTTCTCGTTACAGAACGTTTAAAGGCTATAACCTCATTTAAATTTCTACTATTGTAGATATGTCTATATCAACCGCTTCAATCATATGGCTATAACCTCATTTAAATTTCTACTATTGTAGATTCAAACGTATAATCGAACATTGATTGCTGGCTATAACCTCATTTAAATTTCTACTATTGTAGATCTGATGATTTAAAGTCATCAGATAAGTAAAGTTTCAAAGAAAAAGAATGATTCTATATTTTTTTGATTAAAAATGTTAGTAGATTTAATTATTTATTTATTTTTGTACTATAAATGAGACAAGAGATAGTCTTCTCACTCAACTCCCGCGAATTCTATCGTTTGTAAATAAAGAAATGTCTTACAACTAAGGTTTACCGCACGCACTCGTGCAGCGGCTGATGTGTTAAACGGAAAATTAAACTATGACTCAATCAAAGAAAAAATGTAGTGCGTCGGAAACGGCTGAAGTCGTATTTGGAAATTTCCAAACATTATATTGATGAGTACGTTGTTCGGGTAGCCAAAAAAATAATAATGATGACCGGAATTGACCCGGCTGAATTTAATGTTTTGACCAAGCGGACTAAACAACAAACACATAGAAATTCACAGATTATAAGATTTGACTGTTCGCTTAAAATGAGGTCTCAGATATATTCCATAACACTTTTAGTCATCCTGATATTTAATATATTCAGATTTGAAATTCCGTACATTGAGTATGCGATTTTCAAACCTTATATTGCTAAAAACCTCTGTGTAAACAAAGACAAACCTCATAGCTGCTGCGAAGGAAAGTGTTTTCGTGAAAAGCAACTAAAACAAGTCAACTCGACACACGAAACCGAGTCAACCAACGAGAAGAACTCCAATAAGATCCCTCAGTCTAAAGAAACGAAAGAGTTTTTACAAGCTCGTACCTTACTTCCACAAGCAACCGAATTAAGTTTTAATCATCCTATCCAGCCTGAGACAGTTATCGAAACCCGAACCGTTTCAGCTGTTTTTGTACCTCCGCAATTTTAATGTTTATTTTTTAGGTTTAGCTTGCAAAGTGCTTTTGCAAGCCTGTTTTGCTTGTCTGTAACTTAAAAATACAGACGAGCAACCCCATCGTATTAAACACTCAATTAAAATTAGCATATAAAAAATGAAAACAATATTTTCTAAGATTTTATACATACTGGCTATTTCAGTTCTTTTTGCGTCATGTAATAAAAATCCGGATATTACTCCGGTTAATCCACTGGCCGGACTAACCAAACTACAGGAAGGTTACGCCCTTGGTGCTTCGGCCAAAGTGCAGATTTGGGGCAAGAAAAACTTCTTTATGGGTTATAACAAACTCACGGTAGTTTTACTGGATTCACTCAATTTGACGGATACCATCAAAGACGCTCATATCCATTTTATGCCCGTAATGACTATGGGAATGGGTATGATGACCATGCAACATGCCTGCCCGATTGAAAACCCTGATGAAGTTCCGGTGAACGGAGTTTTTCCGGGTGCATTGGCTTTTGTTATGCCTACAAGCACAGGTGGAAACTGGACGTTAGCGGTAGCTGTTCATAACCACAAATACGACAAAGAAGGAACAGCCAATTTCAACATTACCGTTGATAATCCAACTCCGTCGGTTATGAGCGTGTTTACTGCTCAGGCAGCAGATTCTACCAAACTGGTGCTGTCGTTGGTTGAGCCGGTTGCTCCAAAAGTGGGAATGAACGACATTGAGTTTACACTACACCGTAAGGAAAGCATGATGAGTTGGCCAGCTGATTCTACTTATACCTTTGTAATTACGCCCGAAATGCCAAGCATGGGACACGGTTCGCCCAACAATGTGAATCCGGTTCATGTAGGGAACGGACATTACAAAGGGAAAGTCAATTTCACCATGACCGGCGAATGGAAAGTGAACGTGGCAGTGCAAAAAAATGGAAATACAATTTCCAACAATACCTATTTTACAATTACATTTTAAATAGAAATCGTTTTTTAATCAGAACTTTCCCAAAGTCCAAAACTTTGGGAAAGTCTGATAATTCTTTAAAACCCAACTTTTATGTTGAAGAATCTATTTTTCTTCCTGTTTATTTTCGTTGCCATATCAGTTACAGCACAGAAAATCACAAAGAAAAGTGCTGCAGTTAACGACACGGTTAAGTTGCAAGAAGTATTGGTAGCTGTAACTTTGCCATTGAACAACAATGATGTGGTTGATTTTTACCGTACCAATCAATTCTCGACACTCGACAATATTACGGCACGATTGGATGGCATGTCATTGATAAAACGTGGGGCTTATGCGTTGGAACCTCAGGTGAATGGTTTTTCGGGCGGACAACTGAATGTGACAATCGATGGAATGCGTATGTTTGGTGCTTGCACTGATAAAATGGATCCGGTTACGTCGTACATTGAACCGACAAACCTCAACAAAATAACTGTAAAACAAGGAACAGGCAGTTGCCAGACAGGCTGCAACATTGGTGGAGCAGTTGATATGACTTTACTCGAACCGGAAAATGATAGTACCAAAACTCATTTTTCGTCTGTTGCCGCAGGGTACGAAAGTATATCGCAAGGAAAGAATCTGCTTGTTTCGTTGGGCTTGGGCAAAAACAAATGGAATTGGCTCATTGATGGTGTTTACCGCAAGAATGAGAATTACAGTGATGGAAATAATCGCATAATACCGTTTTCGCAGTTCGAGAAAACCAATATCCATTCGGCAGTAAAGTACAATCCCGATAAAATAAGCAGTTTTAAAGCGGATGCATTGTTCGATTTAGCGCATAATGTAGGTTATCCGGCACTGCCTATGGATGTAAGTTTGGCACAAGCCATGCTTTTTGCGGTAGAATATCAACGTAAAACCACCACTGAACTAAAAGCTAAAATTTATTTCAATCAGGTAGTTCATATTATGGACGATTCGAAACGGGACAGTTTGTATTTGTTGAAAAACAAACCTGTTGGGAAATCGGATTCGGTGTATATGCGCATGGATATGCCGGGCAAAAGTTCTACATTAGGAGCTTATGTGCAACTAATTATTCCGTGGAATGCCGTAAACAAACTTACTGTAAAAGCAGACAATTATACCAATAATTCCATTGCCGAAATGACTATGCATATGCGTTATGCCGGTTTTACGCCCGAAGCACCCATGTATATGCAAACATGGCCTGCCATGCTGCGGAATGTAACAGGTATATTTATTGAAAACAGTTTCTATCTATCTGACAACTTTACGTTAGTTGCCAACGGAAGAGTAGATTACAACATTGATAACCTGCAATCGAAATACGGTCAGGAGCAATTTTCGGTATTTAATTATTCGTTACCCAAAACACAAAGTAAGCTGGTGAAAAGTCTGAATCTCTCAGCTCAATATCGTTTTTCTAAAAGCATTTCGCTCATTGCCTCCACCGGATATGCCGAACGTATGCCAACCATTGGTGAACGACTTGGATTCTATCTGTTCAACGCGTATGATGGCTATGATTATATTGGTAATCCATACCTGAAAGCCGAGAAATCCAACTTTCTCAGAGCTGATTTGCAATTCACGCAATCAAACATAAAGGTAAATTTCAACCAATCGTTCAGCTTGATTCAGGATTATATTATGGGAATAACCGATGCGCAAATTCCGGCTATGAACTTTTATGCCAAGGGAATCAGGGTATATTCCAATGTTCCGAACGCCAAATTATATAGTGCCGATTTACAGGTGTTGTATTCTCCGCTAAAATCACTGTCCGTATTCTTGTTATCCAAGTTTACGCTGGGCGAAATTAATAACAGTGACCCAATGCCATTGATTCCACCATTGAAAAATAGTGTTGCAATTCAATACGAGAAAAATAATTTATCGTTACAGGCTGAATGTGAATCGGCATTGGCACAAAACCGAATTAATGTAGACTATGGCGAACGTATGACACCTGCTTACGCCGTTTTCAATGTAAAGAGTGGTTATCGGTTTAGCCTTTCAAAATTAGCTTTCAATGCCGGACTTGGAGTTACAAACCTATTCAATAAAGCTTATTATGAGCATTTAGACTGGGGCAGAATTAACCGACCCGGACGAAGTGTGGAATTGTATTTGAAAGTGAGTTATTAATGACGAAAATAATGCTGTAAACAACATTAAGCTCATTGTAAAAACATATACTAACAAATTGGTCGCTATTTTTGTTATAAATAGGTTATGATTTAAAAAATAGAAATTAGAAAGAAATAATCGCCCTAAAAGCCCCAGCAAGTGTGTATTTATTTACAAAGGTTTTGCATTAGCTTTTATAGCTTTTTGATAATAGGCAGAGCGGTCACGGTACATTGGTTTTAGTTTAACGGTTAAAGAAAAGAAGGCAATAAAGCTAAAGCCAATATACTGTAAGATAATAATAAACACGTAAATAGCTAGGTCAAATGATTATTTTTCCCTGTTATTCTGAAGTCAAATTTTTCTCTTTTACGTATCCATTTTAGGTACTTGAGCAGTTTGTTTCTTGAAAATGATAGAAAATAGATATATAAACTAAAAATACTCTAAACATGAAAACAGCAGACAACCATTTTTTTGGAATAGGTTTTTGGATAGGTGGAGGGATATTTAGTATCATCCATATTATCAAGATTTTTACTCATGCCCGTATCCTGAATTATGATTATATAATGATAGGCGTATCAGTTATTTTTATACTATTATGTCAGATATTGATACTTAATAAGAATAAAGGGGATAATAGCAAGTTGAAAGATAAATATAAAATTGGTCTGTGGTTCTGGATAGGTGGAGGGATTTATAATTTGATAAACATGATCATGATCCTTCATAACGCAACACGACACGATATTTTAATTTATAACTGTTTAATAACAGGAGTAGCCGTCATTGGTTTGATTTTAAACGTCATTTTGATAAAAAAGGAAAGAAATAAGTAAGAAGTATTATTTACGTTGGTATGATACCCGTCATCCCGAACTTGCCGGTCCATAGAGTGATTTACAGATAGCGGAGATACTGTAAGATTGTTATTAATGTTTAGAGATTAGTGATTGATTATTATAAGACCGACTGAATCAGGAAAATTGTTCAGTCGGTTTTTCTTGCCACTTCAGTAAATCAAAACAACCGATTACAAATCAATGCAACCGGCTGTCTTAATTATAAACTGTCAACTGTCAATTTTAATTAGTATTCATCCCAACTCTTTATCTTGATATCTTCCATGCTTTTACTACAGAATGCTGTGATAAAGGCAGAAGCCAATCGGGCATTGGTCAGCAGTGGAATGTTGAAGTCGATAGCACCACGACGAATGATATAGTCGTTTTTCAACTCACGTTCGGTAGTGTTTTTCGGGATATTGATAACCAAATCAAACTGTTTGTTCGACAGCATGGTTTTTACGTTCAAATCTCCTTCTTCGTCCGGCCAGCTAACTGCAGTGGCAGTAACACCATTTTCATGAAGGAAACGTTGTGTACCGCGGGTAGCAAATAGTTCGTAACCTTTCTTCTGAAGTAAGGCACAAGCTTCGGATAATTCCACTTTCGATTTAGGTTCGCCCGAAGAAATCAGAATGCGTTTCTTTGGAATGCGGAAACCAACTGATAGCAATGATTTCAGAATTGCTTCCGAGAAATCGTCGCCAATACAGCCCACCTCACCGGTTGAAGCCATATCCACACCCAATACAGGGTCTGCCTGTTGCAAGCGGTGGAACGAGAACTGAGAAGCTTTGATACCCACGTAATCGAGATCAAAAGCCGATTTCTCAGGTTTCTCAACCGGTAAGCCAAGCATTACTTTGGTGGCCAGTTCGATAAAGTTAAGTTTCAGTACTTTTGATACGAATGGGAACGAGCGTGAAGAACGTAAGTTACACTCGATTACCTTGATATAGTTATCTTTAGCAAGGAATTGTATGTTGAATGGACCTGATATATTCAATGATTTGGCAATTTCGCTCGCAATTTTCTTGATCCGACGAATGGTTTCAACATAGATTTTTTGTGGGGGAAATTGCGTGGTAGCATCGCCTGAGTGTACTCCGGCAAATTCCACATGTTCCGAAATGGCATAAACCAATACTTCGCCATTTTTGGCAACCGCATCAATTTCAATTTCTTTGCAACGCTCCAGGAATTCTGAAATAACTACCGGATGTTTTTTCGAAACATCGGTTGCCAGTTTCAGGAAGTTTTCGAGTTGAGATTTATCGTGGCAAACATTCATGGCAGCACCCGAAAGCACGTACGAAGGTCGCACCAATACAGGGAATCCAATTCCTTCAACAAATTCGTTTACGTCTTCGAAGGTTGTCAGCTCTTTCCAGCGTGGTTGGTCGATTTTCAATACATCAAGCATTGAAGAGAACTTATGACGGTCTTCGGCTCGGTCAATATCAACGGCTTGTGTTCCGAGAATCGTTACATTTTCACCTGCAAGTTTTAAGGCTAAGTTATTCGGAATCTGTCCTCCGGTAGAAACAATAGTTCCCATGGGGTTTTCCATTTCGATAATGTCCATAACCCGCTCGAAACTTAATTCGTCGAAGTACAGACGGTCGCACATATCGTAGTCGGTCGACACAGTTTCCGGGTTGTAGTTAATCATTACCGAGCGAAAACCTTCTTTGCGAATGGTCATCAGTGCATTTACACCACACCAGTCGAATTCAACCGACGAACCGATACGATAAGCTCCCGAGCCCAAAACCACCACAGAACGGTGGTCACCAAGGTATTTCACGTCGCTGGCTGTTCCGCCATACGTCAGGTACAAATAGTTGGTTTGAGCAGGATATTCGGCTGCCAGCGTATCAATTTGTTTTACCACCGGTACAATACCCAGTTTTTTGCGGTAATTACGGGTGATTTTTATTTTCTCATCAATTTCGTCGTTGCTGCATTTGGTAACCAGGCGGGTAATTTGAAAATCAGAAAAACCGGTCAGTTTGGCTTCAGCAAGCAATTCGGTTGGCAAAGTCTCCAGTGAATTGAAAGTATGGAGTTTATGTTCCAGCGTTACAATGCGTTGCAATTTATGCAGAAACCAGCGGTCAATTTTGGTAAGGTCGTGCAGTCTGTCAACCGAATAACCGCTGTGGAAAGCCTGTGCAAGGTAGAATACGCGTTTGTCAGTTGGTTTTGAAAGGGCTGTGTCCAGATTATCAGCGAACATATCTTTGTTAGCCACAAATCCGTGCATACCCAGTCCAATCATACGCAGACCTTTCTGGAATGCTTCTTCGAAATTACGTCCGATTGACATGATTTCGCCTACCGACTTCATGCTTGAACCCAACTGCCGGCTCACGCCCTGGAATTTACCCAAATCCCAACGTGGAATTTTACAAACAATATAGTCAAGTGCAGGTTCGAAAAATGCTGAAGTATCTTTCGTTACTGAGTTTTTCAATTCAGGAAGTCCGTAGCCCAACCCAAGTTTAGCAGCCACGAAAGCCAGCGGATAACCGGTTGCTTTTGACGCCAATGCTGAAGAACGGCTCAAGCGTGCATTTACTTCAATCACACGGTAGTCTTCCGAAACCGTATCAAAGGCATACTGAACATTACATTCACCCACGATGCCGATATGACGGATAATACGGATTGCCAACTCACGAAGTTTGTGATATTCACTGTTAGTAAGTGTTTGCGAAGGAGCAACCACGATACTTTCGCCGGTGTGGATACCGAGTGGATCGAAGTTTTCCATGTTACAAACCGTGATACAGTTGTCGTAACGGTCACGAACTACTTCATATTCAATTTCTTTCCAGCCTTTGAGCGATTTTTCAACCAGTACCTGATTGGAATAAGCAAATGCTTTTCCAACCAACATTCTGAGTTCTTCGTCATTATCGCAGAATCCGCTACCCAGTCCGCCTAATGCATAAGCAGCACGAACAATAACTGGATAACCCAGTTCGTTGGCAGCACGAACAGCATTTTCGAGGTCGTTTACCGCTTCACTTTTGATATATTTTACGTCAATTTCAGCTAATTTGCTGTTGAAAATCTCACGGTCTTCGGTGTCGATAATCGATTGTACCGGAGTTCCAAGAACGCGTACACCGTATTTTTCAAAGATTTTATCCCGATAAAGAGATACACCGCAGTTTAGTGCAGTTTGACCACCAAACGAAAGGAATACGCCATCAGGACGTTCTTTTTCAATGACACGCTCTACGAAATCAGGCGTAACGGGCAGGAAGTATACTTTATCGGCAATGCCTTCCGAAGTTTGTACCGTGGCAATATTCGGGTTGATAAGTACGGTTTCTATTCCCTCTTCTTTCAGCGCTTTCAGCGCTTGAGAACCCGAGTAGTCAAATTCACCGGCTTCACCGATTTTCAATGCTCCTGAACCAAGAACCAGTACTTTTTTGATTTCACCTTTTTCTGCGCCTTTGTATTCCTGTTTAGTTACCAATCTTGCATCCAATTCTTCCTCAATCATTTCCACGATTGGTTTAGAAAAGTTGGTCAATGTTTTTATAAATACATCGAAGAGGAACTCAGTATCAGTTGGTCCTGAAGCAGCTTCCGGGTGGAATTGTGCAGAGAACCAGGGCATTGTTTTGTGGCGGATACCTTCGTTGGTGCCATCATTCATATTTACGAATAATGGTTCCCAGTCAGCTCCGAGTGTTTTATTGTCAACAGCAAAACCGTGATTCTGCGAAGTAATAAAAGCGCGTTGTGTTCCAACCAATTGAACCGGCTGGTTATGGCTGCGGTGACCGTATTTCAGTTTGTAGGTTTTTGCACCACCTGCAACCGAAAGTAACTGGTTGCCCATACAAATACCGAAAATAGGTTTTCCGGTTTTCATTGCAACCTGAATGTGACGGACGGTATCTTGTGCGTATTCAGGGTCACCTGGACCATTTGAAATAAACAGACCGTCGAATTCAACGTGATTAAAGTCATAATCCCATGGCACACGAATTACCGTGGTGTCGCGTTTCAGCAAGCAACGGATAATGTTGTGTTTTACACCGCAGTCAACTAATAATACACGGTGTTTTCCGTTCCCATAAGTAATTACTTCATCGCAGCTTACTTTTGCTACCTGATTTTCATCATCCGGATTGATAAACTCAATGTCATCTCCATCGGGGAAAACAAATTTACCTTTCATGGTTCCTTTTTCACGAACCACTTTGGTTAACTCACGAGTATCAACTCCAAAAATTCCGGGTACTTCGTTTTCCACCAGCCACTCGCTCAGACTTTTTCCTGCATTCCAGTGACTGTATTCAAAAGAAAAATCGGAAATAATCAGGCCGGTAGCTTGAATTTTTTCCGATTCATAAAAAGTAGAAAGTCCGTTTTGGATGGTGTCGTTCGGAACGCCGTAATTTCCAACCAAGGGAAATGTTATCGTCAAGAGCTGACCCGCGTAGGAAGGGTCGGTGAGACTCTCGGGATACCCGACCATGGCAGTATTAAAAACTACCTCACCGGCTACCGCTTTTTCATATCCAAAGGATTTACCTTTGAAAACGGTGCCATCTTCCAAAACTAAATGAAGGGGCTTGTACTTTTGCATAAATATTTAAAATAATTATCAGATTTCGCTGTAGTGCGGGACTGATTGAGGGGTAGATTCACTTCGTTCAGTGTCTCGTTTCTCTTTTGTCCAAATTTGTGCAAAAGTACTGCTTTTTCTTCTTTCGTGCAACTATAAGATTCTTAAAAGCAACTAAATTTTCCATTTATTTTAAATAGCTATTCATTTGTTATTAAATAAGATAGAAATGGAATATTTATTCGTTTTTGATAAATTAATTTGATTTTTCAGCTCCGGGCAGCGACAGATTAATCTTGTAATGCGAGTTACTTTTAAATATCAACAGAGAATCTTTTTCAGCTGTTTTGATGTTCATATTTTTATCCTGAAGTTCCATCGAAGTCTTCATGTAGTTTCTCAAAAATAGATTTCTGTTTTCCAGCTTTGATATCAATTCATGTTCCAATGAATCGCGAGCATAAAGCATCTGCGCTTTGTCTTTTACCGGAATTTTAGTTATATTCTTTCCTCTAGCGGTCAATGTAGAATCTACATAGTAAATAAAATCAGGGTCATTATCGGCAATTGTCTGTACTTCTTCAAAAGTGTACGGATTTTTCTTATCGGTATCAGGCATTGAATATAAATAGGCATATTTGGTTTTGTATAGCGCATAATCGTCTAATACGTCTTTCAGATTGGCAAACTGAGTGAGTTCCAGCACCATTTCAGGTTTCTTTTTTATCATACCTGCCAAGTCATTCAATTGACTATACTGTTCGGCTGTAAAGCTTGTTTGAAGTGGGTTAATATTGATTTTTTCCATTTTGTCGGCATTCATTCCGAGCGAACCGGCTAAGAATTTTACTGGCGAAAGTGCTACTTTAATCATTAGATTACCCACCGTTTGCCACAAAATCTGGCTGTAGTTAAACTTCGGGTCTTTCATATTGCCTTTTACCGGCAGATTGAAGTTGATTTTTTCGTCCTTATCCTTCATTATATAAAGCGCAAATTTCAGAGGTAGATTGTACTTGGGCTTCATTTCCTTATGCTTTTTGCCCACATCCATTTTATATACATCTACAATATTATTACTGTTTATGTTGTTATTCTTTATTGTAGTGCGGGTTTCAAAGTTCATGTTGCCCGAAGTAATATCGTAAGCTGTATATGCTTTGCAATACGGACTTACCTGTTTAAGACCGAAGTTCTGCATATTCAAATAAATCTGTTGATTAGAAAAATCATTCCGGCTACCTTTCCATGAAAATTTCATATTCCCGCTTCCACCAAACCATCCGGTCATTTTCAGATTCATATTTCCGTTCATGTCAAAGTCAGTTGCCAGAAAATCAACGCGTTTAATTGGAATATTCACAGTTGGTTTCATCGATTTATCCGTAAAATTCAATTGCGAATTGGTAATGTGCAAATCCTTAATCTTAAAGGTCATAGGTTTACTTTGAACTGTATCGTTGGCTTTGTCCTTGCTTTTATCTTTTGGTTCATCCGGTTTGAAGATAGCCATAAAATTGTTTGGTTTCGGGTCAGGATTCATAATAAAATCAAGTTTTGCATTCGAAACATGAATAAAATCAAACAGATAGGTAGAATTGACTTTGCTGATAGTGCTGATTTTTGCTGAAACCGCTTCGGCTGTCAAAAGAGGTTCATTATCTCTATTAGTCATCTTGAAATTTTTTCCGCTCACGGTTCCGCTAATATTGAAACCCATAATATGGTCGGTTTTACCCTCAATAAGCAAATCACCACCTACTGCACCTTCAAGTTCCGAAATATTAAAATATTCCTGTATATAGGGTTTGATTATATTAATAGCAAGGTTGCTAACCAACATATTAATCTTATATTCCTTGCTTTTCATATTGAGAGCCAGTTTACTGTCGATTGTGGCTAAGTCGCCAATTTTCAGATGTAAGCCGCCTTTGGTGTTACCTTTACCAAAACTGACTTCAGGAATAGCCAGTCCTAAATCACTCATTTTAATGGTATTTTTCAATTGCTGGTCGGTGTAAATCAATTTACCACCTTTCATGAGAATGTTTTTGATTACAATCGATTTTGGAAAGGAACTTTTGGAAGTATCCGTTTTTGCACTGTCTTTTTTAGGTATCAAATCATCAAAATTGAAAACACTTCCATTTTGCATTATTGCCAAATATGGACGAATCACTTTCAGTTCGCTTATTTCAAGGTTTTTGCCCCATAATTTTGATAACTTTAAGTCAACGAAGAAGGTGTCGATAGACGCAAAAACATCTTTTCCGTTGGCTTCATACATCGAAATAGAATCGAGTTCCAATGATCCGGTAAAAATATTTAAATGCAATCCATGCATTTTCACTTTTCTCCCAATCAGTTCTTTACTATGCTTTTCAACGTAGCTTTTAGTAATTGGTGAAACAATAAGAGCCAGAATAAGAACGATGCCAATGATTGAGGACGATACAATCAACAGAATTTTGAGTGATTTACGTTTCATACTATTTTTGATTTAAATGTGACTGCAATATTAATAAATTTTCAATGAAACTGTTCAAAATCTTGAAGTGAAATTCTTATTTTTTTGAAAGGCGGTGAATTTTAATTGCAAATTTACGAGATTATTTGCATAAAAAAAACTGCCACCGTAATAATGCGGTGGCAGTTTTGAAGTTTATTTTAGAAATGATTAAAGAATTATTTCCACTTTATTCTTTCTATGTATTTATAACTATCTGTTGATAATGTTGAAGATGCAGGTCCCATACATTGGTAACGATAAATCCAGTATTTATGTCCACCATCATACTCGTCAATTTTAACTTGAACGATTTGATTAATACCTTTCACTTGTGCAGGGAGACTTGGATATTTTAAAGAAATCATTAGTGCTAAACTCTGAATAACTCGTTGTTCCATAAATGTGGTTTTAGCAGCTGTTTTATCAGTCGAACTTAATGTCGTACTGTCAACTTGAGCAAAATAGTTATGTAATTCTATATCATCAGCATAAACCCGACCTGTAGCGCGAATATCAATATCTAAATATTTCCAGGATGTACCTCCCCAATATTCAGTATACACATTGCTCATATCACTACCTGAAGGTGGAAATTTCCAGTTAATTACAAATCGACCGAGTGAAGTTGGAGTCCACCCATTATTACTTGCTAATTCGGGAATTAAAAATCCTACTGGAGCTGGAGTAGTTGCAGGCGCTGTAGGTGCAACTCCACCATTATTTGTGAAACCAGCATAATAATAATTTAAAATAGACAAATAATCAGCTGATGTAGGTATAAATGTAACTGTTGGATCAAATACCCATGTTTGATCAGATCCCTTAATAAATTGATCAGATTTTCCAGATTCTACCCAATTACTTCCATCAAATTTATAGTATCGCACAAGTGGAAGTTGGGTTGTTGAATTTACATACCATATAAATGCCACTTTTGCCACTTCATTTGGAACTGCATAAGGGTGTTTTGTTTTACAATACGTTGGTAAAAATAAATTAGGGTCAACAGTTGATGAAAAATCACCAATTCCGGGTTTTCCGGTTCCTGTACCCATTGCAGTATAATCTGCAGCAACAACAGAGTCTTTATAAACTACATTATATGTAATTGGGTCAACTACATCAGTGGTTCTATACGTTATGGTAATTGCAGATCCCGGATCAGCGAATTTATAAAGTGTTGGCATAATTAAAAGCACATAAGTACTTGCAGGTTCATTAGCGCTAAAACTTAGATTATTAGCTATGTTTTTTGCTTTTGTCGAATCTGCGGCATTCGTTGCAATCTTTAAAGCAGCAGTACTGATAGTTTTATAATCAGTATTCGTCAATTGATATGTTGCGGTAGTAACTTGTTTTGGAAGTGACTCATTAGCATATCCGGGGAAGTTTCTCTCGTTGAAATCAGAACAACTTTGCAAAATTGCAATGGAGAAAAACAATATTGGAAAAAATATCTTTTTCATTTTCTTTGATTTTTAATTTGAAATAAATTATTTGTAATTCAATGACTTTTGATAATAGTAAGATTAGAAGTTAACTTTCAATCCGACCGACCATGTTGTTCCAAATCCATAATAAACAGAAACATCGTGATAGTCCTTTATATAAGCACTTAAATCAGTTGCATCAGAAATATAAGTAGAATTCAATAAATTATTGATATTTCCAAATAAAGTCGCTTTCACTTTTCCGACAGGGAATTCATAATTCATAAACATATCCATAACTCCATAAACAGGTACTACCCATGGTTTTCCAAAGTTATTATCACCCCAATTGGCAATGCTTAACGAAAAATCTGCATAATTTCGTGCATAAAATGTATAGGCTGCCCCTAAATTAAATCCTTTCAGAAGTTCGTATTTAGCTTCCAGACTGGCAGTTGTTTGAGCTGCATTTCCAACTGGAATTCCTTTTAAATTAAGCGTTGCAAAAGCATGGGTTGGACTGAATGCTGTAACTACATTTCCTTTGGAGTCAACCGGCTGACCACTTTCGTTATAAACATAGCCACTTGCATTGCTATCCCAGCGCCAATCTCCCCATGAGAACATTCCTGAAATATTAAAACCTTTGAAAGGTTTAACTTTAAAATCAAGTTCAATGCCCTGACGTAATGAATTTACACCAGTCAAGTTTATCGTTCCTTGTGAAGGATCGGCCGAATTTATAGCTTTAACCATCGTTTTATCTTTCCATTCCGTTCGATAAAGATTTACATTACCCGAAAAATATTTCGAACGGAATCCATATCCAAGTTCAGTTGAGAATACTTTTTCATTCACTGCTTTTGTATTTACGATATTGCTTGTTGTATAACTTGAGAAAACTCCTCCCTGAAAGAAAGGTGTTCTCGAAAAATAGCCTATGTTTGCAAACACATTGCTGTTGTTATCAATATTATAGTTTGCACCACCTTTTGCCGAAAAACCATATTTTGATACAAGTTGTGACTGAACATTGTCATAGTAAAATCTATCAACACGCCAATAGTTTGTATTACTTGCGGAAGCAGCAAAGAAGGCATTCAATTTGTCTTTATTATACTCGGCCTGGCCGAAAACTCCATTCTGTTGAACATATCCATCATAGTCTCGGTAAATGATGTCTCCAACACTTAATTTCTGGGTTACCCAGTTTAAATCTGTACTAAATTTACCACTAGCACGCGCTGGATCAATCACGTATTGGCCACCTAATAAATCTACTACCCTTCCTTGGTGTGTACCTTTATAATAACGAATATCAATACCACCTTGTAATGTAAAATCATTAACCTTTGTATCATAAGTAGAAAGTAAGCCATACCACAAGTGATTATTGGTCAAATCTCTAATTGCTAATTGTGACCCAGATTGGCTTGCTGCATTTTGAGCCATCAAAGTGGCATAATCGAAAGACCCATCAATTTTACGATAATTTTGATTTACCAAACCAGAGGTTGAGCCATAAGCATATGAACTGTTTGAACCTAAGCCAGACCATCCACCACCAATACCGATTGACATATAGGCTACGGTTGACAAGCTTGAAAGGTCATTAAGTTTTAAATAATGGTTGAGCGACATTTGAGGTTTATTGTAATAGTTATAATTAAACGTGCGTCCTTGCCCGTTTATATCGTATCCCCAGTCAGCATTGTATCTATAACCATATTTTTTCCATTCATCAATAGTTAAAGCATCTTTTCGTTGATTATGCCCTTGTGGAGCCATAAAAGCATTAAACGAAATTTGTTGGTTTTCATTGATAACTTTTGAAATTGCTAAAAATGCTGTATAGCCTTCGAATTGAGTTCCTTTAATATAGCCGTCACCAGAAGTTTTAGCACCTAACAAAGATACAGCCCAACCATTTGCATCTAAACCGGTAGAAACAGAAAATGACATTTTTTGAAAACCATCATCGGCAATGCCATAATAAGCCGAACCTCCTTTTTGAGCTTCAGTTGATTTTGTAACAATATTAATTAATCCGCCTACAGATGGCGATGCTATTTTAGAAG
>Ga0214228_1000277_pt1 | contig 16126 bp, 12 predicted proteins | sample TroBogypolimnion_21_FD_153066 | JGI IMG/M metagenome (GOLD analysis project Ga0214228, IMG submission 153066) | Freshwater microbial communities from Trout Bog Lake, WI - 05NOV2007 hypolimnion | ecosystem: Environmental > Aquatic > Freshwater > Lake > Hypolimnion/Profundal zone | place: Trout... | reverse complement strand
TTAAAAAGTTAGAAATGACTTTGAGTCAGTTAGAAAAAGGTGGTTACCCTCACTTTATGATTAAGGAAATTTTTGAACAACCTAAAACGTTAAGTGACAGTATGCGAGGACGAATTAGTTTGGACGAAAATGAAATTAAATTATCCGGTTTTATTGATAACAAAGAGAAATTTTTAAGTGCTAAAAGAATCATAATTACTGCTTGCGGAACTTCATGGCATGCCGGTTTAATTGGAAAATATGCTATTGAAGAGTTTGCCCGTATTCCTGTTGAAGTTGAGTATTCATCTGAATTCAGGTATCGCAAGCCGGTTATCCACAAAGACGACATTGTAATTGCAATATCCCAATCAGGGGAAACTGCCGACACGTTGGCAGCTGTTGAATTAGCAAAATCCAAAGGTGCATTTATTTTCGGAATTTGTAATGTAGTAGGTTCTTCAATTCCAAGAAACACACATTCAGGATGTTATACACATGCAGGACCGGAAATTGGAGTTGCTTCAACAAAAGCATTCACGGCACAGGTTACGGTTTTGACAATGCTTGCATTGCTAATCGGGAAAGAAAAAGGTACATTAGAACGATATCAGTACAGTGAAATAGTGGCAGAACTTGGTCGTATACCTGAAAAAATTAGTCAACTATTAAAGCAGAATGATTCTATTGCAGAATTTGCCAAAACATTTACTTATGCTCAGAATTTTATTTATTTAGGTCGTGGCTATAATTTTCCGGTAGCGTTAGAAGGTGCTTTGAAGCTCAAAGAAATATCCTATATTCATGCCGAAGGTTATCCTGCTGCAGAAATGAAGCACGGGCCTATTGCGCTGATTAGTCAGGAGATGCCGGTTGTAGTTATTGCACCGAGTGCAGGTATGTATGAAAAAGTGGTCAGCAATATACAGGAAATTAAAGCCCGAAAAGGTAAAATAATTTCTATTGTTACAGAAGGCGATGTGGTGGTAAGTAATTTGTCAGATTATACAATTAGTATTCCTGATACAGAAGAATGTCTTGTTCCATTGCTGGCAGCCATTCCATTGCAGTTGCTCGCATATCATATAGCAGTTGTCAAGGGCTGCGATGTGGACCAACCCCGAAATCTTGCCAAATCAGTTACGGTAGAATAGCATACACAAAAAAACCTGCGTCTTCGTCGGGTTTTTTTGTTTTACATTGGATATCAAAGTTTTATTAAATTAAATTCTGAATTGTGAATTATTAATTGTGAATTAAATAAAGATGTGTGGAATAGCAATGGTCAGGCTTTTAAAGCCTTTGGATTTTTATCAGGAAAAATACGGCTCGTGGCAATACGGATTACAAAAAATGTATTTGCTCATGGAAAAGCAGCACAACCGTGGACAAGAAGGAGCAGGGTTAGCAACGCTTAAACTCGATATGCCTGCCGGTGAAGAATACATTTGGCGTGAACGAGTGGAAGGAAAAAATGCTATTCAGGATATTTTTACAGGCATTAATCAAAAATTATCAACTGTTTCTGACTGGGTTTATGCAAATGCTCAACATGCTAAAACCCAATTACCCTTTGCAGGTGAGTTATATTTGGGTCATTTGCGTTACAGCACCACTGGAAAAAGTGGTTTGTCCTACGTTCATCCATTTTTGCGTCGTCACAATTGGAAAAACCGCACGATGGTAATTGCCGGAAATTTTAATTTGACCAATGTGGATGAGTTATTTGAGAATTTGACCTTGAAAGGTCAACATCCACGCGACAAAGGCGATACATTTTTGATGTTGGAATCGCTTGGTTTTCAGCTTGACAGGGAAGTTCAGAAAGAATATGATAAAATAAAGCAGCGTTACACAAACGATATTACAATTACTCAAAAAATTGAAGAGAATCTGGATATTGCATCATTTATCCGCAAATCGGAAAAATTATGGGATGGCGGTTATGTCATTACCGGCATGTTAGGACATGGTGATTCATTTGTCTTTCGTGACCCGAAAGGGATTCGACCTGCTTTTTATTACATTTCGGATGAAATAGTTGTAACAGCTTCAGAACGACCTGTAATACAAACTGCTATGAATGTAAAGGAGGAAGAAATTCATGAATTGAATCCGGGAGAAGCCATGATTATAAAAAAAAATGGTACAATTCGTTTCGAAACGATTCGACCTGCTGCTGCTGAATTGGCAAAATGTTCGTTTGAACGCATTTATTTTTCACGAGGTAGTGATATCGACATATATAAAGAACGAAAAAAACTCGGTGAGTCATTGGCATTGCCTATACTGAAAGCCATTGATAATGAGATGCTAAACACTGTCTTTTCGTTTATTCCCAATACGGCTGAAGTAGCTTTTTATGGCATGAAAGAAGGCATTAAAGCTGCAACTAATCAGTCGATACGGGTGGAAAAAGTGCTGATAAAAGATATAAAATTACGTACTTTTATCTCGAATGATAATGAACGAAACGATCTGGCAACTCACGTTTATGATGTGACTTATGGTTCTATTCGTCGTGGAAAGGTTGATAATCTGGTAGTCATTGATGATTCAATTGTACGCGGAACAACATTGAAACAAAGTATTCTGAAAATTTTGAATCGATTAGAACCCAAAAAAATTGTTATTGTATCTTCTTCACCACAAGTTCGATATCCCGATTATTACGGAATTGATATGGCTTCGATGAACGAATTTTGTGCTTTCAGAGCAGCGATTGAATTATTGAAGGAGTCGGGTAGAGAATACATTATAGATGAAGTTTATCATAAATCAAAACTTCAGGATAACTTGCCTAAAGAACATATAGTCAATTATGTAACTGAAATATATAAACCGTTTACTCAGGATGAAATCTCCCGGAAAATTGCTGAGATGCTAACCCCGGCAACCGTAAATTGTCCTGTTGAATTAGTTTATCAAACTTTAGATGGACTTCATGAGGCCTGTCCAAATCACACGGGTGATTGGTATTTTTCGGGCAGCTATCCAACACCCGGTGGCAATAGATTAATAAATAAAGCTTATATTCAATATTACGAAAACAGATGACATAAATAAGTTTCGATTTGAAGAAAAACAAATAATCAGATAAGGTTCAATTTTTTTTTGAAATTTATCTGATTTTTTGTTATAAGTCTGTTTATCTAAGGATGAATAATGCTAAAAAAAAATTTTTAAAAAATATTTTGTGCTTGCAATTTTGTTAAATAGCCGATTTGATTTTATTTAATATATTGATATTCAAAAATATAAATACAGTATTTAATTTGATAAATAATCTCCGTGTTCGCACACGACGCTAAAATAATTTTGTTTGTTCAAAAAATGTATTATTTTTGTGCCAAATTTATTCTGTGTACGAACACGGATTGATAAATTAGAATAAAATGGATAAGAAATCGCAAAAAATACGTATCAAAGATATAGCCGTTTTAGCGGGTGTTTCTGAAGGAACTGTCGACAGGGTACTTCATAACAGAGGCGATGTGTCGGAAAAGAGCAGAGAAGCAGTTTCTAAAGTGTTGGACGAGATGAATTATGTTCCAAATATTTATGCCCGATCGTTGGCGTCCAAGAAACATTTTCGGTTTGTATGTATTTTTCCTGCTTTTCAGTCGGGTGAGTATTGGGAAAGTGTTGATAAAGGCTTCAATTTAGCTTCGCATGATTTTATTCACCATAATGTAACAATTGAAAAGAGGTACTTTAATCAATATGATAGTCAATCGTATATAAGTGTTTCGAACGAGATTTTAGAAAATTTGCCTGATGCAGTTTTTATTGCACCTGTATTCAGAGCTGAAACAATTCGCTTTTGCACAGAGTTATCTAAACGCAATATCTCGTTTTCATTTATCGATTCGATGATTGAAGAAACAGAATTTTTGACTTATTATGGTCAGAATTCATTTAAAAGCGGATATGTGGCAGCCAAATTGCTGTTAAATTCATTAACTGAAGGATCACAAATTATAATTATACGCACTAACAGAAAAGGATCGGTTTCAAATCAAACCTTATTGAGAAGTAAAGGTTTTATGCAATTTATTCAGGATAACAAGCTTGAAAATAATATTGAAACAATTAATGTTGAGCTTATTAATAACGATGAAAATGCTAATATTGAAATACTTCGACAGGTTTTTTTGACACATCCCAATATTAAGGGAGCAATTACATTTAATTCAAAGGTTTATAGATTGGCAATGAATTTAAAGGCATTGCAACAAACTGATATTCGTATATACGGATATGATTTGTTAGATGAAAATATCAAGTTTTTGCAACAAGGAATTATTAATTGTCTAATAGCACAACGTCCTGATAAACAAGCTTATCTAAGCATAAGAGATATGTGTCGGGAACTCATATTCCGTCAGAAAATCAAAAAAATAAACTATGTACCCATAGATATATTGTTGAAGGAAAACATTGAAGATTATATTCAATTTACCGAATAGAAGAATATTTCAACTTGTAATTATATTAAATAATAAATTCATTATCATGAAATTAGGAAAATTCAGCATTGGAACGGGTGACCGTTTTGCTCATCAGGGCGAAGCTCAATTGAGAGCCATCATGAAAGCGAACGAGAAATCGGGCTTGGACATTAATATTGTTTGGAACAAATCGAATCGTGAACACACTTATGTTCACACCGTTCCACAAGATACTCGCAATGAAGCAGATGGAGCTGTAAAAGCATTGGGATATAAAGGCCAATATTTTGTAGATGCAGATCACATTAACTTCAGTAATGTAGCCGGATTTGTGAGTTCTTCCGATTTTTTTACGTTGGATGTGGCTTCATTTATTGGAAAAGAAAGCAAACCTGAAGATATTAGGGCTTTTGTTGCTTCTTGTGATAAATATATTGGCAAACTCCAGATTCCTGGCATTGATCATACCATTATTGTTTCGGTGGAATTGTTGGAAAGAATAGCCGGTAAATTTCTTGCGGCTGCTCAACAAGCTGCTGATATTTACAACTTTCTGAAAATCGAGAAAGGCGAAGGTAATTTTATTACCGAAGTATCGATGGACGAGGTAGAAACTCCTCAAACTCCGGTTGAATTGCTTTTCATTCTGAAAATGCTCGCCGATAAAGGTATTCCGGCACAGACTATTGCTCCTAAGTTTACAGGTCGTTTCAATAAAGGAGTTGATTATACCGGTGATGTAGACCAATTTGCAAAAGAATTTGAAGAAGATGTACTGGTTATCGATTTTGCTGTGAAAGAATTCGGCTTACCGGAGGAATTGAAACTGAGCATTCACTCCGGAAGTGATAAATTCTCTATTTATCCGGTTATGGCTGCGGTTATAAAAAAATATGACAAAGGTCTTCACCTTAAAACTGCGGGTACAACATGGTTGGAAGAAGTAATTGGATTAGCAGTTGCAGGGGGTGATGGGTTAGAAGCTGCGAAGTTTATTTATGCCGATTCCCTGAACCGTAGTGAAGAATTATGTGCACCTTATGCTGATGTAATAGATATTGACACAACAAAACTTCCTAGCATTGAAGAAGTAAACTCCTGGTTGGGCGAAAAATATGCTAATACATTGCGTCACATTCCTGGTCATCCCGATTATAATCCAAATTTCCGTCAGTTAATTCACGTAGCCTATAAAGTAGCATACGAAATGGGCGACAAGTATATCAAAATGATTGAAAAACATGCTGATGTGGTTGGGCAATGCGTGGAAGAAAATATTTACGATCGTCACTTGAAACGTTTGTTTCGTTTATAAGAGTTCCAAAACCCCTAAAAGGGCTTAAAATAATGTTTATTACCAACTAAATAATTTATACTAACATCTCTAATTCCCCTTTAGGGGTTAGGGGTAAATTTAAAAGAATATGAGAAACTTATTCGATGTAAAAGGTAAAGTGATTGTTATCACAGGTGGTGCCGGTATCCTTGGAAGAGGAATGGCAGAGTACATGGCTGAACAAGGTTGTAAAGTCGTTATTTTAGACAGGGCCGATGCTGGAGTAGCGTTGGTTGAGGAGATCAAATCAAAAGGTGGTGAAGCACTTTATTTGAACACTAATGTTCTTGACAAAGAAGCTTTAGAGCAAAATGCTAAGGATATTGTTGCTGCCTTTGGACGTATTGACATTTTGGTAAATGCTGCAGGTGGAAATATGGCAGGTGCAACTATTGGCCCTGACCAAACGATCTTCGATCTTCAAATTGATGCTTTCGAAAAAGTAGTTGATTTGAACTTGTTTGGAACAGTATTGCCATGCATGGTGTTTGGAAAAATTATGGTTAATCAGAAAGAAGGAAGTATTATCAATATTTCTTCTGAATCTGCTATTCGTCCGTTAACCCGTGTAGTTGGTTACGGTGCATCAAAAGCTGCTGTAACAAACTTTACTAAATTCCTGGCCACTGAAATGGCTACCAAATTCAGCGAAAAAATACGTGTAAATGCAATGGCACCCGGTTTTTTCTTAACAGAGCAAAACCGTGCTTTAATGACTAATCCTGATGGAACTCCAACACCAAGAGGCAAGGCTATTGTAGCGCATACGCCGTTTGGGCGCTTAGGTGAAGCTGACGAATTATATGGAACTTTGCACTGGTTAGCCAGCGAAGCCTCGAAGTTCGTAACCGGAACATTGACCGTGATTGATGGCGGTTTTGATGTGTTCTGCATTTAAGAAGAACTAAGATACAAGATTCAGGACTCAAGATTGAATAATCAAGAGTCTTGGATTTTTGAAAATCAATAATATTAGATTAAAATACAATTAGAAATTACCATTTTTTTGTAGGTGTTAAAATGGTAAAATAGTAAATTATTAAAAACAGTAAATTAGATTATGTATTTATGTAAACAATCGTGGAGATGGTATGGACCCAATGATCCGGTATCATTATGGGACATTCGTCAGGCTGGTGCAACCGATATTGTAACTGCATTACACCAGATTCCAAATGGTGAAATTTGGCCAATAGAAGCCATTCAATACCGCAAGAGAATGATTGCGGAAGCAGGTTTAATCTGGTCGGTGGTAGAGAGTGTTCCGGTACACGAAGATATTAAGAAACGTACAGGAAATTATAAACAGTATATCGAAAATTACAAACAAACAGTTCGAAACTTAGCTGCATGCGATATTCGAATCGTGACTTACAATTTCATGCCGATTCTCGATTGGACACGTACTGATTTAGCTTACGAGATGCCTGACCGTTCAAAAGCATTACGTTTTGAAATGGCAGCATTCGTAGCTTTTGATTTGTATATTTTAAAACGTCCGAATGCCGAAAAAGACTATTCGGTGGATCAGATTTCGAAAGCTAAGAAACGATTTGACAGTATGAGCGAAAAGGAAATAGAAACCCTTACCCGCAATATGATTGCAGGACTTCCCGGTGCCGAAGAAAGTTTCTCGCTGGAACAATTTCAGGCAGCACTGGACACTTATAAAGGAATTGACGAGAACCAACTTCGAAACAATTTGTTTTATTTTATCAATGAAGTGTGTGTTGTTGCCGAAGAAGTGGGTGTACAAATGGCCATTCACCCTGATGATCCTCCACGTTCAATTCTCGGTTTGCCCCGAATTTTGAGTAATGCAGAAGATGTTCGTAAACTTTTTGCAGCCGTTCCAAGTTTATCGAATGGAATATGTTTATGCACCGGTTCATTTGGAGTCGCATCAACTAATGACTTGACTGCCATGTTGCGTGAATTTGGCGAACGATTGTATTATGTTCATTTTCGTAGTACATGCCGGAATGATGATGGCGATTTTTATGAAGACAATCATTTGGAAGGTGATGTAGATATGTATGAAGCCATGAAAGCATTACTTGTGGTTGAATACACATACAAACGCAATATCCCGATGCGCCCTGATCATGGCCATCAAATGCTCGACGATTTACATAAAAAAACAAATCCCGGTTATTCAGGTATAGGAATGCTTAGAGGAATGGCCGAATTACGCGGTTTAGAACTCGGAATATCAAGAACATTATTCTAATTTATTATTTACCAATCAACTTATTATCTAATTAACTAATAGACAAGTCATGATAGAATTAAAAAAAGATTTTAAATACTCATTAATGGTAGCTACCAGTATGGGTATTCGCATAACTCCGGTGAACGGACAGCCTGTTCACAGCAGTAAATTGTTTGAAATGGAAGTTTCAAGTGCCGAGACAAATGTTGCAAGTATTGCTTCGTATTTAGGATTACCTGTAAAAGTTTTGACTACTTTCGTTAAAGATAGTCCGATTGCACAAATGATTAAAAGTAACTTACGTGCCCGTAATATGGACTACGAAGGTGTTGAAGTACCTCAGGGCGATCCATGGGGGTATCGTCATCAGTTTAATATTGCCGATAGTGGTTTCGGAACCCGTGGACCACGCGTGTTGAACGACCGTGCCGGTGAGGTTGGACGTACGTTGAACGTAAAAGATTTTGATTTGGAACGCATCTTCGTAAAAGAAGGTGTTCAGATTCTTCACTTATCGGGTTTGATTGGCGCATTGTCTGTTGAAACAAGCGAATTTTGCTTACAGCTGGCTCGTTATGCCAAGAAAACAGGAACGCGTATTTCATTTGACTTGAACTACCGTGCCTCTTTCTGGAAAGGTCGTGACAAAGAATTGCGCGATATTTTCACCGAGATTGCTTCTGTTGCTGATATATTGATTGGTAATGAAGAAGATTTCCAACTTTGTCTTGGAATTAAAGGTCCTGAAGCCGGTGGTAAAGGTATCGAAGCCGAAATTGATGGTTTCAAAGGCATGATTGGTCGTGTAAAAGAAGCATTCCCTAATGCATCAGTTTATGCTACTACCCTTCGTCAGGTTATCAGTACTAACGAACACCTTTGGGGTGCTATTATGCTTGATGGTGATAACTGGCACGTAATTCAACCCCGCAAAATCAACGTTCTCGACCGTATCGGTGGTGGTGACGGATTTGTGGGTGGAATGCTATATGCTATTCTTAAAGGTTGGGAACCTGAAACATGGGCTCAGTTTGGTTGGGCTTCGGGCGCGTTGGCAACTACATTCTTGACAGATTACGCTCAACCTGCCGACGAAGATCAAATCTGGTCAATCTGGGGTGGGAATGCAAGAGTTAAGAGATAAGAAGCCTCCTAAATCCCCCGAAGGGGGACTTAAAGACTTTTACTCAGAAGGCTTATTATTGTGAATTTCAAATAAAATACTAACTAAATTCCTCCCCTTTGGGGAGGTTAGGAGGGGCTTAATGTTATACTACGAAAAAGGTTCAATTGAAACCGAATTCACTTCCGAAGACCTGAAAAATGGACTTTTTGAAGCGTTGGAAAAGATAGGAAAGAAGCACAAAGTACTGGCTATTCCTCCTGATTATACACGTTTGCCAAGTCGTGCCGGTGAGCTGACCGAATTTTCGTGGCAGTATTACGGCGATGCTATGACCGATGTACTTCCTGCACTGGGAACACACTCACCCATGACTGCGCATCAAATTGAGCACATGTTTGGTACATTGCCGGCTTCGCTTATCCGTGAACACGATTGGCGTAACGATGTGGTGACAGTGGGAATTGTTCCACCGGAATTTGTAAAAGAAGTATCGGGTGGTGCTGTGGAATTTCCATGGCCGGCTCAGGTAAACAAATTGTTGCTCGAAGGAAATTTTGATTTGATTATATCAATCGGTCAGGTAGTTCCTCACGAAGTAGTGGGAATGGCTAACTACAACAAGAATATTTTTGTTGGAACGGGTGGGGTAGAAGGTATCAACAAAAGTCACTTTGTGGGTGCTGCTTACGGTATGGAACGCATGATGGGTCATGCTGATACTCCCGTACGCCGTATTTTCAATTATGCTTCGGATAATTTTACCAATAATCTGCCAATTCTGTATGTACAAACGGTGGTTGGTTTGGATAAAACCGATGGAAAAATAAAATGCCGTGGTTTGTATATCGGTGATGATTATGAAGTATTCACAAAGGCTGCTAAACTGGCATTGTTGGTGAACTTTGATTTACTGGACAAACCCTTGAAAAAAGTAGTTGTTTATCTCGATCCAACTGAATTCAAAAGTACATGGTTAGGCAACAAATCGGTGTACCGTACCCGTATGGCTATCGACGATGGTGGAGAACTGATTGTGTTGGCACCGGCTTTGAAAGAGTTTGGCGAAGACAAAGAAATCGACCGACTGATTCGTAAATATGGCTACAAAGGAACACCTAATACACTGAAAATGTGTGACGAGAACGAAGAATTGCGCAATAACCTGAGTGCTGCTGCTCACCTTATTCACGGCTCGTCCGAAGGTCGTTTCAGTGTGACCTATTGCCCCGGAAAAGGTGCCGAAAACCTTACTCAGGCTGAAATTGAAAGCGTCGGCTTCAACTATGCCGATATTGACGAAGTTACAGCTAAATACGATCCGGCTAAATTGCGCGATGGCTACAACACCATGGCTGATGGAGAAGAAATTTTCTATATTTCGAATCCGGCATTGGGCTTGTGGGCGTTTAAAGATAGATTTAAATATTAATTATATTTACGATTTTTTCAGTTACCATTTACCATTTGGGGTATGACAACAGATGAATTAAAAAAGAGACTAAAAGTATTTGCTCTTAGAATTATCAAATTATCTGAGAATTTACCTAATAATATTACTGGTAAAACTTTAGGTAATCAGATTATTCGATCTGGGACTTCTCCGGGAGCTAATTATCGCTCTGCTTGTCTTGGTAAATCTGATAAAGATTTCCTGAATAAACTGAAAATGGTTGAAGAAGAATTGGATGAAACACTATATTGGTTAGAATTAATAGTTGAATCAGGCTTAGTAAAAGAAGATTTACTAAGAGATTTGATGAATGAAAATTATGAATTATTGAAAATCATTGTAAGTTCAATAACAACAATGAAGAAGAAATTGAATTCAACAGAATCAAAAAAAATGATTTGAGCTAACAAATAGTAAATTGTAAATGAAAAAATAGTAAATGAATTGATGAAAATCATTATTGACGATAAAATTCCATACATTCGCGGAGCTTTTGAAGGCGTTGCAGAAGTAGTTTATTTGCCGGGTTCTAAAACAACTCCGGAAGTTGCTAAAGATGCTGATGCCATTGTAACCCGTACCCGTACCATTTGCAACGAAAAATTACTGACCGGTTCTTCGGTGAAGTTTATTGCCACGGCTACTATTGGTTTCGATCATATTGATACCGATTATTGTGAAGCCAATGGCATTCAATGGACCAATGCGCCGGGTTGTAATTCCAAATCGGTGGAGCAATACATTGCTTCAGCTATAATGGTATTGGCCAAAAAAAATGGCTGGAATTTGAGTGAAAAAACGATCGGTGTAGTGGGAGTGGGCAATGTGGGAAGCAAGGTAGCCCGCATTTGCGAGATTTTTGGTATGAAAGTGCTCCGAAATGACCCACCGCGTGAACGTGTTGAAGGCTCGGAGCAATTTGTTTCTATTCAGCAGGTTATGGAAGAAGCTGACATTATTACGCTGCATGTTCCGTTGAATATGAAAGGCGAAGATGCTACCTTTCATTTGGGGAATGAATCGTTCTTAAGCGCTTTGAAAAAGAAACCGGTACTGATTAACTCCTGCCGTGGCGAAGTGATTGAAACAAAAGCTATTAAGGATGCTCTTGAATCCGGACAGCTTTCAGGGTTTGTGTGCGACTGTTGGGAAAACGAACCGGATATTGATTTGGAACTATTAGCTTTGACTGATATCGCTACACCGCATATTGCAGGTTATTCCAAAGACGGAAAAGCCACCGGTACACTGATGAGTGTACAGGCAATAAGTGATTTTTTCGGATTAGGACTGAACGAATGGAGTCCTTCGGGCGTTGAACCACCTTTGAATCCGGTTTTCGGGATTGATGGTGCTGGTCTGACAGAGCAGGAAATCTTGTCAAAAGCTATTTTGCATACCTATGATATTCGGAATGATGACCGTGATTTTAGAGCAGATATAGCTCTTTTTGAGCAACTTCGTGGCGATTATCCTACTCGCAGGGAATTTCCGGCGTTTACAATCATTGCAAAAAATGTTGAAGAAAAAACATTGAATAAACTAAAACAAATAGGATTTAAATGATCCTCAACCCCCTAAAGGGGGTTTTGGAGATCAAAAATAACAAATTTAAATAAAAAATTAATACTAACTAAAATTTCTCTGTCAGCTGACGGAGATTAAGGGGTCTTATTATGAAACAAAAAGCAGACATTGGATTGATCGGGTTGGCCGTAATGGGTGAAAACCTGGTACTGAACATGGAAAGTAAAGGCTTTACCGTCGGTGTTTTCAACCGTTCGGTAGAGAAAGTAGACAAATTCATTGCCGGTCGCGGTGCAGGTAAAAACTTCATTGGCGCACACTCTATCAAAGAATTGTGCGATTCGTTGGCAAAACCACGTAAAGTGATGATGTTGGTAAAAGCCGGTCAGGCAGTTGATGATTTTATCGAGCAACTGATTCCTCATTTGGAAGAGGGTGATATCATTATCGATGGTGGTAACACACACTTCCCTGACACGATTCGTCGTACCAAATATGTTGAAAGCAAAGGACTTTTGTTTATTGGAACAGGTGTTTCAGGTGGCGAAGAAGGTGCATTGTTAGGCCCATCAATGATGCCGGGTGGTTCTCCTGCAGCATGGCCAGCGGTAAAAGAAATTTTTCAGGCTGTTTCTGCCAAAGTTGAAGGCGGTGTTCCTTGCTGCGATTGGGTTGGCGAAGGTGGTGCAGGTCACTTCGTAAAAATGGTTCACAACGGTATTGAGTACGGTGATATGCAAATTATCAACGAAGCTTATCAGGTAATGAAAGAAATGTTGGGCTTAAGCGCTGACGAAATGCATGAAGTATTCAAAGAATGGAACAAAGGTGACCTGGATTCATATTTGATTGAAATTACACGCGATATTTTGGCCGTGAAAGACGAAGATGGTTCTCCTTTGGTAGAAAAAATCCTCGACACAGCAGGACAAAAAGGTACCGGCAAATGGACTGGTGTTTCAGCATTGGATTTAGGTGTTCCATTGACTTTGATTGGCGAATCGGTATTTGCACGCTGCTTGTCAGCTCAAAAAGATATCCGCGTAAAAGCTTCTAAAGTAATCACAGGACCAGCTGTAAACTTCACAGGCGATAAAGCTCAAATGATTTCTGACCTGAAAGATGCATTATTCGGAGCTAAAATTATTTCGTATGCTCAGGGTTATAACCTGATGATGGAAGCTGCTACTGAATACAAATGGAACCTGAATTTGGGTGGTATCGCTTTGATGTGGCGCGGTGGTTGTATTATCCGTTCTACGTTCTTGGGTGATATTAAAAAAGCATTTGATGTAAATCCGGGATTGGAAAACTTATTGTTAGATCCACACTTCAAAGCAATCGTTGAAAATGCTCAAGCCGGATGGCGTCGTGTATGTGCAGCTGCACTTACCAACGGTATTCCTGCACCTGCATTGACTTCGGCTCTTTGCTACTTCGATGGTTTCCGTAGCGAACGTTTACCTGCTAACTTGCTACAGGCACAACGTGACTACTTTGGAGCACATACTTACGAACGCGTTGACAAACCACGTGGCGAATTCTTCCACACTAACTGGACCGGTCGTGGTGGTGATACTGCGTCTACAACGTATGTGGTTTAAAATATCTCCTAATCCCTAAAGGGGAAAAGATAAAGCCCTTCGTTCTTTTGAATGAGGGGTTTTTTTGATAAAAAGATGTATCTTTGTGACTTTATAAAATGCTAAATCAAGATTTTTTAAACAAGTAATAATCAATAAATAAGGAAGTATGCATAACTGGTTCGAGTGTAAAATTAAGTACGAGAAAACGGCAGAGGAAGGTAAAATTGTAAAAGTAAATGAAGCATATTTAGTGGATGCATTATCGTTTACTGAGGCTGAAGCACGCATTATCAGCGAGATGCAACCTTTTATAAGCGGAGAATTTGTTGTTTCTAACATTCGGCGAGCACGCATCAGCGAAATGTTTCAAAACGAAACCGGTGATAAATGGTACCGGAGCAAAGTAATGTTTATTTCACTTGACGAAGAGAAAGGTGTTGAAAAACGCACGGCATCGACCATGATGGTGCAAGCAAACAATATTAAAGAAGCCTGGGATGGTATTTTGGAAGGTATGAAAGGCTCTATGGCCGATTATGAAGTGGCTTCGATTGTGGAAACCAACATTATGGATGTGTATAAATATGAAGCGTAAAGCAGTTTATAGTCAATAGTTTATAGTTAATAATCACAATGACTTAAATTATAGGATATAATTATTCTGACTTTAAAGACCTTACTGCTTTTAAAAAAGAATTTCAACAAGGCTGTGATGTGTTTGATTTGACTCTGACTTTTCCCAATACAGAGCAATATTCATAAACTAATCAAATTTCGCATATCTTCCCGGTCTGTTTGTGCTAATTTAGCGGAAACATATCGAAAATGAGATTATCACAAACATTTTCTGTTAAAAAAAACTGCCTGTCTTGTTGAAAATAGTGAAACTATTGTTTTTGCTTGATTTTGCTCTTCATTGTAAATTATATAAGCACAGAGAATTATACAATAAACAAATCGAACTAAATTTTGAACCAGGTAAACTGTTATCTAACATGTATAATAACCCTGACAAATACGGTGTTGCCCCATTATAAACAATAAACTAAAAAAAAGTGTCCATTTCATCTAACATACAATTTATCAGAGAGCATATACCACCGCATGTGCAATTGGTGTGTGTGTCGAAATTTAATCCAAAGGAATCAATACTAGAAGCTTATGAAACAGGTGAACGTATTTTTGGCGAAAGTAAAGTTCAGGAATTATGTGAAAAACAGGAGTCACTCCCAAAAGATATTCATTGGCATTTCATTGGGCATCTTCAAAGTAATAAAATTAAGTTTATTGTACCTTTTGTTTCGTTGATACACGGAGTCGATTCTTTCAAATTACTGTCAGAAATTGACAAACATGCTGCCAAAGCAGGTAAAACGGTTAATTGTCTGCTGCAAATTCACATAGCTCAGGAAGAAACGAAGTTTGGGTTTTCAGCTGATGAGGTATTGGAAATGTTAAGGTCGGAAACGTGGAAACAAATGAAAAACACAAAGCTGTGCGGTTTGATGGGGATGGCTACTTACACGCGCGACAATGAACAGGTCAGAAAAGAATTCCGAACATTGAAAGCACTTTTTGATAATATAAAATCGACTTATTTCGTATCTGATGCTGCCTTCAGCGAACTATCGATGGGCATGTCAGACGATTATCAAATTGCTATCGAAGAAGGAAGTACACTGGTTCGCATCGGTAGTTCCATTTTCGGACAACGAAACTACAATCAATAAAGTGGAAGCGTGTTGGCAGGTATTATGGGTTCAGATAAAAGTCTATTTTAGGCTCATGTTTCTCAACAATTGCCAACACTTCTTCGGTCAGTTCCGGCAGTTCCGGTTTCTGTACCTTCGATATCGAAAAATTTATGAAATCTCTGTATATCATGTCTTTCAAGTTTTTGCTGTTAAACACTCGATAAGATAGGCTGTCTTTCACTCTTTTTTCATACCGGAAATATCCTGTACTATTTCACTCATGTCAAAGAAGATTATAACAACATAATCTATATTCAGTAATCAGCTTTCTCTTCGCTGGTGTGAACTGAATACGAATGCAAAAATAAATAATTACTTTTAAATATTTTCAAACTAGTTTTCAACATCTGTGATAAATTATCAATATTTCTGTTTTTGCTTTGTAAATATTTGAAATATAAGATATTATACATTGATAGATGCGAAAATATTTCCAAAGATATTTTTTTAAAAAGGATAGCAAAAAATAAAAATATTTTTTTTTGAACTTTTTGGTTCGTTATTTCGCACAAAAGATGATTAATTGTGAATAGAATGCCTGATGCTAAACAGCTTATAAAATTTTCAATTAACAGATTCGCCGACCCAATCTACGCGTTGTTCGGGTTGGCGCCCGGGGAAATAGTCCAATCTAAGCGTTGATCGGGTTGACGCCTAACCCGCCGCAGTCCGGAGACTAGTGCTAAAACTGAGTTTGCTTGGACA
>Ga0214228_1000269_pt1 | contig 16444 bp, 13 predicted proteins | sample TroBogypolimnion_21_FD_153066 | JGI IMG/M metagenome (GOLD analysis project Ga0214228, IMG submission 153066) | Freshwater microbial communities from Trout Bog Lake, WI - 05NOV2007 hypolimnion | ecosystem: Environmental > Aquatic > Freshwater > Lake > Hypolimnion/Profundal zone | place: Trout... | reverse complement strand
CTTTTTCAAATATGGGCTAACTTTTATTGCCTCTATGCTATTAAATGCTGAATTTCAATCAAATATAGATATTTTCAAATTTTTGTCATGTACTTAGATCGAAGTGTTTTAAACAGAAACAAAGATGTTTTTTTTAATATAGGGAAAGCAAGCATATTTGGTATCAATAAACAATTTCCTGAGATTAAAGAGAAAATTGGGAATGGAACAATTCCGGATATTGTTACAAATATTTTGAAAAACGAAGAATTTCCTATTTTTGGAAGAACCCTATTTGTCAAATATAAATCTATTTTTCCTGAGAAAATTCAGGAACATATAGATAATGAAAATTCATTTATTTATGGTATTACTGCGAAGGATTGCAAAGAGAGGTTTGTCAAATATCCCGGTCCTTATTTTGGAATAATTGATAAAGATTATCGCAATTTTGAATCAAGAAGTTTTTCAGGTGTTATTTTTAAAAGTATGGTAAACTATATTATTGAAAATCCAAATTCAACTTACAACGAGATAATAGATGTTTTTTCAAAAAAGTATTCTCTGTATGAAGAACAAATCAAAAAGGTGATTGATGATAAAATTCAGGATAATAGAATTATAAATGATAACCAGAAATTATCAATCAATAAAAAGTTTATCGATGAAATGATTAACAAAGAATATTTTGATGATTTAGAAAAAATATCAGACAGAGATATCGAAGATGAAATTAATTTTCACATTATTTCAAATAAAATACAAGAAAATGAACTTGAAAATTGGGTCGTGGAGGGTGGAACAAAACTAATAGAACACTACACAAGGGAGAGAAATAGCAATATCATACGAACAATAAAGAAAAATAGAAAATGGGTTTGTGATATTTGCAAAAAAGAAATGAAAAATATTTATGGCTTTAATTTTATTGATGCTCATCATAAGTTTCCATTGTCAGTAGTTGGCGAAACTCAAACTACAGAAGTAGATATTGCATTATTATGTCCAAATTGTCATAGAGCAATTCATAATTTAATGAATTTTTATGAAAACAAAAACTATGATGAATTAAAGAATTATTTAGAACAAAACACAATCTAATTAACTTAATAAAACAATATTATGATAGAATTCAAAAAAGGGGAAATTTACACATTTGGTGTCGTTGGTATCAGAGAATCCTCAGATGAAAAAAAATATATTTATCTTTCGGATGGTGAAAAAGAAACCTATAGGGTTACTCCTTATGATTTTCAGATGGAATGGGAAGATAGTAATCGACCTAAGTTTATGCAGTGTTTAATTACTGATGTAAGTATTTGGGGTCTACCTACTTTAGCTCAAGTTCGTTGGAATGTTCTTTCAGAATGTTACGAAGAACGAGAAAGCGAGTACTCATTCAAGTTGTTAGAGATACGTGAAGATGTTAATACAAAAGCTTCCTATTATTATCTGAAAGATCCTTTCGGTATTGTTCACAGGTATTATCCCAAACGAGAAGAGAAACGCAGGGAAGTAGGTGATATTTTTTCGCTATTATTTCATGGCATTCAGGAAAAGGAGGATAATTCAGACTATTTAATTTTAAGTCCGGTTGAAGATTTTGAATCTAAGAAAGAAGATAAGGCAATAAATATCGATAGTACTGAATCGGAAAATTATGATCCACGTAACGAAAGTTTATTTGGTAGAGAAGATGATATAACTGAATTTAAACGTTCAATTGTTTATCCAGCTGATGAAACTGAACCCAATATCGACAAACAGATATTGATTATTGCCAAAACCATTGCTGGATTTCAGAACCGAAATGGAGGTAAACTTTACCTCGGGGTGAATGATTCAGGAAACGTAGTCGGTATTAATAACGATTATGAATATTTGGGTAAAAGTGAATATGACAAATACACTTATCAAAAAAATATCGATGGTTACGAAAATAAGGTAAGGAATTCAGTAAAACATTTATTAGGTCAAGTTTCTAATAGTAATATAATGTTAGACTCTAAAAAGGAGAACAACACCGATTATTGTATCATCACAATTAATAAAGTATTGAAGCCCATATTCTTAAACGGTGATAAATTGTATGAACGTACAGGTCAGCTAACTCAATTATTAAAAGGTGATGCTATAACATGGTTTATTGAGCAAAGAATGATGGAGCGGAATAATATTAAATTATCTGAAACTAAAGATTATATTTTAGAAGTGTCAGATGAAGAAATAAAATTAGACGAAGAAATTGTTGAAAGAGTTCCTTTACCAGATACAAATATTTCTTTACATCGATCTAATTTAAAAGCTGTTGATATCATTAGGCATTTGGCATCTGATACTGTTGAAGCAGATAAAATTTGGAGTTTTATAACTTTTTACAAAGATGGTGGTTGGTCATACCAAAGCAAGCCTATCTCAGATGATACTGTAGAATATGAATTGCCAATTACTTATTCACTAAGGAAAGAACGATTAGCAATATGTTATGATAATGGACGTGTAAATTTGGTTGTACCTTATGACATTATTAAGCAAGTAAAAACTAAAGGAAAAAAATATAAAAATGGTTGGAATACAAAGGCCAAAATTATAGGAGCTTGGAATTTACATGCTGATGATTTATTGGCATTTACAAGTATAGATGAAGCTAGTATAGAGTATGTTAAAATTCACAGATTAAAAGCAATTTCTTTACACGACCAGATTTATTCAGAAGGGAATGTATTGATTAATGAGAATTATGGAGCTAAAATATCAACTGTAAAACCAATTTTACAGAAATATCAACATTTTGTATCTAGTCTTATTTGTAAAGATAATCAGAAAACAAGACATATAGGGATAAAACGTTCAGATAGAGACTTTAAGAATGTATTTCACATAATGGATAGTATTTAAACTATGACACCTCACAGACTTTCTTCACCCCCATTTTCTGCCACCATCACTATCGGTTTGCAGAAAGAATACAGTGATATAATAATCGATAAATCGATGGTACTATCCCATCTGCAAAGCTATCAGGAGAAGCTTATTAAAGAAAAGAATATACATTTAAGTGCCTCTGTAACGGAATGTAACATCGTGTTAAATGGCCAAAATGAACCTCATTTAAGACTTGGTTTTATAAACTATCCCAAATTTCCATTAGCTATAATTGTTTTGAAAAATGAGATAGAAAATCTGGCAAAGTACCTGATGGAGGTGTGTGAGCAAAACCGGCTTGTAGTGGAGTTTCCGGACGAAACGGTGATGTTTGAATTTTCGGAGAAGACAGATCCGAGAATACTCAGGAATGAGAAAACCTGAGAGATTTTATATATACCTGAAGGACCTTTGGAAACTATTTAGGATTATCTATAAATAGACAGATGTAGTTGACATAATACTTAGAAATAAGAAAATGAGAAAAATAAAAATATTTATTAGCAGTGTACAATCGGAGTTTGCTGAAGAGCGGGATGCTTTGTTCGATTATTTGCAACACGACCCCCTGCTGGGTAAATTTTTCGAACCATTTATTTTCGAAAAGCTACCTGCAATCGATCAAAAAGTGGATGCAGTTTATCTTCACGAACTAGAAAACAACGACATATATCTTTGTCTATTGGGCACACAATATGGTTCAGAAGACACTTTGGGTGTATCTCCAACAGAACACGAGTTTGATTATGCCACCAAATTGAGTAAAACAAGATTGGTTTTTCTATCCAATCATACTGAAAAAGAAAGAAGTGCCAAACAACATACTTTTATCAACAAGGTACAATCAGCATTAATCAGGAAACAGTTTTCTAGTACACACGAACTGAAGGCGGCAGTTTATGCTTCTTTACTACATTATCTTGAAGAAAAGGAAATTATCCGTACAGTTCCTTTTGATGCTTCCACAGACTCAAAATCATCAATATCAGATTTAGAACCAGAAAAAATTACTGATTTTGTTCGCATAGCTCGCTCAAAAAGAGGCTTTAAACTACAGGAAGGTGAGGCAATTGAAAAAATACTGACACATCTTAATTTGATTAATGACGGAAAAGTAAGCAATGCAGCACTGCTTTTGTTTGGCAGAGATCCTCAACGGTTTTTTATCAACTCGGAAGTTCGTTGCACCTTTTTTTACGGCAACATTGTAGAAAAACCTATCCCGTCGTACAAAGTATTTAAAGGTGATGTCTTCGAATTGGTGGATCAAACCGTAGAGTATATTTTGTCGAAACTCGATTATACAGTTGGCACACGTTCTGAATCAAGCTCTATTCCTGGTAAATACGAAATACCCAAAGAAGTTATATCCGAAGCTATAGTCAATGCCATTGCACATCGGGATTATACAAGTAACGGTAGCGTACAGGTAATGATATTCCGCAATCGTATTGAAATTTTTAATCCGGGTGTTTTGCCTTTAGGCTGGACTACCGAGAAGTTGAAGAAAATTCATACTTCAATTCCTGCCAATCCCTTATTGGCAGAACCTATGTATTTGAAGGGCTATATTGAAAGAGTAGGTTCCGGAACACTTGACATACTAAGGATTGCAGGGGAAAATGGTTTGCAGGAACCGGTCTTTGAGCAAGACGATAGTTTCAAGACTATTTTATATCGAATGCAAACAACTCAGGAAGTTAGTGGGGAAGTTAGTGGGGGAGTTAGTGGGGAAGTTAGTGGGGAAGTCCTAAAAGTGATTATGGTGTTAGAAGGTGAAATGAAAAGAAGTGAGATTCAGCAAGTATTACAATTAAAACACGATGATTATTTTAGGGTTGAATATATTCTTCCGGCACTTGAATCAGGAGTAATTGAACAGACCCATCCCGAGAGTCCAAACCATCCACAACAGCGCTATAAGCTCACAGAAAAAGGTAAGCAATTGAAATCTGAAAAAAGGCAAGAATAATATCGTACTAAAATCAGTCCACATTAATAAATGAACCAACTCACCGATACCGATATTCTTTCCAATTCGATATTAAAAAAAGGATTTGAAAACAAGAACTATCAGCCTTATCAGGAGATATTTACAGCCGATGTGAATCGGGGTAAAGATGCTGATGTGAAGCTAATTCTTCACTATCTCATTAGACAAATTATTCTGAACTGTGGTATTAGTCCGGGATACAGGACAGTACTGTATGATGTTGCTTACGCAGTTTTGAAGGAGCATCCGGAAGTATGGAATGAGCAGGAAGTGCAAAATGGATATGCAGATTTAGAAAATCATTAGACTGGATTTTATCCCGAATATAATGGCGAATTTGACAATTATGATGTTACTTGTTTAAACCCGGATCAGTATTTCAATCATGCAATAGAACTATTAATCAACAACGATATTGAAACGGAATATAAACCGGTATTTTCGTATGCTTTGTATTTGTTTTTCAGAAGTTATGGAGAATAAGTCAGCTTAAGCAGTGAGGGTTATAATGCACTAATAATGAAATTAAAAATGGAAAATAATAAGAATGCTTTTATTTTATTCAAAACCGAGGACGAAAAAATATCGGTAGATGTTCGTTTAGAAGACGAAACTGTTTGGCTGTCGCAAGAGCAAATGGCAACGTTATTTGAAAGAGACAGAAGTGTCATTGTGAAGCATATTGCCAACATATTCTCGGAAGGAGAATTAGAAGAAAAAAGCAATGTGCAATTTTTGCACATTGCAAATTCCGATAGGCCTGTGAAGTTTTACAACTTAAATGTTATCATTTCGGTAGGTTATCGGGTAAAATCTCAAAGAGGAACCCAGTTTCGTATTTGGGCAACTCAGCGCCTTAACGAGTATATCCGCAAAGGATTCACGATGGACGATGAACGTCTGAAGAATTTGGGAGGCGGTGGTTATTGGAAAGAATTGTTGCAGCGAATACGCGACATTCGGTCATCCGAGAAAGTTTTTTACCGTCAGGTGCTTGATATATACGCAACCAGCATTGATTACAATCCGAAAGCAGATGTTTCCATTGAGTTTTTCAAAAAAGTGCAAAACAAAATTCATTATGCCGTTCACGGACAAACAGCCGCCGAAGTAATTTTCACACGCTCCGATGCCGAAAAAGAATTTATGGGCTTAATGACCTTTCCGGGCAGCCGTCCGTATTTAAAAGATGTAGTAGTGGCCAAAAATTATTTAGACGAAAAGGAACTACGTTCACTGGGTCAGATAGTTTCGGGGTATTTGGATTTTGCCGAGCGACAAGCCGAACGCGAACAAACCATGACCATGAATGATTGGGCGAAGCATTTGGATAATATACTTACAATGAGTGGAGAAAAGCTATTGCAGGGTGCAGGTTCAATCAGCCATGAAGAAGCTATTGAAAAGGCAACTACAGAATATAAAAAATATCAACAGAAAACATTAAGCGAAGTTGAAAAGAACTTTTTAGATAGTTTGAAAACGATAGAAAATAAAACGAAAAACAAGTAAGAACTGAGGTATATAATAAAACAACATTTGAATGCTGAGAATCGTTAATGGAATTGTTTCTATAACCACATATAATAAAAAATGATTTAAGGAAGCTCATGGTTGGCTGAACTGAAGACGAGAGTTTAATTATCAGTAAGACCAATTTAAAAGTATTTGATACAGCTCTTCATATTTAACCAATAAGATTTGTCAGATTAAACTACTTTCTTTACATTTGCATACAGAATCACAAACGAGTGAATCTAAAAAAATATCAGGATAACCAATCGCAAAATTGGTAACCAACCGAACTAAATTGATTTGAGCAAAGTCAATATAGTCACGGTGGTAGGCGGAAACGCAGATATGGACTTTACTGTCAAAAAAAGCAAAACCATTGCTCAGGTTTAAACTCCACACACCTGAAACAATAATTCAGATGTGTGGAGTTTTTTTTATTGTTGAACTTTTAAATTTGAAAATTATGAACAAAAGGTATTGGGAACATGAACCCATTAAAGGCATGAAAGAGTATTACGATTCAGATGACTGGTGGGATGTAACGGTAATCTGGTTCCTGGCTAAAGTTATCGGAATAGCTGTTATTCTCGGTATCCTGTTTTTGTTATCGTTGTTGGTATAAATGGGGAAAACATCAATAAACAAAGTAAATATGACTATGGAATCTAACGTTGAAAAAAGGGGGCATAAGATTGACCCCCTTAAAAGTATGTTTTATAATTCGGAGTATCAACTAAAATTACCCCGGGATGCAGATTGCTATTTTAACTGGAAAAGTAGTAAATGTAATTATATCACGTTGAATACCCAAATAAAAGAACTTGGTTTTCTGCAAACGAATGGTTTTAAATTGAAAGAAAGTATTTCGAAATTTAAACAATCAGGAAATACTTATGCAATCAGTTCATTATCTCAAACTTTGATTTTCTATATTATGTACATTCGCTACCGCGATTATTACCACTCCATAAGCGAAATACTGCAGACACTATCTGAAAATCAACTTATCGACTTATTTCTTGATGAACTTCAGGTAGTTTACAATCCAAAGGAGCATGATATTAACTGCTTTTTCTGGACTGACACTATGGTGTGGGATGAAGCTTTGGCAAAAGTAAGTATTCAAAGCGATAATGAGAAGTTTATTTCAGTGGTATGTAGTAATGAAATGGTTCGGAATACAATAGTTGTAACAAATTAAAGTGTAATTTCTCTTCGGTTACTCTGAGATATTTCATTCAGAATTTCAGATTTTGTCTGTATCTTTGCAGTCCGGTTTGGTTTATCGTTAATTGATTAATCCGTTAATCAGCTTACAAAACCCAATCAACCAATTAACTAATCAACAGATTAACTAATTAACAAAAATGAACAATTTCAAACGTACTACCGTCACTTCCGCTTTGCCTTATGCCAATGGTCCGGTTCATATCGGGCATTTAGCCGGTGTATATATTCCTGCCGATATTTACGTTCGTTATCTTCGCCTGAAAGCTGAAGAGGTGCTTTTCGTGGGCGGTTCGGATGAACACGGGGTACCTATTACCATTAAAGCAAAAAAAGAAGGAGTAACGCCTCAGGATATTGTGGATAGATACCACGGAATTATCAAAAAATCGTTTGAAGATTTTGGTATCACGTTTGATATTTATTCGCGTACTACTTCCAAAACGCATCGTGAATTAGCTTCCGAAATATTTAATACAATCAACCAAAAAGGCGGTTTTGTTGAAAAATCAAGTGAACAATATTTCGACGAAACGGCTCAACAATTTCTTGCCGACCGCTATATTACCGGAAAATGTCCGCATTGTGGCAACGAAAATGCGTATGGTGATCAATGTGAATCGTGTGGAACTTCGCTAAGTCCAACCGATTTAATTCATCCAAAATCGGCTATCAGTGGAAGTGCTCCGATAATGAAAGAAACCAAACACTGGTATTTGCCATTGGATCAACACGAAGCATGGTTACGCCAATGGATTCTGGAAGACCACAAAGAATGGAAACCGAACGTGTACGGTCAGTGCAAAAGCTGGCTCGACATGGGTTTACAGCCGCGTGCCGTGAGTCGCGATTTGGACTGGGGAATTCCCGTTCCGGTTGCCGGCGCTGAGGGGAAAGTGTTGTACGTTTGGTTCGATGCACCGATTGGTTATATTTCAAATACCAAAGAATTACTGCCCGAGAGTTGGGAAAAATGGTGGAAGGATCCCGAAACCAGACTACTCCATTTTATTGGTAAAGATAATATTGTGTTTCATTGCATCGTGTTCCCGGCCATGTTGAAAGCCGAAGGCTCTTATATTTTGCCTGATAACGTGCCCGCTAACGAGTTTCTGAATCTGGAGGGCGATAAAATTTCCACATCGCGCAACTGGGCAGTATGGTTACACGAATACTTAGAAGAATTCCCCGGGAAACAAGACGTTTTGCGGTATGTGTTGACAGCAAATGCGCCCGAAACTAAAGATAATGACTTTACCTGGAAAGATTTTCAGGCTCGCAATAACAATGAATTAGTAGCCATTTTTGGAAACTTTATCAATCGGGCATTGGTGTTGACTCAAAAATATTACGACGGCAAAGTGCCTGCATTGGGCGAACTGACTGATTACGACAAACAAACATTGGAAGAATTCGTAAACGTAAAAACCGATGTGGAAAAACTGCTTAATAATTTCCGCTTCCGCGATGCGCAAAAAGAAGCCATGACACTGGCACGAATTGGCAATAAGTATCTGGCCGATACCGAACCATGGAAAGTTGCCAAAACCGATATGAATCGCGTAGCTACAATCATGCATCTGAGCTTACAAATAGCTGCCAATCTGGCGATTGCATTCGAACCATTTTTACCTTTCAGTTCGAAAAAACTCAGAGCTATGTTGAATTTAAAAACATTCAACTGGGAAAATTTGGGAAAAATAGATTTATTAAAAGCCGGTGATCAACTTGGAACTCCCGAACTTTTGTTCGAAAAAATTGAAGATGAAGCCATTGAGGCACAAATACAAAAGCTGCTTAACACCAAAAAAGAGAATGAAACTGCAGCCTACAAACCAACCCCGGTGAAAGAGAATGTAGCTTTCGACGACTTTATGAAAATGGATATTCGGGTTGCCACGGTGCTCGACTGTCAGAAAGTGCCCAAAGCCGATAAATTATTACAATTCAGGCTTGCTGATGGTATGGAAGAACGCACCATCCTTTCGGGAATAGCTGCCTATTACCCAAATCCCGAAGAGCTGATTGGAACTCAGGTTTGCTTTATTGCCAACTTTGAACCCCGAAAACTACGTGGCGTAATGAGCGAAGGTATGATTCTGTCGGCTGAAGATGCGGATGGAAAATTAGTGCTTATTCGTCCAAGTGTGAAAGTAACCAATGGCGTGGAAGTGAAATGAAAGCCCCCTAAAGAGGGACTTTGAGAGAGCATCAATCGGATTTATTTTTCAATTGATGCTTTTTTTATAAGCTATTTTGAGAAAATTTGGTTCATATCAAACAATTTATGTACGTTTGCATTCATAAATCAGAATCATAGAACTATGACATATTCCACAAAATCAACTTCTACTCGCCTGCTTTCGCTCGATGTATTACGCGGCATCACCATTGCCGGGATGATATTGGTCAACAATCCCGGAAGTTGGGAAAGTGTATACAAACCCCTGGAACATTCACCCTGGAACGGATTGACACCAACCGACTTGGTTTTTCCGTTTTTCGTGTTCATTATGGGAATTTCGATGTTCTTGTCCTATAAAAAATTTGACTTCCAATTTTCGAAACAAACTTTTAGTAAATTACTTCGTCGATCGGTTTTGTTGTTTCTAATCGGACTGGCACTCAATTGGTTTGGGTTGTTTTTTCATCAACTGAATGAACTTCGCGTTCAGGATATATCGATATTTCAAAAACTCTGGCTTGCGTCATCCAATCTCGAAAACCTACGCATATTGGGCGTTTTACAACGATTGGCATTGGTTTCATTTTTTGGTTCGCTCGTTGTTTTAGCTGTTAAACCGAAACGGATTCCCTGGATTATCGGATTTATACTGCTCTTTTACTGGCTATTGATAGCTTCAACTAACAGTTTTGCCGAAAACGAAAACAGTTTAGTTTTCAAAATTGATCAGGTATTGTTTGGAATTTCGCATTTATATACCGATTATTTGCCAAATGGAACCGGGGTTGTTTTCGATCCGGAAGGATTGTTAAGTACTTTGCCTTGTATAGCTCATGTCTTGCTTGGATTTTGGGCAGGTAAACTGATTTCAGAAACCAAAGATTTGGGTGAAAAGATTCAGAAATTATTCATTCTTGGAACAATCATTCTATTCCTCGGATTTATACTCGACTACGGTTTTCCTATCAACAAAAAAATATGGAGTTCGAGTTTCGTATTGGTTAACAGTGGATTAGCCTCGCTTTTGCTGGGTTTATTAATCTGGATTATTGATATAAAACACAAGAAAAAATGGAGTGTTTTCTTTGAATCATTTGGCGTAAACCCAATGTTTATCTATGTTACAGCCACATTTTTAAGCATTATAATCGGTCGTTTCGAGTTTAAAAATGTCGGAGAATGGATTTCGGTAAAAAATTACATTTACACCGAATGGCTGACTCCTCTTTTTGGAAATTTCAATGGTTCGCTGGTGTTTGCCATCAGTTTTGTAATTATCAATTGGCTTATTGGCAATAGGTTGTATAAAAAGAAAATCTACATTAAGTTATAATAAAAGACATTAGAATCAATACCCAAGAATATAGACAAAATGCGGTAAATCAATTATTGATGAAACTAAAAGTGTAAGCTACATTTGACGTTTAGTATATAAACTCTTCTTTTTAAAAATGAACTACGAAGAATTGCGTGAATATTGCCTGATGTTGAAAGGAACAAGCGAGTGCTTCCCTTTCGATGAAGTGACTTTAGTAATCAAAGTGCAGGGTAAAATGTTTGCATTGATACCATTAGACAATACTGAAACTCAAATTACCCTGAAATGTGACCCCGAACGAGCCATTGCCTTGCGCGAAGCATACGAAGCCATAGTTCCGGCCTGGCATTTCAATAAAAAACACTGGAATACGGTTTTGATTCAGCCCTCCGTTTCAAAAAATTTAGTTTGCGATCTCATTTGTCACTCTTACCGGCTGGTGGTTGACGGATTGCCTCTCAAATTGAGAGAAGAATTAAGAAATGACTAAAAAAGCGTCAACTGACCGGAATTGTCATCTTTCGTTTTTCCGTTATCTATATCATCATCCGAATCCGATGTCGTTTCGATTGATTTTTTAGGCTTTGCTTTCTTTATCTTAACCGGTTTTTCTTTCAACGCCTCAGGTTGAATTGCAAATTCAGGCTCATCCGAAAACTCAGCAAGCTCCATATCTTCGGGCTCAACGGTTTCAATCTGCGTATCTCTAACTTGTTTTTCAACAATTTCTATTTCCGGCAAATCTGATTTTTCTACAACTTCATTGTCGTCTGTGCTCTCTTCGGTATCAACTTCTTCGGTATTTTCCTTCACGGGTGCAAACCGAATCGGTTCCAGTTCATTAATCGTTTCCACTTCAAAAGTTGTCAGTCGCTTACCTTTCGCTTTGAAACTTTTCACGCCGATAAATTCTTCGGCATCCACTACCAAAGCATCCCTATAAGCATCGTTCCCGCCAAATACGACTTCAAAACGCGGATAATCCACATCAGTCAAAAGCAAAAGGCGGGATTCGGAATTGTCGCCCAGAAAATTTTGTAATTTCTGAGAAGGTTCAAGTTGAAAACGTTTCAGGTAGTAGAATTTTTGTTCGGCATCCCACAATGCTACCGACCAAACTTTATTGGAGTCAAATTTTTCAATCACCAAAATATCTTTTTCGTAATGATTATTCAGGTCGAAATTGGAAGTGTAATAATCGCCTTTCGATGATAGAATCAAAATCAGATCTTCACTCATAAATTCGCCCAAATATTCTCCCCGATTATCATAATTCAGGCGCAACACGTCGCGATCGAACCAAACCTGTCGACCACCAAGCGTAGAACCACCTTTTTGTTTCAGTGCAATTTTCTGAATATCGTTTTTAGTCAGAATATTCCCCATCGACTGGCGACCTTTGATGGCAATATCGCTGAAATCCTTTTCAAAAACTAATTTATTTAACCGTGGCTTTGGCTTGAGTGTTACCCGAATAACTTCAGCTTCGGCATTGGGATTGGATGTAAAATAAACTACTTTCGATCCGGCAGTGCCTTGCGTTATATCGTAGTCCTTGTCGCGTGTAATTCCGTTTACAGCAAAGCGTTTGATATAATACGGACCGATTTTCCCATCGCGATAAACCGCGTTGTAAACCGTACGTTTGTCGTTTTTCTTGAAAACATCCAAATGCAAAATGTTTTTACCAACAAAAATCTTGTCGGCTACTTTCACCACTTTGTATTTACCATCTTTGAAGAAAATAATAATATCGTCAATATCAGAACAATTGCACACAAATTCATCTTTGCGCAGCGAAGTTCCGATAAATCCTTCATCGTAATTTACATACAGTTTTTCATTTGCTTCCACTACTTTCGAAGCCACAATGGTTTCAAAATTGCGAATTTCGGTACGGCGTGGATAATCTTTGCCGTATTTGGTTTTTAATCCCTCATACCACGAAATAGTATAATCCACTAAATGAGACAAATGGTGGTCAATTTCATCAATTTTCTTTTGAATTGAAATCAACATATCGTTCGCCTTGTCCGAATCAAACTTGGTGATTCGCATCATTTTAATTTCAAGCAGTTTCAAGAAATCTTCACGAACGATTTCACGAATAAAATCTTTTTTGAACGGCTCTAATCGTTTGTCGATATGTGAAATAACCTCGTCCTGCGAAGTACTATCCTCAAAACCTTTATCTTTATAAATGCGGTTTTCGATAAATATTTTCTCGAGCGAGGTAAAGAACAATTGTTCCTGCAACTCCGCTTTTTGAATTTCCAATTCTGCTTTCAGTAAGTCCTTGGTGTGGTCGCAACTGATTCGCAACATTTCACTCACGCCGCAAAAGCGAGGTTTATTGTTGTGTATAACGCAACAATTGGGTGAAATACTCAGTTCACAATCTGTAAATGCATACAAGGCATCAATCGTTTTGTCGGATGATGAACCGGGTAATAAATGAACCAAAATCTCAACCGTTGCGGAAGTATTGTCATCGACCTTGCGAATTTTGATTTTGCCTTTATCGCTGGCTTTGATAATGGATTCGATAACTTTCGATGTGTTTGATCCAAAAGGAATTTCAGTAATAGCCAGCGTTTTATTATCAATCTTACTGATTTTAGCACGAATTTTCACTGCTCCCCCCCTTTCGCCATCGTTGTAACGAGCCACATCAATCGAACCACCGGTTTGGAAATCAGGAAAAAGCACAAAATCTTCACCGCGCAAATGCGACACGCAAGCATCAAGCAATTCGTTGAAATTATGCGGAAGAATTTTAGAATTAAGCCCTACGGCAATACCCTCGACGCCTTGCGCCAAAAGTAATGGAAATTTTACGGGCAACGCAATGGGTTCTTTGTTACGACCGTCGTACGACGATTTCCATTCGGTAGTTTTCGGATTAAAAACCGTTTCTAAAGCAAATTTGGAAAGTCGAGCTTCAATATAACGTGGAGCGGCAGCACCATCGCCGGTGAGTATATTTCCCCAGTTTCCCTGACAGTCAATAAGCAAATCTTTTTGTCCTAACTGCACCAATGCATCTCCAATAGAAGCATCGCCGTGCGGGTGAAACTGCATGGTATGTCCAACGATATTCGCCACTTTATTGTAACGACCGTCGTCCAATCGCTTCATAGAGTGTAAAATACGACGTTGAACAGGTTTCAAACCATCGTAGATATCGGGCACAGCACGTTCCAGGATTACATACGAAGCATAATCCAAAAACCAGTTTTGGTACATACCCGACAGATGATGTTTTACTGCATCGTCGGTGATTTTTGGAACTTTATAACTTGAATGCGCAGCAGATTCAGCATCGATTACTATTTCTTCGGCTACGCCTGTGGTTTCGTTTTCGTCATTTTCAGCTTCAATTATTTCGTCTGTGCTCATATTTAGAGGGCTTTTTTCAAATTCAATCGACAAAAATACAAAAAAAATACTAACTTTGCACTTCTTTTTGAATGACATTTTTATTCAAATTTATCACTTTCTAAATCTTGTAACACGTAACTAATATCTCGTAACTAAATATATGGCTTCACAAGAAGATGTTTTCAAAAAACTGATTGCTCACTGTAAAGAATACGGTTTTGTATTCCCATCGAGTGAAATTTATGACGGTCTGGGTGCCGTGTACGACTATGGTCAGAATGGCGTTGAACTAAAAAACAATATCAAAAAATACTGGTGGGACAGCATGGTGTTGCTCAACGAAAACGTTGTAGGGCTAGATGCAGCCATTTTCATGCACCCCACTACCTGGAAAGCTTCCGGTCATGTGGATGCATTCAACGACCCGTTGATTGACAACAAAGACAGCAAAAAACGCTATCGTGCCGATGTGCTGATTGAAGATTTGCTCGCAAAATACGATGACAAAATCAACAAAGAAGTTGAAAAGGCTGCAAAGCGTTTTGGCGAAAGCTTTGACGAAGCCGTTTTCCGTTCCACCAATGAACGTGTACTGGAAAATCAGGCAAAACGTGAAGAAATTCATGCCCGTTTTGTAAAAGCACTCAACGATTCTGATTTAGTGGAATTGAAAGCCATTATCGAAGACTACGAAATAGTCTGCCCTATCAGTGGAACACGTAACTGGACCGACGTTCGTCAGTTCAACCTGATGTTCTCTACCGAAATGGGTTCAACTGCCGATGGAGCAATGAAAATTTACCTTCGTCCGGAAACGGCTCAGGGTATTTTCGTAAACTTCCTAAATGTGCAGAAAACCGGTCGTATGAAGATTCCGTTTGGTATTGCTCAGATTGGTAAAGCGTTCCGTAACGAAATCGTAGCCCGTCAGTTTATCTTCCGTATGCGCGAATTTGAACAAATGGAAATGCAGTTCTTTGTTCGTCCCGGTGAAGAAATGAAATGGTTTGAGCATTGGAAAGAATTTCGTTTGAAATGGCACAAAGCCCTTGGACTTGGCGACCATAAATATCGCTTCCACGACCACGACAAACTGGCTCATTATGCCAATGCAGCCACCGATATTGAATTCGAAATGCCGTTTGGGTTCAAAGAAGTGGAAGGAATTCATTCTCGCACCGATTTCGATTTAAGCAGTCATGAAAAATTCTCCGGTAAGAACATCAAATATTTCGATCCGGAATTGAATCAGTCCTATACTCCGTACGTTATCGAAACTTCGATTGGTGTGGATCGTACATTCCTTTCTATTATGGCTGCTTCGTACAACGAAGAAACACTTGAAGGTGGCGATACCCGTGTGGTATTGAATATTCCTCCTGTATTAGCACCGGTGAAAGCCTGCATTCTTCCATTAGTAAAGAAAGACGGTCTACCCGAAAAAGCACGCGAAATTATGAACGATCTGAAATTCGATTTCAAGTGCGGTTATGACGAAAAAGACTCTATCGGAAAACGGTATCGTCGCCAGGATGCTATCGGAACACCATTTTGTATTACCGTGGACCATGACACTATACAGGACAACTGCGTAACCATTCGTTACCGTGATACCATGTTGCAGGAACGTGTTGCTATTGCCAATTTACACCAGATTATTGGCGATTTGGTGAATATGAAAAACTTGTTTAAGAAGATAGTAGGATAAATCTCTGCAAAGTACAAATCATATAGAACGGGGTGGCTTTAGTCGCCCCGTTTTTTTTGTTTTAAAAGTAAAAGACGTAAATGTAGATGCAACGTTTTTTTTTCAATTCGCATCTCTAAGTACATGACAAAAATTTGAAAATATCTATATTTGATTGAAATTCAGCATTTAATAGCATAGAGGCAATAAAAGTTAGCCCATATTTGAAAAAGC
>Ga0214228_1000261_pt1 | contig 17004 bp, 14 predicted proteins | sample TroBogypolimnion_21_FD_153066 | JGI IMG/M metagenome (GOLD analysis project Ga0214228, IMG submission 153066) | Freshwater microbial communities from Trout Bog Lake, WI - 05NOV2007 hypolimnion | ecosystem: Environmental > Aquatic > Freshwater > Lake > Hypolimnion/Profundal zone | place: Trout... | reverse complement strand
TTTTCAAATATGGGCTAACTTTTATTGCCTCTATGCTATTAAATGCTGAATTTCAATCAAATATAGATATTTTCAAATTTTTGTCATGTACTTAGTTGTTTATTAATAAAAAATAATATTAAGTGATTAGTAATCTTTCAAAAAAAGTAAAAACTAAAAGACTTTGGAATTTGCACATCAAATAAAAGACTATTTATTCATTTCATTCTATAAAATTATAACTGGTTATCTGATTCACAGCAAAATTTGACTTTGCAAAAATAGTTATTTTTTTAAATATACAACTGTTTTTTGTAATAAAACCTACATTTAACAACATCTTTTCTGCCCTTGTAATAATAGGGGTTTACAATATTATATCAATCAAACAGATAGCTAATTTGTAGCATTTATTACTACATTTATTCTCTAATAAAAACTGTCAAAATCTAATGACAGATTAACATTATTCAGCTGATTCAAAATAAAAATTGATTTAGTAGACACAAAATAATCACATATTTATTCAAAAATCACAACGGTCTTTACTTAATTCAAATTCTTATGTTGTAATTTTGTTTGAATATCTTTGCAATTTGTTTGCGAAGTGTAAGTTTCGTATCTTGTATCCAATTCCTAAAAAGATTAACTCATGAGTCTTTCAATAAAAATACTGAAGCAACAATTAACTAAACCATTACCTGGTTTGGAATCGCACCTGAAAATGGCACCCAAAGACCGTGTTAAAGAGCTTCACCTAAGTACCTCAAACCAGCTAAATGCCCGACAAAGTGCCGTTTTAGCTCTTTTATTTCCAGAGAACAAAAGACTTAAGCTAATCTTTATTAAGCGGAGCGAAAATGGCGGAATACATAGTGGGCAAATTTCATTTCCGGGAGGAAAATACGAAAACAACGATAAAGATTTTCAAACAACAGCCTTGCGTGAGGCTTATGAAGAAATTGGTGTAGAGCCCAAAACAATTGAAATTATTGGTCAACTTTCCGATTTATATATTCCACCAAGCAATTTTCTGGTTAAATCGTTTGTTGGATATTGTACTCATAAGCCTCATTATGTAATAAATAGAGATGAAGTTCAATTTGTGATTGAAATTTATTTAGATGATTTCTTTGAGAAAAGCAGTATCTTTGAGAAAGAATTTCTGTCGGGTTCTACGCGTAAGGCGAAGTTGGCACCGTATTATAAAATAAATAATACTGAAATTTGGGGTGCTACAGCAATGATTGTAAGCGAATTAACAGATATTTTGAAACCGTTAATTGTATAACGCTTGGTATTACAATTCCATTTCGTCATTCGTATTAAATTTTTCTCAAAACTGTATTTTGAAATTTCAACTAAATCACAATATGACGGAAAAACTCCGACTTAATAAATTTATTAGTGATAGTGGCATTTGTTCAAGGCGCGAAGCCGATAAGTATATCGAACAAGGTCATGTTTTTGTAAATGGGAAAAGGGCTACGGTTGGTGCTCAGGTATCAAAACACGATAGAGTTACGTTGAATGGAAACTTGATCGAAGCTAAAGTGGGAAATGATTTTGTGTTTCTGGCGTTCAATAAACCTATTGGAATAATTAGTACTACAGAAATTAGTGTGAAAGATTCCATAATTGATTATATCGGCTATCATGAGCGTATTTTTCCTATAGGAAGGCTTGATAAAGAATCTCAAGGTTTAATTTTTCTGACAAACAACGGTGATATTGTAAACAAAATTCTTCGCGCCGGAAATAAACACGAAAAAGAGTACATTGTAACAGTCAATAAACCCATTACAGATGAATTTATTCAAAAAATGGGCAATGGCGTTCCCATTTTGGGTGAAACAACAAAAAAATGCAAGGTTACAAAAGAATCTGTATTTTCATTTAAGATTGTACTTATTCAGGGATTGAATCGTCAAATTCGTCGTATGTGCGAATACTTCGACTATGAAGTTGTGAAATTGGAACGAATCCGCATTATGAACATTGGATTAAAAGGGTTGGGAATCGGTGAATGGAGACAATTAGACACGGATGAAATTAGTCAAATCATGACAAAATTAGAAAGTTCTTCTTCAACTGTGGATAAAAGAAAAAACCAAGAGTCAAGAACCAAAAGTCAAGAACCAAAAGTCCGGAATACAAAAGCAGTCGAATCAAAAAAAAAGGATCGCAACACCAATCCAAATCCAAAATCGAAAGAATTACGGGGACAGGCCGATTTTAAAAAACCTAACAGAAACAGTGTTGCTTCAACTCGAAAATCGGGAAATGGAAAATCAGGAAACAAAAAACCCGTAAGATAAATAATACGAAATTGAAAAGACCGATTCAAATTAACAATTGAATCAGTCTTTTCTTATGAAAAAATAAGATGGAATTTTACTTAGATGCAGATTTTCAACGAATCATTCGATCCCGAAACGCGCACTACATAAATTCCTTTTTGGAAGTTGGAAGTAGAAATGGAAGTCATTGAACTTGCCACTTTTTTTCCAATAATATTATATACTTCAATAGCCAACCCTTTCGAATTCAAAATTTCAGTTCCATTAAAAGAGACTCCTTTGTCTGCAAGAATAGTGTTAATTGAAGTTGAAACCACATTTGTAGCAGACAATAAAGTTAAGTTACACGAAGCGTTACAGAAAACATATAATGTTGCTGCGGGCCCTGTGTAGTTTACAGTTCCATCATTCAATGCACCGGTACCTGAAGGGAAAGCTATTTTACCAACATAATTAGTCCCATCAGTTACAAACATAGCTCTATCTGACGAATTTGAACCGGTTACACCAATTGCGTAAACTTTACTGTTCCCACTCACCTGAAAACTCAAATACCTTTGTGTAGGCATATTTACCGACGGAGTTGCATCGGTATTAACCGCATTGGCATATCCGGCACCATTGAACTGAAATCTATTAACAAAAGAATAAGATACGCTATTTGCATCTGTAAAAGTCTTTGCTGATGCATTTACTCCACCCATATTAGCATTTGTTGATATTCCCGTGATTCCAAGTCCATTTATCATAACTGGAAAAGCGGGGTTTCCTGTTGTACCATCTCCAGTACCAATTCCTGTTGTAATTGGAAATGCCGGAGCACCTGCTGCAGCTACTGTTGGGTCACCACCCATATTCCAAATTTTAGTTGTTTGTGCATTTACTGCCAATATTGCCACAAATGCCATTGCTGTTAATAGTAACGATTTTTTCATACATTTTTTGTTTTAATTGTTAGTAGATTTGTTTTAAAATTATGCTGCAAATATAGATGTATAAACATCAAAGCATGTGGAGAAATAAATTAAAACTGTGTATTTTTTGACTGATAGTTCAAATATCAACAAAATCATATATTTTTGAACTGTCAAATTGTTATTTTTGCATAGTTTAATACTTTTATAACAAGTAGTATGAAAAAATTATTTCTACTAATCAGCATCTTAATACTTACGGATATTACGAATGCCCAGTATCACTTTTCGTTTTCTCATTTTACGTCCGATAATGGTTTATCGCAAAACAGCATCACGGCTATAATGAAAGACCACAAGGGGTATATGTGGTTTGGTACGCGGGATGGATTGAATAAATTTGATGGTTATAATTTTAAGTTGTACAATTCGAAACCCGATAAAAAATTATCAATACTCAGCAATCGTTTTTTAGATATTAAAGAAGATAAATGCGGGGCGATATGGGTTAGAACCTATGATGAAATAGTGTATCGTCTCAATCAGTCGACGGAAGAGCTCACCCGGATTGAAAAACCAAACGGTGAATTCGTAAACGATAGGATTAGGGAAATTTACACCTTACTTTCAGGTCAAGTGTGGTTAAACACATTCGACAAAGGATGTTACAAGATTTTAACCAATGAGACAACAGGTAAATTGACTGTGATTGAGTTCAATCAAAAAAATCATTTATTACCGGATAATTCTGTAAAAACTATTTTTGAGGATAGAGAACATAATTCTTGGTTTTTAACTCAAAATGGATTGTTGTGTATTGATCAAAACCTTAAGGCAAAAGTATATTTTGTGAAACAACCGTTTTACTCGTTTGTAGAAAACGACAAACGCATACTCTTTGGGAGTAAAGGGAAATTATACCAGTTTGAAAAACGAAGCCGAACTTTCAAAGAAATAAATTTACCGGATCAAGTAATTGTTACAATCATTGCCGGTTTTAACGCCAATAATTACTTATTTGCAACTCAGGGACAAGGTTTTTTTACTTACGACATTCTTCAGGATAAGCTCCAACAATTTTCGAAAAATAGATTTCCTGTCATGAAGACCAACGACATTCAAAGTATTTACATTGATAGAGCCGGAGATGCATGGTTGGATGTTCATTCAACCGGGGTAATCCATTTTACGGCACAGACCAGTAGAATTACTTTTGTTGAAACAAAAATGAACGATGGCCAGCTTACAAATCCTAATTTTCAAATTTTCGAAGATGAAAAAGATATACTGTGGATACAACCTTACCTTGGTTTTTTCTCGTGGTACGATCGGGTTAATAACCGACTAGTGCCTTTTTATAGCGCTTATAACGAGGATATTAACACACTATTTTCGTATGGGATAAATCACGTTTTGTCCGATTCGCAGGGCGTTTTGTGGATTAGTACGAATAGAGGGAATGGTTTATTTAAGTGTACTTTTTTACCCGATTATTTTAATCATTATTTATTTCAGAATCACTCGGTTTACAGCATTTCAAACGAAACGAGAGCTATTTTTGAAGATAATAGAAATCGGCTTTGGGTGGCTTGTAAGGATGGTTCGGTACATGTATTTGATCAGAATAAGCGTGAAATTGGCACATTAAGTCGCGATGGCAGAATAACTCAAGGTGGAAATATGGAAGCCTTGGTGTATAATTTTTGTCAGGATAAAGTCGGTAATATATGGCTAGCAACTAAAAAACAAGGCTTATTTCGGTTAAAACCCGTGGGTTCAGGAAATTCATTCCATATCGAAAACTTTGTACACAATCCCAATGATATTTATTCGCCTGATAATAACGATTTTTACTCTGTAATTCAGGATAATAATGGTCATATCTGGGCGGGTAGTTATGGTGGTGGCTTACATTTGATTGAAGAACAAAACGGACGAGTCAGGTTTCTTCACGCCCGAAATGAATTGAAAAATTTTCCTATTGCCAACTGCTCTAAAGTTCGTCAGGTTTTTGCAGATTCAAAACAACGAATTTGGGTTGCTACAACCGAAGGTTATGTAGTTTTTGATGCCACATTCAATGCAGCTAAGAATATTAAATTTCGCTATTCCCACAAAAAAGATGATGATTCAAACAGCCTGAGTGCTATTGATGTGTATTGTATTTTTGAAGATGCCGAATCGAATATGTGGTTTGGAACTTTTGGAGGCGGGCTGAACAAGTTAAAATCAAAACCGAATTCAAACGGACAACCCGAATTTGAAGTTTATGACCGCAGCAAAGGAATGCCTAACAATGTGGTATACACAATCATAGATGATGGTCAGGGGAATCTTTGGTTAACAACCGAAAATTCAATTGTAAAATTCAACAAAAAAACGGCTAAAGTTGAAACCTTTGGTAAAGGAAATGAATTGGAAAATGTGGAATTTTCAGAAGCTGCTGCTTATCTACTACATTCGGGTGAAATTTGTGTCGGTTCGAAATCAGGTTTCTATTCGTTCAATCCTGAAGCTGTAAAACGGCGTATTATCAAAGCACCGTTGGTTTTCACCCGATTGTTGCTTTTCAACAAAGAAGTAGAAATTGGAGATAAAGAATCGTTGCTTCAAACCCAACTTGACAAAACTCCACAGCTTGAATTTAATGCCCGACAAAATGTTTTTACCATTGAATTTGCCACATTGGATATGAGAGCACCGGAGAAAATACAATATTCTTATAAGCTCGATGGATTTGATGATAATTGGAATAACGTGGAGAGCAAACATTTTGCTACATATACAGCTTTGCCTCCCGGTAAATACACTTTTAGGGTGAAATCGACTGATAGTGAAGGTGTTTTGATACCCAATGAACGGCAAATTGAAATTAAAATTCTTCCTACTTTCTGGCAATCAGGATTTGCGAAGTTTTTATATGTTTTGATTGTTATTGGTTTGTTTTTGACAACATTATATATCTTTATAACCATTTTTAAACTGAAAAATAATGTTCAACTTGAAAAACAAGTAACCGATATGAAACTTCGGTTCTTTACCGATATTTCTCACGAATTGCGTACGCCACTTACCTTGATTTCATTGCCGGTAGATAATATTTTACAGGAAAATCTGACTCCCGAAATTAAAGACCAAATGCTGTTGGTGCGCAGAAATCTGGATCGGGTCATGGGATTGATAAATCAGATTCTCGATTTCAGAAAAATTCAGAATAATAAAATGCGCTTAACCGTGGAGGAAATTAATTTTGCGGAATTTACCCGACTGTGTAGTTCCAATTTTTTGGAAGTGGCACATTCCAAAAATATAGGTTTCCATTTAATCGATGAAACGAAAGAGGCTAAAATCTGGGTCGATCCGGAGCGGTTTGAATCTATTATTTCAAATTTGCTTTCAAACGCATTCAAATTCACTCCATCGGGTAAAAATATTACGGTAAAAACCACTTTGAAGGAAGGAGTAGCAGTTTTGTCGGTTATTGATGAAGGTATTGGAATTGCACAGGAAAAAATAAATTTCATTTTCGACCGCTTTTTCAGCATTTCTACTTTACGCAATATTACCCAAAAAAGTACAGGTATTGGGCTCGATTTGGTAAAAAAATTAGTCGATTTACATCACGGTACTATTCACGTCGAAAGTCAGGTCGGAAAAGGTTCTACTTTCGAAATAGAATTCAAACTTGGCACCGACCATTACGATGGAGATGTCGATTTGATAGTATCTGACGAAACAAAACCACTTTCAAATTATCAGGAAAACGAATCGATAACAGACACTGAAAATTCAAATCAGGTAAAATTCACACCATTAATCCTGGTTGTTGAAGACAATGATGAACTTCGTCATTTTTTGAAGAGAAGTTTGAAAAAGAATTATCGTGTTGCAGAAGCAGAGAATGGACTGATAGGCTGGAATAAGGTAGAACATTTGATGCCCGATTTTATTATTGCTGACTTACTTATGCCCGAAATGGACGGTTTGGAGTTGACAAAAAAAATAAAAAATGATTCGCACACATCCCATATTCCCGTCATTTTGCTCACAGCCGTAACTGATATGGAAAGTAAATTAGCAGGTATGAAAGCCGGTGCAGATGATTATATCACTAAACCTTTTAGTTCTGAATTTTTGCATGCCCGAATTGAAAATCTGATGACCCAACGGCTTCAATTACAACACTTCTACAGATCACAATTTATAAGTTCGAAGCCTGATTTTGCTTTGCCACCCTTAGAAATTAAGTCACCCGAAGAACAATTTATGAAAAACCTGGTTAGATTGATGGATGAAAATATCGAAAACTTTGAGTTGAATATTGACTTGTTAGCTTCAGAATTGAACATGAGCCGTACGGTTTTCTTTAATAAACTTAAAAGTTTGACCGGATTCTCGCCCGTTGAGTTTGTACGCGAAGTTCGTTTGGAACGCGCCGGCGAATACATTCGCGAAACTCAGCTCACTGTTTCCGAAATTTCCTATAAGGTAGGGATTGAAGATCCGCGTTATTTCAGTCGTTGCTTCAAACAAAAATTTGGTATGACTCCATCTGAGTTCAGAACACAGTATCTGGAATAATGATTTTTTCTCAAAAAACATGAAAAATTTCAACATTTTTACCAAGAAGCAGATTTTCGGAATCCCTAAACGGTATTTACTTTTAGTGGCAGCTTCTTTTTGGACTTTTGCAGGATGTATGTTGCTCTTCAGAGGCTTTTCGCTATTAAATATCAATAGCGATTTGAAAAAAGTCGAGGTTTTATGTAGTCTTGTTTTTGGAATTCTGTTTTATTCGGTGTTATTTTCAAAAATTTCTTTCAAGCATATTAACCGAATACTAAGTTTGCCACACGAACGACCAAGTTTTTTTTCGTTCTTCAACGGTAGAAGCTATCTTTTGATGACCATCATGATTAGTTTTGGAATAGCATTACGTTTAAGCGGAATTATTCCAATCATATATTTGTCTCTCTTTTATATTACTATGGGAGTACCCCTGTTAATCTCATCTGTGCGGTTTTATTATAATTTTCTCTTTTTCGAAAAACGAAAATTTGACTAATTGCTAGCTATTCAAAAAAAGTTATTCTGAATTGATTTTAATTAATATTCAAATAAATATAACTCTCAGATAAACAATAATAAGATGACGAAAGCCTATACATCCACCACTTTCGCTATTAATAACTGCAGCAATAAATTATTTCGATGAACCATTAAACCGTTAATTTGTTACAACATTATTATTCACACAATTATTTATATCCCAATGGAAGAAGAAAATAAATCAGCACGAAAAAATCCAATAGAGAATCAGATATTAGTTATTTTTGGTTCAAACGGAGATTTGTCCAAACGCAAATTGATGCCTGCCGTTTTTCAGTTGTATCTCGATAATTTGCTTCCCGAAAATTTCGTGGTGATAGGAGCTGGAAGTCAGGAAAAAAACGAGGAAACAAATCGCATTGACGTAGCAAAATCAATGCTCGAATTTGCAAAATATGGTGTTGAAAGTCATCCTGAAAAATTAGAAAGTTTTCTGCAGCACATTTATTATCAAAAAGTTAACAATCAACAGGAAGAAGATTTTGGCTTACTGAAAGATTATATTGACTCACTTTCCAAAATATTAAATATTCCCCGAAACATTATTTATTATTTTTCAATACCGCCTTTTCTTTACGAAGTGGTGGCTGCAAATCTCATTAAATTCGGCTTAAATAATGAGGATGATGGTTGGAAACGTATAATTGTTGAAAAACCTTTTGGCTACAGCTATGATACTGCTGTCGACTTAGACAAGAAACTCCGCAGTGGATTTAACGAAGATCAAATCTATCGCATTGACCACTATTTGGGAAAGGAGACAGTTCAAAACATAATGGTAACGCGCTTTTCGAATGGTTTTTTTGAACCAATATGGAATCGGAAATATGTTGACCGAATTGAAATTACAGCTTCCGAAAAAATTGGCGTTGGTAGTCGTGGTGGTTATTACGACACTTCGGGGGCTATGCGTGATATGATTCAAAATCATTTACTTCAAGTGCTGGCCGTGGTAGCAATGGAACCTCCTGCTATTTTTGATTCTGAATCCATACGAAACGAAAGTGTTAAAGTACTTCAATCTTTACGTCCTATAAAACCTTCCGAAATTTCACAAAATGTGGTGCGTGGTCAATATATCGAAACCTTGGTTGACGATGTGATTCAGAAAGGATATCGTCAGGAAAAAGATGTGGCTGCCAATTCAAAAACAGAAACTTTTATTGCACTACGCCTTTTTGTAGACAATTGGCGGTGGGGCGATGTGCCATTTTATATACGCACCGGTAAACAATTGCCTGAACATGTTACCGAAGTGGTTATTCATCTGAAACCCGCTCCTCATCAGCTTTTCAAACAACGCTGTGTGGCACAATCCACCAATATGATAATTTTGCGAATTAGTCCGGACGCCGGTGTGGCTGTTGATTTTGGCATGAAAATACCGGGTGCAGGTTATAAAGTACAAAATGTTAATATGGCGTTTCATTATTCCGATTTAACACAAAGTAAAATCTCTGAAGCGTATGAACGGTTGCTGCTTGATTGCATGATTGGCGATTCTACGCTTTATGCCCGTGCCGATGCCGTAAAAGCCAGCTGGAAATTTGTCGATCCGATTATTCATGCATGGAAAACGAATCCCGAAATACCGCTCTATTTTTACGAATGCAATACCTGGGGACCAAAAGAAGCAAACACATTGTTCAATAATAAAGAATTGAAATGGCGCGCTCCGTTCAAAAAGTTCAAATCGGAATAATTTTTATAGAGTTCAAGAGTTCAATGTTAAGAGATATTCGTAAAGTCTTTAGATTTTTGACAAAAATATATGATACCAAATCTTCACATATTCGAAACTCCCAAAGAAACAGCCAAGGCTGTTGCGGATTTAATATTGGCTAAAGCCAAAGAAAAGAGTAAACTTTCAATGCCCTTTAATCTGGCATTATCAGGTGGAAGTACGCCAAAACTATTATTTTCAATCCTCTCGTCCAATTATTCCGATTTAATTCCGTGGCATTTAGTACGACTTTTTTGGGTGGATGAACGTTGTGTGCCACCAACTCATGAAGAAAGTAATTTTGGTATGACATTCGAAAATCTGTTGACAAACGTTCCGATTCCTGATGTAAATATTTTTAGAATGATGGGTGAAAACCAACCCCAAAAGGAAGCTATTCGTTATCAGGAAATTATTGAAAATCAACTACCGTTAAAAAATGGAATGCCTCAATTTGATTTAATTCTCCTCGGTTTGGGTGACGATGGGCATACTGCATCTATTTTCCCCGATAATTTAAGCTTACTTGATACTCAACATAAAGTTGCGGTCTCTAAACACCCTCAAAGCTCTCAACATCGCATTACCTTAACAGGAAATGTTATCAATGCAGCCAATGAAGTTATTTTTTTAGTGACAGGAACTTCCAAATCAGAAGTTTTAAAATTGATTATAAATCATTTACCACATTTTGAGCGCTATCCGGCTTCATATATTCATGCTCAGTCCAAGCTTCCCGAATTCTATCTCGACAAAGCTGCCGCCGAAAAACTTTGAATTGTTTTTCTTTAAAAATTCGCTGTGTTAGAAATTTTTCTCTAATTTTGAAGTCTAAATTTTACAATTAATAAATTAACACATCTTGGTCCAATGAAAACTTCAATTCTTGCCATCTGCGCAACCGTATTGCTTATAGCTTCTACTCCCGTATTTGCTCAAAAAAAAGTTGTTCGCACTTGTGGGCATCGTTCCTATTTTTATAAACCCGATGCTGAAAACTGGATCTATGTGTTGAAGGATAAAAAAGCAGATGTGTCTAAGGTTTTCAAAATGTCAGATGGTGTTTTAAAGATTTCAGGTGAATCTGGTGGTTATCTGCGAACAAAAGATATCGTTTCAAATTATGAATTGAGAGTTGAATATCGGTGGACTAAAGAACTGGCGAACAGTGGTATTTTGGTTCACATGCAACTTCCTGATACAATTTGGCCGGCTTGTTTTCAGGTTCAGCAAAAAGCCAATGCCGCCGGTGATATTATCTGCATGAATGGACTTTGGGCGAAAGAATGTACCGACTCAGTGAAATTTACTGTAAAAAAATTGAAACCATCTAACGAAAAGGCACTTGGAGAGTGGAATACGATTCGGGTAATTTGCAGGGGAAATACCTTGAAAGTCTTTGTGAATGGATTGCTCCAAAATTATGTTACCGGATTGACTGCAAGTTCTGGGTATTTTGGTTTTCAAAATGAGGGTAAACCACTTGAATTCAGAAATTTATTTTTTAAAAAATTGATTGATTAATTGAAATATATTTCTATAAATCAATTTGTTACTCACAAACTCAATTCTTCAAAACGATACCGCTCACCTTTTCCCAACCATTTTTCGTATCTTTGTGCCCTTAAAATCATTACAAATTAAGTGTTTATGAGTAGTTTTGGCAAATGGATTGGTGGTGGATTAGGTTGGGCTTTCGGTGGTCCGGTAGGTGCATTAATCGGTTTTGCGGTTGGTTCAATGTTTGATAATTCCTCCATTCACGTTTCCACTAATACATTAGGTACAAATCATACAACTGAAGGCGATTTCAAAATGAGTTTGCTGGTGCTCATGGCTTGTGTTATGAAAGCCGATGGACATATCGACAAATCGGAACTGGCTGTTGTAAAAAAGTTTTTGGTTGCCAATTTTGGTGAACAAGGCGCATTGGATGCACTTCAGATACTAAAAAATCTGTTGGAACAAAATATTGATGAAACTCAAGTTGCTCTTCAAATAAGTCAGAATCTTAATTACGCATCAAAATTAGAACTACTGCATTTGCTTTTTACAATTGCTTATGCCGATGGTGAAGTGGTAGCTTCTGAACTGGCTACAATTCAGCGGATTGCCACTATTTTCAGAATAGACAGACTTGATTTTGAATCAATCAAAGCTCCATACATGAAAGCCGTTGATCAAGATTGGGCGTACAAAGCGCTTGAAATTGAACCAACTGCATCTGAAGATGAAATTAAAAAAGCGTATCGGCGCATGGCAAAAAAATATCATCCCGATTTAGTGAATGATTTGGGAGAGGATGTAAAAAAATCGGCTACCGAAAAATTCCGTTCAATTAATGAAGCGTATGAGAGTTTAAAGAAACAAAGGGGAATAAATTAGAAGCCCCAAGGAGAACTTTTTTTGATTCTATAATTTATAAAATGATACTAATTTAGTTTCCCTTTGGGGATTAGGGACCAATGAAACATAACTTATATATTTACAACACATTAAGTCGAAAGAAAGAACTTTTTGTTCCAATCCACAAAAATAAAGTCGGCATGTATGTTTGCGGTCCGACCGTTTACGGCGATCCACATTTGGGACATGCCCGTCCGGCCATCACGTTTGATATTCTGTTTCGTTATCTGACGCATTTGGGTTACAAAGTGCGTTATGTTCGCAATATAACCGATGTTGGTCATTTGGAAAACGATGCTGACAGTGGCGAAGATAAAATTGCCAAAAAAGCACGGCTGGATGAGCTTGAACCGATGGAAGTGGTTCAGTATTATACCAATCGCTACCACAAAGCCATGGAAGCACTCAACGTTTTACCGCCAAGCATTGAACCTCATGCTTCTGGACATATTATGGAGCAAATTGATTTTGTACAAAAAATTCTGGATGCAGGCTTTGCTTACGAGAGCGAAGGTTCGGTGTATTTTGATGTAGAAAAGTACAACCAGACTCATAATTATGGTAAGCTTTCGGGACGAAATATTGAAGATATGCTCGAGACAACGCGTGAACTTGACGGCCAGAGCGAAAAACGCCGTAGCGTGGATTTTGCGTTGTGGAAAAAAGCATCACCCGGGCATATTATGCACTGGAAAGCACCCTGGAGCGAAGGTTTTCCGGGATGGCATCTAGAATGCTCGGCGATGGGAACAAAATATCTGGGCGAAGAATTTGACATTCACGGTGGTGGGATGGATTTGATGTTTCCACATCACGAATGCGAAATTGCACAATCAACAGCCGCACTGGGTAAAGAAACCGTTCATTATTGGATGCACAACAATATGATTACTATTGGCGGGCAAAAAATGGGAAAATCACTTGGAAATTTCATCACACTGGAAGAGTTTTTCAATGGAAATCACAAACTTTTGACTCAGCCATTCAGTCCAATGACGGTTCGTTTCTTTATTCTGCAAGCACATTACCGCAGCACGGTTGATTTTAGTAGTGCAGCTTTGGAGGCTTCTGAAAAAGGATTGAGTCGTTTGATGGAAGGTTACACTCGTTTGCAAAAACTGACTGCTTCAGCAAAATCAACAGTTGAAATTGCCGGTCTCCGGGCTAAATGCGAAGAAGCCATGCTTGACGACCTGAATACCCCGATTGTTATTTCTCATTTGTTTGAAGCCTTGAAAGCCATTAACCTGATTCACGATGGAAAAGAAACAATTTCTGAATCAGATTTAGAAGAATTAAAAGCAGTTTTCACCGTATTTATTGAAGTTATTCTGGGCTTAAAATCCGAAAATGAAGCGTCAGCCGGAAATGAAGCCTACAAAAAGGCCATTGATTTACTGCTCAATATGCGTCTGGAGGCCAAACAAAATAAAGACTGGGCAACCAGCGACAAAATCCGCAATGAATTAACCGCACTTGGATTTGAAATAAAAGACACTAAGGATGGTTTTGAGTGGAAAATATAATATGTACCAATGAAATCTGAAGGCGAGATAATATTATACCAATCCGATGACTCAATAGAAATTGCGGTTCGAATCGAGGATGCGACTGCTTGGCTTACGTAAGGTCAAATAATTGATTTATTCATGATTTGGGCAAACCGAATCTTGAAAGATTATCTAACGGATTATTGTGTTGTAAATCAGCAAATTGACAAACCCGAACGAAAAGTATTGGAACACGATCAGAAATTTGCTGCTGATTTGGTGAAATCAGCTTTTCCAAAATAGCATTGAATTCAAACAAAATGATATCTAAAATAAAAAACTATGGAAACAACCAGACAAGAAAAAATAGCTCGCATGTTACAAAAAGAATTAGGTGAAATCTTTTTGCTGTATGCCAAGGAAATACAGGGAACTTTAATAACAGTTACAGGTGTTCGTATTAGTCCCGATTTGGGAATTGCACATACTCACTTGAGTATTTTTCCAAGTAATAAAGTAGCCGATGTCTTGGCAAAAGTAAATGCAGATGCCAAGGCCATTCGGTTCGATTTAGGTAAGCGGGTTCGAAATCAGTTACGCATTGTTCCCGCTTTGTATTTTCACGTGGATGATTCGTTGGACTACCTTGAAAATATCGACAATTTACTGAAAAGCGATCCTCCTTCGCCACTAAAAGAAGGCGAAGTGATTGAATTGGATTAACAAGCCCCCACTCTTAAAGAGGGAATACTAACATGTCATCTGGGTCAAAAAAATATCTTCAAAATAAAATAGGTGGACTTTCCTTTTCATTCAGGATTGCTCGCCGCTATTTATTTTCCAAAAAGTCGCATAATGCTATCAATATTATTTCAGGCATTTCGGCTGCCGGAGTTGCCATCGGAACAATGGCGTTGGTGTGCGTTTTATCCGTATTTAATGGTTTTGAATCGCTTATTTCGGATATGTTTTCGTCATTCGACCCCGATTTGAAAATAACACTGAATCAGGGAAAGACTTTTGATGTCAGTTCATCTGAATTTAATTCACTAAGAAAATCAAAGTCAGTTGCTTATTTTACTGAAGTAGTCGAAGAAAATGCGTTATTGCGCTTCAAAACAAAGCAGATGCCTGCTATAATTAAAGGAGTCAGCAGCGATTTTGAAAAAATGACGCACATTGACAGCATCATGTACGATGGAAAATTTCTGCTTTTTGATGGTGCTTTTCAGCGGGCTGTTCCGGGCGTTGGAGTAGCCGGTATTTTGGGACTTGGAGCACATTTTATTGACCCATTGTATCTGTATGCGCCAAAACGTAACTCAAAAATTAATTTATTACGTCCGGAAAATAGTTTTAATCAGGTTGGAACTTTTGTTTCCGGCATCTTTTCAGTGAAGCAATTGCAATACGACGACCATTATGTGTTGGTTTCCATTGATTTAGCACGCAACTTGTTTGAATATGAAAAAACGAAAGTCACGGCAGTAGAATTAAAATTAGCTGACGGAATAAATAAATCCGTTGCACAAAAACAAATACAAAACTTGCTTGGCATCAACTTTCAGGTTAAAAACCGCTACGAGCAGCAGGAAAGTTTTTTTAAAATAATGAAAATTGAGAAATGGATTACCTATCTCATTCTCAGTTTTATATTGCTAATTGCAAGTTTTAACATCATTGGTTCATTGTCGATGCTAATTATTGATAAAGCAGAAGATATTCAAACATTAAACAATTTAGGTGCTGATAATCAGTTGATAAAACGAATTTTCTTGTTCGAAGGTTGGATGATTTCGGGGGTCGGAGCGTTAGTTGGTATTGTGATGGGTTCGATACTTTGTCTGATGCAGCAGTATTTGGGATTATTGAAATTAGGAACCGGCTATATAGTTGATGCTTATCCGGTAGTTACCAACGTATTGGATTTAATGATAGTTTTTTGTACTGTTTTATTGATGGGCTTTTTAGCTGCCTACTATCCAGTACGATATATAAAAATGAAAGAAAATTCAGCCGATTGATATTTTTTTTGATTGACAGTCAGTAAACAACAATCCGGTTCAAATTGCGTTATTGAAGAATACAATTTTAAACATTACATGAAAAATTATTTTGTATTTGTTTTTGTCGTGTTGGGTGCAGTATCCTCTTGCGTAATACAACCAAGTCCGCCATACGTATACAACACAAATCCTTTATACACATGGGGATATGCTGAATACTACGGTGCTTATTATGCTCAAAATGGAAACCCGAATAATGTAATCTCATTATCGCTTTTCAGCGACTCATTAACTATAAATAGTATCGGAAATTTAGTGGGTACAGGTCAGTATCTGTATTTAGAAAATATTTATATTCCTGCAACTGAAGTCTTTCTGCCAGCTGGCACTTACACAGTAAATAAATCAGGAAACGCATTTACAATTACACCTGGCATTAAAGATACCGTTGACAATCAGGTTTATCCAATTGGAGCTTATATATCTTATTTCGAGGGGAATACAGCCATGTCAAAGATGAATCTAATAACCGATGGATCGATGGTTGTAACTGTTTCTGGAGATAATTACAGCATAAATTGTAATTTCGTTACGGCTGACAAAAAAGTACTTAATGGGAGTTTCTCGGCTCTATTACCACACATTGATCAGTCCATTCACACCGGATTACAGACGAGAATAAATAGATTTGACAAAAAAAATCTGTTCAAATATTTCGGAAATTAAAAAATTGAACGTATCTTTGCAGCCGCTTAAATCAATTGACAGTGGTTGATTGATTGTTTTTTGAAATTGCGAAAGCTGCTCACAGTTGGTAGAGCACGACCTTGGGAAGGAAGAAATGAGAAAACAATTTCATTATACTATTAAAAAACAATTGCGAAAGTAGCTCAGTTGGTAGAGCACGACCTTGCCAAGGTCGGGGTCGCGGGTTCGAGTCCCGTCTTTCGCTCAAATTTAATCACAGTTTATCTTGCCCGGATGGTGGAATGGTAGACACGAAGGACTTAAAATCCTTTGGCTTCACGGCTGTGCGGGTTCAAGTCCCGCTTCGGGTACTCTTAATAGAGCGAAAAC
>Ga0214228_1000258_pt1 | contig 17071 bp, 13 predicted proteins | sample TroBogypolimnion_21_FD_153066 | JGI IMG/M metagenome (GOLD analysis project Ga0214228, IMG submission 153066) | Freshwater microbial communities from Trout Bog Lake, WI - 05NOV2007 hypolimnion | ecosystem: Environmental > Aquatic > Freshwater > Lake > Hypolimnion/Profundal zone | place: Trout... | reverse complement strand
CGATAATCAGGTATTTAATATCCGAATCAGCAATCATATATCTGATACGTTCCTCAGGATATTTTGAATCAATGGGAAGGTAGATACCACCAATTTTCAGAATTGCAAGTATGGAAATAATGGTCCAATCGGACGGGTCTGCATAAAACCCAACAACAGAACCTTTCGTGATTCCTTTCTCTACTGACAAAAAATAGGCTAACTGGTTTGCTTTAGTGTTAAGTTGTTTGTAAGTGAGTGTTTTATCTTCGTGTACTAAGGCGATATTCTCAGGGTATTTCTCAACTACCTCTTCAAATAGTTCAGCAACGGAAAAGTGCTTTTTTTCCTCAAATATCTTTTCAACTTCCGATAAGAATGTGGATTCAATCATATGTGTATTAGATATCCACCCTGAAAGGTTGGAATGATTACAAAAATAGTAAATAAAATCAGATATCAACTGATTATATTCAAATTCATGCAATTAGCTGATATTTCCGGCTTACTTATTAAACTGATACTAACAACAAATTCTTTACGAATAAATTTCTTGCATTATAGGCAATATTTGGTCCTTTAGAAAATGGGTTTTAATCCATTCTACAGCGTTCTTAGATAGTTCAGCTTGTAATTCATCTGAAGCTAATATCTTAGATATAGCTGCTCCAAATTCTTCAGAATTACGATTTTCGACAACTAAACCAGTATAGTTATGTTTATTTACCCAAAGTGCTCCTGAGCCTTCAATATTAAACGAAACAGCAGGTAATCCACAATACAATGCTTCAGCAAGTGCTACCCCAAAAGCTTCACTTCGATTGTGCGAAGGAAATGCAAAAACAGTAGCGGCATGTAGATAATATTTTAATTCATTGTTAGATAATCTGCCAATAAATTTAATTCGGGGATTATCTGCAACCTTATTTTTTAATTGAGCAGTTTGTTCTCCGGTTCCGGCAATGATAATTACGCAATCTTCTTTAATGTATTTTTCAGATTCAATCAAATATTCAATGCCTTTATATGAAACATGTCGCCCGACAAAGAAAATAATTTTTTTATTGTTAAATTTCGTTTTAATTTTTTCAATTTCTTCTTGCTCGCCCTCAAAAAAATGGAGCTTGATTTCATTTACTGTATTAGGAAGAATTACTGTTTTCTCGGCAAATGTTCTTAGAGGAATCGAATTTTGTTGATACATTTCGCTTGTAGCTATAATCTTGTACGATTTTTCAAGCAGCTTATGTTCAAATGGCTTATAAAAATTGTAAAAACTATTCAGACCTAATATATCAGCATGCCAATGAGAAATGATTTTTGCTCCATGTAAATTAAGTGTAAGTATATAAGTTGCAATTAATGGATTTGGAAGATGTAAATGAATGTAATCAGGTTTAAATGAATCGATTGTTTTCTGAAGCAATCTACGATATTTAATTGATATAGGTTGAGATGCCAGCGTAAAAGTAGTCCCAATACGTAAAACATCTGCACCATTAATATTATAGATAGTCCCTTTTTCGTGATTAAAGCATATTATCCGTTGATCATAATATGGTTTTAATTCATCTACTATAGTGCGTGCAACATCTTCAATGCCACCGTAATATGGATAATAGAATTTAGAAACGTGTAGAATTTTTTTCATTCAAAAAAAATAATGTATTATAATAACGGTATGTTAGTTTAATTATTGTTTTTTTTATTATAAATATTTCTATCAATAAATTTTATATAATTTCAATTACATGAATAAGCTTTAAAGCTGATAGGTGCCACGAAAAATGTAAGATTCTTAATTTCCCTTTTTCAATTAATTCTCTTCGTAATGCTTTATCTTCAACGACTCTTTTAATTTTATCAGCGATATCCGTTGGACTTTCAGGATCAAAATATAAAGCAGAATCTCCACAAACTTCTTTATGAGGTGCTATATTTGAAGTAATAACAGGGCAAGCATTGGACATTGCCTCCAGGTTTGGTATACCAAACCCTTCATAAAGTGATGGATAAATGAAAGCTAATGCATTTCTGTAAATCTGAAAGAGGTCATCGTCTGATAAGTAGCCTGTAAAAATTATGTTCGGATTTTCCTGCTCTATCAGCGAATGTTTTCCAAAAACTTTATTCTTTTTTCCGACCACATATAATTTGAGATTATTTTCATTCAACAAGTTAAAAGCTTCAATAAGACGTAGCTGGTTTTTTCGTGGGTCGATTGAAGAAACAGACAATAAATATCTTTGACCGTTGTATTTGTTATCAGGGAAATTATTCAAAAGTCGCGGTGAAACCGCATTCTCAATCACAACAATTTTATTGTTATCAATTCTGAGTTTTTCTGAAATCTCTTTTTTTGAAAATTCGCTTACAGTTATAATTTTTTTTGCTTTGTGAGCAATTAATGGAGTAAGAAATTTGTAAAACAGATAATAAGACTTTGAAAACCAGGAAGGATTTTCCAAAAATGAAAGATCATGTATTGTGCAAATACTTTTGGAATGCATCAATGAACCTAGTCCTGCAAAATTTATCAATAATGCATTACGAAAGTGCATATGAACATAAAGTGGTAATTCAATTTGTTCCCAAAAATGAGAATTATATTTACCTATTTTTATAACTTCAAATTCAAATTTATATTCCGGAAGTACATTTTGTGGCGCTAAAACTATGAATTTGAACCCTGACTCATGTAAAGCAGTACACATTTCAAACGCATATCGGTGAACTCCTGTTAATTTCTGAGTGAGAAATCTTCCGTTAATAATACAACTACTCATCCTTTTAAAGATTTAGTTAATGTTGATAATATAGCTTTTATAACAGAAAATTTCAGCAAAATCAGATATTGTATCGTTCTACTTAGGCATACAACGGGAATAAAGTAGGGATAATAAGTTTTATAAAATTTCCACATACTTTCAAACTGATAGTTAATCATAAGCTTATTATCTGTCATGCTTGAGCTAATTTTATGATAATATGACACTTTATGGGTTGTGAACAGTTTATAATTATTTCTGATTAACTGTTTTGAATAATCCGCATCTTCGTAATAAAGAAAGTAAGATTCGTTTAACAATGGAGCATTAATATCTGTCATCAAACAAGCACCGCAAATATATTTGAATGATGGAAATATAGCTTTTGGTAAAGCTAATCCAGACGGCAAATGTAAATAATGAAAACCTGTATGTGTCTTTTGACTCGTAAAATAAGATTTTTCCATAGCTCCAAGGGCCAAAGGTGTTTGAAATCTCTTTTGAAAGCCTTGATATTCTTCGATCATCAACCTAACAAAATCTGAATCAACTACAGTATCGTTATTCAATAATAATAGTATTGAGTTCTGCAAGTAGGATTTTGAAAAATTAATCGCAATATTATTTCCAGATGAAAAACCTTCATTCACATCAGTTGCAATCAAAAAAACATTTGTTTTTTGATTGCTTTCAGAAGTTACACTGGAAAATTGATAGTTCTTATGATTATAAAACGTATAAGATATTTCTTTGTCCGAAAAGTAAGCTGTTATATTGTGTACAGAATTATTTGTAGAGCAATTATCTACAACAATGATGTCAAAATCAATTATAGTTTGATTAAGCAGGCTATCAATGCATTCGATAGTGTCAGAAAATGAATTGTAATTGAGTAAACAGATACTTAGACTCATAAATAATTAAAAATGAATTTGCTATTTCAACAGGATTTTAAGTGTAATTTTAGGATACTCTTTGTTTTTGAAAACTAAAATTTGCCTGATTAATCTTAAGAATAATCTGAATTTGTAAAAAAAATAATGAAAAAATGTAAGTTCATTTTTAATAAAAAGTCTTTCCGCATTTAGAAATGTAACATGTCTTTGCAATGAAATTGAATCCTCATATGTTAACAATGATAGATTGTGTTCAATGGTTGAATCAATGATATAGACATTTTTTTCATTTATTCTTATTTGGTTAAAGAGCCAGTGATCTAGCATATCTAAAGGATATTGATCTGAAAATCCTCCTATTGATTCGATAAATGAGATTCTTAAAAGGCATAAAGAATTAAATGCCGTTACTCTGCCAACTTTCTGGCAACCAACTGTTGATATATCATTTTGCCACCAGCCAATTTTGCTAATTAGCTTAGGTGATAAGATTTTATCCCCTGATTTTAATAATGGAACTGCAGCGACTATTTTGGAATCTATTTTGCCTAAAATAAAATCACTTAACTTGTCTAAATATTTAGATGTTATTACTGTATCTTGATCTAATAATAATAACCAATCAGCCCTTACTTTTTTTGCATAAATATAAGCGTAATTATAAGCTGCATTAAGCATTGAGTTATTTTCTGAATTATATAATACATAGTTGTTACTAATTGGAACTTCTATGTCTAATCCAGAATTATTGTAAACTAACAACTCATAATCAAAGTCTAGTACTAAAGCATTAGAAATTAAAGTATTGTAAGCTATACTATCTTCTATCTTAGTTTTATAAAGTACAATTACAATTATCAATTTGCTCATATTTTATTTCTGGAAAACAAATTATATTTAGTGATTAAAAATGGAATGCATAGTATTATAAATTGTTTAATGTTTAATGAAATATTTGTGAGAAAGAATTCACCTGCAAATTGCATTATAATCTGAGGTATTATAAATGAATAAAATAACATTAACATTAAATTGCCTGATTCACCATTTGAATAGATATATCCCATAAATAATCCTAGAACAATCCCCCAAATTAACACTCCGGTTATACCAAAGTCTTTGTAAAATGGGTATAATATTGTATAAGTATTTGTGAAAACTCCCACATTTACAAATTCTAATATTATTTTTATTGGTTTATCTCTGCTATAACCAAGTTTGTATTTTAATGCATAATAACTCCTGAAAACATTTTCACCGTAATAATATGATGAGGCAGGTTTAATAGTTTCAAAAGCAGCATCTGGGCTTAATATATATAAGGTAATCATATCATGAACATAATGATTTTTATTTTCTTTAGAAGTAGTTCTCAAAGATTGTATTGCTAAAAAAATAATTATTAATCCAGCAATACCAATTATTAGATGTTTTAATTTAAAGATTTTTTTTGTGTATAATATAAAGGCTGATCCAAAAAAGAGAGTAAGAAAATTTGTTTTAGACATTGTAGCAAAAGCAAAGAATAAATAAATTGCTAATAAAACAAAAACTCTTTTTCTATTTTCTTTTGAATAATTGTAAAGCTCTATGAGGTAACTAACAAACCATATTATTACATAAAACGGACTAGTCTCCTCCATATCCACCTTTTTCACAGCTCCAACTGTTACTAAACGCATAGCGGTCATCCAATTAGAAGATATTCCCATATTAGAAATTTCGTAGACTTTAAGTAAGAAAAATGGCAGGGTAATTAAACTTGTGTAATAAAAAATATTTCTGGCTAATTTACTTGGTTGAATTACACTTTTATTGACATACAACGACTGCATTAATAAGGATGCAAAGCAAAAGGAAATAACCCAGATGCTTATTGCTAAAAAAAATTTATCTGTAAGAATATTTAAATTAGTGTCAAGTATCAGATGAAAAAAAAGTACAAATGTCCATATACCAGATGTAATAACGGCTGGAGAAAATATCTTCTGTTTTGATGCAATAAAGCTTAACACAAAACTGAAAAAACAAATTATAAAGGCTATTAACATTTTAATTCTTCATTTTTTTTATACCAAAGTAAAATAGTATACCAGCAATAATGATTTCAAAAAATTCAGATATAATCCACCCCCATGCAGCTCCATACATTCCATACTTTGGAATCGCTATCAAATTAAAAATCACACAAAATGTTCCTAATGTAAGTCCAATCCACGGTGCATACTTTTGTAATCCGGTACCATAAAGCCCTTGTACTGTAAAAATGCTAGCCAAAATTACTAAAAATGGTAAAACAGAAAACAAGCGAAGAAGATTTAAAGACAAATCAAATTCATTACCCAACAAAAACTTCACTAACAATGGTGAAAACAAATAAGTGGCAATTGATATTAATAGCGCAATTATAGCCAAATTTCGAATTACAATTTTGAAATATCTTAAACCTTTATTTCTTGACTCAGCAAATTTTCTACTAATTTGTGGATAAATAGCCATATTAATTGGTGTGCTGGTAACCATTAAAATAGCCATAATAATTTTAAATGCACCTGAGTAATATCCCAATTCTTTATCACTAGCATAAAAGCCAAGCATGGTCAAATTTGTTATTGTATAACCACTGACAAATAAATTATTTAAAAATATCGGAAAACTTTTTTTAAATAACTCTTTGTCTAACTTCTTATTTGTATTAATGAATTTTAAACCATAATGCTTTATTACGTAAGTTAATGCGATAGCTCCACAACCAATATATGAAACACTTATTAACAAAGGATAATTGAGATAATCTGAAGCGTTTTTAACAAACAATATCGTCAAGATTAATCCCAGACCTTTAATAAAAAAATTAAACACTGCCATCTTTCCCATTTCTTCAATTCCTTGAAAAAACCATGTTGGAAAAATAACAATTCCAACATTCATCAAAAAAACAAAAATGTACAAATTAAAATCATTGGTTACTTTAGAAAAAGTAAAATACAAAATTATTAAACCTAAAAAAGTTATGACTAACAATATTGTTTTTTGTTTTATTACGCTCCAAAAAATCCTGTTAACTACAAGTTTGTTATCTTTATTTACAGCAATTTCGCGTGTTGCTGAGTAATCGAATCCAAAATTAACGATAAGAGTAAAGTACGAAATAATATTTTGAGCATACGACACTTTTCCAAAAATGTCTGCGCCAAGCACGCGTACAATATAGGGAATTATTAACAGTGGAATAAGATAATTGGCAAACTGAAGTACAGTAAGCCAGGTCATATTTTTTAGAACCTGACTATTCGAATGCACAGCTGTTGATAACCGCTTAATCACCGTTTACTCGTATTTTTCCATTTTATCCTCAAAGCTCACATCTTTTGTTGAACTTTGTATTTTAATATAAGTCATCAGGCTTTCTGCACCGGCTTTGTAGCATGCTTCCTGCGCGAGTTTTACCACGTTCATAATTTCATCGTAACTACCTTCCATTACTGTTTCGAAAGGTGTAACTTTATAGCGTAGCCCCGAAGCTGCAATTACTTCAATAGCTTTGTCAACCAACGTATAGGGATGAATTGTTTTCGATGTTGGTAAAATTTGAAGTGCGATATTAACTGTTTTGTCCATTTTGTATATACTAATAAGGTTTAACGAGAAAATGAATTAAAAATTGTACAATATCATGAAATAATTGAAATAAATTTATAAACTCATGATATTCTCTACATTAAAAAACCCGAAATTGCTTTCGGGTTTATTTTTTAAGTTTTTCGTAGAATAAGTTAGTTCTTATTCTGCTACTTCTTCAGCAACTTCTGCTACAGGAGTTTCTTCAACGACAGCTTCAACTGCTTCTTCAGCAGCAACTTCTTCTACAACGGGTGCAGGAGCAGCGGCAGCAATAGCATCAGCTTTTTTCTGGGCAACTTCGGCAGCTTTAGCTTTATTTACTTCAGCTTCAGCTTTTAAACGAGCTTTAGCGGCAGCTTGTTTATCAGCAGCTAATTGTTCTTTTGTTTTAGATACATTTGATTCTTTGCTTGTTTTCCAGGCTTCAAAACGTTTTTGAGCTTCAGCTTCATCAAAAGCACCTTTTTTTACACCTTCCAACAAGTGTTTTTTTAACAAAACTCCTTCGTCGGAAAGAATGTTGCGGGTTGTGTCGGTGGGTTGAGCACCGGTAGTTAACCAATACAAAGCACGTTCGAATTTCAAATCGATAGTGGCTGGATTGGTGTTAGGATTGTACGAACCGATACGTTCGATAAATTTGCCATCACGTGGCGCGCGACTGTCGGCGATAACGATATGATAATAAGCATATCCTTTACGACCATGACGTTGCAATCTGATTTTTACGGGCATTTTTTTATTTATTAAATGATTATACCTAATGCTTTTTCTCGAAAAGCGGTTGCAAAGATAGTGTTTTTATTTGAGATAAAAAACGGTAGATTGAAAAACTTGATGGTTCACTGTAAATGCCTCATTTATTTTACAATAAAAAAACGCCCAATTGCTCAGGCGTTTTTAAAAAGTTTTAGAAATGAACTATTTAACTGTTCATCGAAACAAGAAACTCATCGTTATTCTCGGTACGTTCCATGCGGTCTTTCAAAAATTCCATGGCTTCCATCGAATTCATATCAGCTAAATGCCGGCGTAGAATCCACATACGGTTTAGAGTTTCCTTATCGAGCAACAAATCGTCGCGACGCGTACTGGAAGCCATAATGTCAACGGCAGGAAAAACACGTTTGTTTGAAAGTTTGCGGTCGAGTTGAAGTTCCATATTTCCGGTTCCTTTAAATTCTTCGAATATAACTTCATCCATTTTTGAGCCGGTTTCGGTCAATGCAGTTGCTATAATAGTGAGGCTGCCCCCGTTTTCGATATTACGGGCTGCCCCGAAGAATCGTTTTGGTTTGTGTAAAGCATTGGCATCCACTCCACCCGAAAGTATTTTTCCGGAAGCAGGTGAAACAGTATTGTATGCACGAGCTAAACGGGTAATTGAATCGAGCAGAATAACAACATCCTGACCACATTCCACCATGCGTTTTGCTTTTTCGTGCACCATGCTGGCAACCCGTACGTGACGTTCAGCCGGTTCATCGAAAGTAGACGAAACGACTTCGGCACGCACGCTGCGAGCCATATCGGTAACTTCTTCGGGACGTTCATCAATCAGTAATACAATCATGTACACTTCGGGATGATTGGCGGCAATAGCATTGGCTATGTCTTTCAGTAAAACGGTTTTACCGGTTTTGGGCTGAGCCACGATTAATCCACGCTGTCCTTTTCCTATCGGACAAAATAAATCGACGATACGGGTTGATAAGCTATCGTTTTTTCCACTACACAAATTAAATTTTGTATCGGGAAAGAGTGGTGTAAGGTGTTCGAAAGGCACCCGATCACGCACATATTCGGGCGACCGACCGTTAATTTGGGCTACTTTGATTAATGGAAAGTATTTCTCTCCTTCTTTGGGCGGACGAATGGCGCCTTTTACGGTATCACCGGTTTTTAATCCAAAAAGTTTTATTTGTGATTGTGAAACATAGATATCATCGGGTGATGCTAAATAATTATAATCGGCTGAGCGAAGAAAACCATAGCCATCGGCCATCATTTCCAATGTTCCCGTTCCTTCTAAAATTCCATCGAAATCAAACTGTTTTTCCCCCTTGTCGGGACGAGAACTGAATTTATTGCGGTTGTTATTGTTATTATTTCCGTTATTCCCGTTTCCGTGATTATTATTGGTTTTAAATGATCTTACTTCAGTTACTTCGGTAGGAGTTGCTACTTGTTCTACATTTTCGCCGGCTATTTCCGATTCCGACTCCGATTCGGGCACAAATAATGTTTCTTCCGTAATTTCCTCTAATTCCTCGGGTCTGTTTTCCAAAACAAAAACTTTTGTTGGTGCTGCAATAGGAGCTTTTTCAATTTCAACAGTTTCCTCCGGCGTAGTACTTACGGGTTTTTTAATTGGTTTCTGTTTTTGCTTGTTTGGCTTTTTTGCAGGTGCTTGCGCGGTTTCATTTTTGATTACCGTGTTTGCTTCTTCAACCAAAACCGGTTCGGGTTGTTTTACTGTTGGTTTTTGTTTTTGATGAATCTGTTTTGCCGGAGCTTGTTGAGTTGGCTTGTTCTCAACTTTTACAGGCTCAGTTTGTAAATTCTCGGCTTTTTGTTCAGCTGTTTTTTTGATAGGGACACGTAATCTTTTTTTACGGTCGATTTCTTGTTTTTCGTTCGAAACGACTTTGCGCTGTGCATTAACAATGGCTTGTTGATCTAAAATGTCATAAACCAGGGTTTCTTTTTTGGCTGAATTTGAAATTTTCAGACCTAATTCGGTTGCAATATCCTTTAATTCGGATAGTTCTTTCGCATTTAATTGCAGAATGGTGTAATTACTCATAAAGTGATGAATAAACGTTTTGGTGAGATTCTCTGTGTGGAGAAAACGCTGTGATTGTGAATGTTATGTGTTGTTTGATTGGTTGTAACAAAAGCAGGACTGCTTGTGTTTTTCTGAATACGTTGCAAAATTACGACTATATTTTGAATAAACAATTATTTGTGGCATTTTTATTTAAAAAAAACATATTCCGGCTCTAATTATTAAATTCTGTTGGAGCAGTTGTGTTAAATTCGTCCAAATCAATGCTATAGAGCTTTTCGGAAGCTGTGATGGTAAATCTGTCTTTTTCAAAGCCACCCAAAATGTAAAGTTTATTTTCGGCACAGAATAATTCGGCTGATTTGAGGTACAAATCTATTTGATACAATTTTAGTTCTTTTGTTTCCACATTATAGGTTTGGATTTTTCCGTCATCAAAAATATATATAGTATTTTCATTACAGGCAAGTGCAGGTCTTTCAACTTCGAAAGCCAATTTCCTGTCTGAACTCCACTTGCCGGTGGTTAAGTTGTAAACATCAATATCATTCAAAGCCCTTTGGCAAAAACCACCAATTAAGTAAATGTTGTTTTTAATTAACACAGCCTTCGTCTCTTTTGCTTTGGGCATAGCATTCAATTCGTACCAATATCCTGTTTTCAGATTGAGTAAATGGTTTTTATTGGAATATATTTTATTCCCGTTAATGTCCAATTTTGTTGACCCACCCATCACTATCAGATTATCATCGTAAACTACCGAAGCAAAATTAATGGCCTGATGGGGATTGACATTAGAATTCAGAATTGTATTTTTAGTAATATCAAAAACCTCAATTTTTGAATCGAGATATTCATATTGCTTATTATCAGATAGTTTTTTTCCACCCAGAATATAAATTTTGTAGTTGAAATAATTCATAGTGTGATAGGCGCGTTGTTCAAACTTTAAATTGGATTTTGTCCAACTATTGCTCGGGATATCGTAAATATTTAAACTGCCACTGAAGGTTTGCCACGACAGATTGGGACGCATGTGATTAATAAATGACATCAGGTCATCGCCATAATCGCTAAAAGCCTCCATGGCGGTGTCTTCTTCGAACGACTCATCGCCACCCACTACATAAATTTTATTTCCGACCAATAGAGAACCGAACGAAAAAATACCCTCTTTCAGCGATGCTAATTTCTTAAAGTTAATCTTGTATTTTAATATCCTGTTCGAAACTACCGGAATTTCTTTGAGATTATAGTAGTCTTGAGTGAGTAGAATTATATTGTCTTTTGTTCGTAACTTACTAATGGATAGTTTCTTGGTGCTATAACCAACAAATGAAAAATAGATGGTGTCTTTTTCGGTCAAAGGCAATTTGGTTTTTAATTTGAAATATCCATTTCCAGTTGTGGAAGTTCCTTCATCCGTACTTCTTACATAAATATTTACTCCTGACAGTGGATTGTTTGTACCATCTTCAAGCACTTTACCGGTAATAATCTGCCCGAAAGTAATCTGTGAAAGCATTAAAAAACACAATATTAATCTCATGGTCTATATTTGTTAATTGCGTGCAAATTTATGAAATAATCTCAACAATGGTTGAAATTTACGGGAAATTAGATTTATTAAACAAAAACAACCGACTACATTATTGCAGTCAGTTGCTCTTTCTACTACTATGATAAAATGTGGAGTAACAAAAATAAATTAGTTTCTGATTTTATTCAGTAATCTGTTCAGCTCTACAACTTCTTCGTCTGTCAGATTTTGTAACAAAGCATCAACCTGATTCTCACAATCCAGCATATCAGCCAGAAGTGACAGCCCTTTTTCGGTAATCACTACATCTTTTTGTCTGCGGTCTAAGTTGTTTTCTTTCCGGTCAATCAGCCCTTTTTCATAAAGTTTATCTACCAGCCGGCTAACGTCAGAGCTTCGGTCAAGCATTCTGTCTTTCAGGAAGCCAATTGAAGATGGACCTTCGTTTCTGAATCCGCGCAATACCCTCAGTATATTATATTGAGGTTCGGTTAATCCATGAGCTTTTAAACTTTGAAGGAAATTATAATTCAATTGCTTCACCGTAAAGGTCAGATTGATTAACCCTTTGTGACGCTCGTTTCGGAATCGACCCTTTATTTCATCTTCAATTTGCATTCATTTATAGTTTTATCATTTCAGGGTTTCTTAAAATCCCTGTAATCCATACCAAAATCAAAACAATTGCAGGCATTGCTATGCTCATTCCGGCAGTCATGTGAATAATGATAGCACCACCCAGATAAGAGCTTAAAAGCACTGTTCCAAGTTTATTCGTTTTTGGAACTAAAAATAACAACGAAGAAACAATTTCGCCAATAGCGATAATAATGCGCCAATCGGCAAGTTTCATTTGAGCCATTTGTTCCGGGTGCATAAATTTACCGGATGCACTGAATAAGAATAATGCGGTTAATAACCCTGAAATAACCCATGCGCTGATTTTGCTTGTTTTACTGATTTCTGTACTCATAATTTTTTGTTGAAATGATTAATTAATAAAAGTATTTGTTTGAACTATATGTGTTACAACATATATTATTTGTAATTGTTCAAAAGTTATAATCATTTAATTAATCTAATGAGTATTCCAAATAAAATGTTATAAACTTGAGATGTGATTGTTTAACACTGAGACATCAAGTCACGGATAAATAATATTGAACATTATGTATGATATTTTATTGTAAATAAGAGACACAAAGAATAAAACATTTCTGTTTTATTTACAAAAAGATAAAATTCTGCTACTCTATAAAAAAACTAGGTTTTTTATCTTCGTATTTTCAATTAAAAAACTTTGTGTCTTCGGGTCTTCGTGTTCATCTATAAGATATTGTATTTGAGTACTATTATTTTATATTCTATACAAACTCTAATAAAAATGAGCTTTTTGGGCTATTAACTTTCCAGCTACTCTTTTAATGCAGTATGAATATTATGATTCCACCCTGCAGTAATGGCTTTCCATACTATAGAAGCGGGAGCATTCAGCAGTTGTTCCAATACGATTGCTTGATCTTCCATATCGTTTATTGCTCTGTTTGAATTTAAAACTCTAACAAGCAAGATATACAATTTTTGCCTGGTCAATTCGGATATATAAAAGGTGAAATATTAATCGATAAAACCAGCCTTTTATTTAAACCGGATTATTGAATAAATACAAAACCGGTTTTTAGACCTAAACGTCTGTATGGAGTGTTTGAACCCCCGTTCAAGAAACTTGAAGCTGTGTTCAAAAAGCTAATACTTAGTATTTTTCGGTTTTTGATGAATGGAAATATCCACCGATAAATGGTTTTTAAATTTTGTTTAAAAATAAATTGGAAAATGATTTGTGGTGTTAAATATAGTTTGTAATTTTACAGTACTAAAATAACTCCAAAATTAAATAATCATGAAAAGTCTAAATTCCTTTACCGGATTGTATCCCGTATCTAAAACCTTGCGTTTTGAACTAATTCCACAAGGCAAAACCCTTGAACATATTGAAAAGAATGGGTTACTCGAACAGGATGAGCACAGGGCAGAGAGTTATATCGTAGTAAAAAGAATTATTGATGAATATCACAAGGCTTTTATTGCCAATGCACTGGTTGATTTCAGACTGTACGGACTGGAGGACTACTATTTATATTATCATATTCCGAAACGCGATGATGACCAGAAAAAGAAGTTTGAAGATATTCAATTGAAATTGCGTAAACAGATTGCGGATAGATTTACCAAACAGGAAAGTTTCAAAAACCTCTTTGCCAAAGAACTGATTAAAGAAGAGTTGAAAGAATTCGTTCAAACGGTTGAAGACCGTGAATTAATCAAAGAATTTGAATCGTTTACCACCTACTTTACCGGATTCCACGAAAACAGAAAAAATATGTATTCGGCCGAAGAGAAATCAACTGCCATTGCATACCGCCTGATACATCAAAACCTGCCCAAGTTTATCGACAATATGCGGGTGTTTGAAAAAATCATGAATTCACCTGTCAAAGATCAATTCCAGATTTTGCTTTCCGATACTCAGTTAGGTCCTGTTATTCAGGTTATGGCTGTTGAAGATATGTTCTCGCTTGGTTATTTCAACGAAACACTGACACAAATTGGGATTGATAAATATAATTCGTTGATTGGCGGCTTTAGCCCCGAAGAAGGCAAAGAAAAGATTAAAGGATTGAATGAATATATCAATCTGTTCAATCAAACAGCTAAAAAAGAAGAACGGATTCCGAAACTCAAACCACTTTTCAAACAAATTCTGAGCGACCGTTCCACAGCCTCATTTATACCTGATGAGTTTGCCAGTGATAGTGAAGTGTTGGAAAGCATCGAACGCTTTTATCAGGAAGTGAATGAGCAGGTTTTCAATAAAAAAGTGGAGGGCGAACATTCTTTAAAAGTCTTGATAGAAAACCTTTCGGACTATGATTTGTCGAAAATTTACCTGCGCAATGATTTGACTCTGACCGATATTTCGCAAAAGATGTTTGGTGACTGGGGAGTGTTTCAGAAAGCCTTGAACAATTGGTTTGACCAGAATTACAAAGGAAAAGCAAAACCTGGAACGGAAAAATATGAAGAAGAACAAAAGAAGTATTTTACCGGTCAGGATAGTTTCAGTATCGGGTTTATCAATGACTGTTTGCTATTATTAGACAGTCAATATCATAAAAACGTTGGTGACTATTTCGGATTAAAAGGGAAAACAAGTGATGATACACCCGATTTGTTTGCTACTCTTGAAGAAAAATATAATGTAGTTACTGAACTGCTCAACAATCCGTACCCAACCGAACAAAATCTGGCACAAGACCAAAAGCAGGTAGATAAGCTGAAAGAATTGCTGGATGCTGTGAAAGCCGTTCAGTGGTTTATCAAGCCTTTGCTTGGAAAAGGCAATGAAGCAGACAAAGACGAACGGTTCTACGGTGAATTTACTTCGCTTTGGATTACCCTCGACCAGATTACGCCGCTTTACAACAAAGTGCGTAACTATATGACCCGCAAGCCTTATTCGACTGATAAGATGAAACTGAATTTTGAAAATTCAACCTTGTTGGACGGCTGGGATGTAAATAAAGAATCGGATAATGCCAGTGTTATTTTCCGCAAAAACGGATTGTATTATCTGGGTATCATGAATAAAAAACACAACAAGATATTCAAGAGGGAATTTGAAACCGGTACTGAGCCTTGTTTTGAAAAAATGGAATACAAATTACTTCCCGGAGCAAATAAAATGCTTCCGAAAGTATTTTTCTCCAATTCCAGAATTGACGAGTTTAAACCATCTGACAAATTGATGGAAAACTACCGAAACGAAACGCATAAAAAAGGGGATAATTTCAGTCTTTCAGATTGTCACGACTTAATCAATTTCTTCAAAGCCTCAATCAATAAACACGAAGACTGGAAAAACTTCGGATTTCAGTTCTCAGACACGAACCGTTACGAAGATTTAAGCGGTTTTTATCGTGAAGTGGAACAACAGGGCTATAAAATTACTTTCAAGTCGATTCCTGAAAGTTACATAGCTCAATTAGTAGAAGAAGGTAAGCTTTATCTTTTCCAGCTTTACAACAAAGACTTTTCGCCCAACAGCAAAGGAACGCCCAACCTGCACACACTCTACTGGAAAATGCTTTTCGATGCCGAAAACCTGAAAGATGTGGTGTATAAACTGAACGGACAAGCCGAAGTCTTCTTCCGTAAATCGAGTATAAAGCCCGAAAACATTATTGTACACAAAGCCAACGAAGCTATAAACAATAAAAACGAACAAAACGCCAAAAAGCAAAGCCGGTTTGATTACGACATAATCAAAGATAAACGCTACACGATGGATAAATTCCAGTTTCATGTGCCAATTACCATGAATTTTAAAGCCCGTGGACTGAATAACATTAATACAGAAGTAAACCAATGGTTGCAACAGTCGAATGATGTACATATTATTGGTATCGACCGGGGCGAAAGGCATTTGCTGTATCTGACGCTGATTGACTCGAAAGGATCTATCAAAAAACAATTCTCGCTCAACGAAATTGTAAACGAATACGAGGGTAAAACCTACAAAACTAATTATCATACTTTATTGGATAACCGCGAAGGCAATCGTGACGAAGCACGCAAGAACTGGAAAACCATTGAAACCATTAAGGAACTGAAAGAAGGCTATCTGAGTCAGGTAATACATAAAATATCCGAACTGATGGTGGAATACAACGCCATTGTGGTACTCGAAGACCTGAACATGGGCTTTATGCGTGGTCGACAGAAAGTGGAAAAACAGGTGTATCAGAAATTTGAAAAAATGTTGATTGACAAGCTGAATTATCTGGTGGATAAAAAAAGAAATCCTGCCGAAATGGGCGGAACCCTCCACGCGTATCAGTTTACCAATAAGTTTGAAAGTTTTCAAAAAATGGGAAAACAAAGCGGATTACTCTATTATGTTCCGGCGTGGAACACCAGCAAGATGGATCCGGTTACGGGATTTGTAAACCTCTTCGACACCCGCTACGAGAATATGGATAAAGCCCGAACGTTCTTTGGCAAGTTCGATACTATCCGGTACAATCCAAGCAAAAAATACTTCGAATTTGAATTCGATTACAACCGCTTCACAGCCAAAGCCGAAGGTACACGTACCCGCTGGACACTTTGCAGCAACGATACCCGAATAGAAACTTTCCGAAATTCAGCCAAAAACAGCCAGTGGGATAACCGTGAAGTGGTACTTACCGATGAATTTATCAATTTATTTAAGCAATATAACATTGATTACCAAAGTAGTGGACTGAAAGAACAGATTGGCAAACAAACCGAAAAAACATTTTTTGAACGCCTGCTTCATTTGCTCAAACTCACCCTGCAAATGCGCAACAGCATAAGCGGAACAGAAACAGATTACCTGATTTCGCCTGTAGCTAATGCCAGCGGAGCATTTTACGACAGCCGCACAGCAAGCACT
>Ga0214228_1000256_pt1 | contig 17122 bp, 14 predicted proteins | sample TroBogypolimnion_21_FD_153066 | JGI IMG/M metagenome (GOLD analysis project Ga0214228, IMG submission 153066) | Freshwater microbial communities from Trout Bog Lake, WI - 05NOV2007 hypolimnion | ecosystem: Environmental > Aquatic > Freshwater > Lake > Hypolimnion/Profundal zone | place: Trout... | reverse complement strand
AATATTAGTGGCATCAATAATAAATAAATTAATATTGTTGACAGCCAGGTATTTTTTTACATTATCGGGTAGGTTTTTTTGTACTTCTTCAGCATTCCAGATGGTGTTCAACAGAAACGTTCCGTTTTTCTTCAGCCCTTTGGTTACATCGTACAATTTCAAATAAGCCTGTACATGACAAGCCACGAAATCGGGAGTTGTTACCAAATAAGTTGAACGGATAGGGGTATCACCAAAACGTAAGTGAGAACAAGTGAAACCGCCTGATTTTTTAGAATCGTATGCAAAATAAGCCTGACAGTATTTATCTGTATTGTCACCAATAATTTTAATAGAGTTTTTATTTGCACCTACAGTTCCATCAGCTCCCAAACCGTAGAATTTAGCTTCGATAGTTCCTGCACCACCCAATGCAATTTCGGGTTTCAATGGAAGAGAGGTAAATGTGATATCATCAACGATACCTACGGTAAAGTGATTGCGTGGCTCGGGCAACGATAAGTTTTCGTAAACAGCAATCACCTGAGCAGGTGTAAAATCTTTTGACGATAAACCATAACGACCACCTACAACAGTAGGTTGATTTTCTGCACCGTACAATACATCTTTTACATCCAAATACAGGGGTTCTCCACCGGCACCCGGTTCTTTGGTACGATCTAATACACAAACTCGTTTTGCGGTTTTAGGTAATACCGATAAGAAATGTTTAGCTGAGAACGGACGATATAAGTGAACGGAAATTAAACCAACTTTTTCGCCTTTAGCAATCAGATGGTCAATTCCCTCGCGAATAGCTTCGGTCGAAGAACCCATAGCTACCACAACTCGGTCGGCATCGGCAGCTCCGTAATAATCGAACAATCCGTATTTGCGTCCTGTAATAACAGCTAATTTATCCAAATAATCTTCAACAACTGAAGGAATTTTTTCGTAGAAAGGATTAGAAGCTTCACGTGCTTGGAAATAAATATCGGGATTTTGAGCAGTACCGCGAGCTACCGGATTTTCAGGACTTAATGCACGGTCGCGGAAGCCTTTCAATGCTTCCTGATCAATCAACGGAATTAAATCTTCCTGATCGAGTTGTTCTATTTTTTGAATTTCGTGTGAAGTACGGAAACCATCGAAGAAATGTACAAACGGAACACGGGTTTTGATAGAAGCAAGGTGTGCTATGGCAGCCAAATCCATTACTTCCTGCACCGAACCGGTTGCAAACATGGCACATCCAACCTGACGAACGGCCATAACATCCTGATGATCACCAAAAATTGATAAAGCATGTGAAGCCAGGGCGCGAGCCGAAACATGATAAACACCCGGAAGTAATTCACCGGCAACTTTATACATGTTGGGAACCATTAGCAACAAACCCTGAGATGCAGTAAAGGTAGTAGTCAAAGCACCAGCCTGAAGCGATCCGTGCATTGCTGCGGCAGCCCCGGCTTCCGATTGCATTTCCTGTACCTGTACTTTTTCGCCGAAGATATTCTTCCGGCCCGTGGCAGCCCATTCATCAACATATTCTGCCATAGTCGACGATGGTGTGATTGGATAAATTGCTGCTACTTCGCTGAACATATAAGCTATATGAGCTGCAGCCTGATTTCCATCACAGGTTAAAAATTTTTTAGATTTTGCCATTTTGATTTTATTTTTAATTGATTTTTTGTTATTTTAAATTACAATTGTACTTTAATTTTAATGTTTTTAGTTGGTTATTTTAAGCCCTCGCAGTTTATCCCGATTTATAGGGAGCAGATTTAGGCGTCTTTTTAATATATAAATCCAAACAACCACAACGGTATTTCGTTTTTATTCCCGATTTCAATATTATCCACTGCATAAATCGCTTTCGAATAATGTTTTCCTGTTTCCGGACGCTTTTCGCATTTAAAATGATATTGCTGATCGATACAAAAATCGAGGTGATATTTGCAGATATTTACTTTGTGTCGCGCGTGCAATGAATTGTAGAAGAAGGTTTTGTTTTCTGCTATTTTATCTACGTTCGATGGCGAAACAACATGCATTAAATTAGTATTATGTACATAAACCAAATTCGGTTTTTTGGGATATTCATCGCCATCGGCATAAAGCATATTCAATAAACGTGCATCCTTCAGGTATTTAATATAATTCATTATAGTGGCACGCGAAACTTCAATATCCTTACTTAGTTGACTTACATTGGGGGCTGCCGGTGCTATATTCATAAGCATATTGAGCAACTTCCGGATTTTGGACAGATATTTCAGTTCAATCTGCTTGATTAGCAGAATGTCAACTTCAAGCATCATGTTCATGGTTTTCAACAGATTTTCAGAAAAATTTCTGTTTTCTAAATAAAACGGATAAAAGCCATGATGTAAATATGCCTGAAAATAGTCGAGTGGTTTGACTTCTGCGCAAATTTCCTGCGCAATCAGCACATGATTATTTAGTATTTCTTCGAGCGAATAGGAGCGCAGTGCTGTTCCCGTTTCGAGATTTAAAAATTCACGGAATGAAAATCCCCGTAAATTGTATGAAGTTACAATATCTTGTATGTCAGTATTTTCCTCAATCAGTCGCATGACCGACGAACCGGAAAATACAATATGAAGTTCAGGGAAACGATCATAACATTCACGCAGTTCTTTTGACCAATTTTCGTATTTGAACGTTTGATCGAGCAATAAAGTTTTGCCACCTTGTGCGCAAAATGCAGTCACAAATTCAACTAAGGTGTGTTCGGTAAAGTAAAAATTATTGAAGTTTACATACAAACAACTTCGATCATACCCGAAATTTTCTTTGGCGTACTGGAGTAAAAATGTTGTTTTTCCCACTCCACGACTACCTTTGATACCAATCAGACGGTGCGACCAGTCGATTTCGTCCATTAATAAACGTCTTACCGGCGATTGAACGTGTTCAACTAAATAGCTGTGTGTATTATAAAATGCTTCCATTCGACCTGTTTTTACAGACTGCAAAATTAATACAATATTTCCATTTTGCAATGCAGAGATGGCAAAATCAACATTAATTTGACTTAAATCACTTGTAAATAGCTATTAAAGCCCTATATTATGAATTTTGTACCTGATTATTTATGAAAATAAAGCAAATGTATAGCGAAAAGGATTGGTTTTGTAAAATAGAATGTGTAGTTTTGGAGTTTAAAATAGAAAAACTAAAAAAGCACACTCATGAAAATTAAATTTATAGGTGCAGCCCGCGAAGTAACGGGTAGTAAACATTTGGTTACCACCAACGAAGGAAAAAAGATTTTATTGGATTGTGGTATGTTTCAGGGCAAAGGATTAGAAACCGATGCGATGAACCGTAACCTGATGTTTGATCCGACCACGATTGATTATTTAATTTTGTCACACGCACATATAGATCACACCGGATTAATACCATACATATATAAGTTGGGTTTTCGGGGCTCGGTAATTTGTACCAATGCAACCCGTGATTTGTGTTCCATAATGCTTGCCGATAGCGGACACATTCAGGAGTTGGATAACAAATGGTTTAATAAAAAGCGTGAGAAACAAGGTCTCAAACCAGTAGAACCAATTTACAATGAACTCGATACTGAAAAATGTATGGAATTATTTATTGGCGTGGCATACAATCGGAGATTTCAGATTAATGACAAAATTAACGTAAAATTCACCAATACCGGTCACATGCTTGGCAGTGCGGTGGTGAATTTAGAGTTAATCGAAGATGGTAAAAAAGTGCATTTGGCATTTACGGGGGATATTGGTCGTCAGCATAACCGCATTTTGTTGCCGCCAACTTCTTTTCCTCAGTGCGATTTTCTGATTACCGAATCAACTTATGGCGATCGTTTGCATCCCGAAGAAAGGGAAAGTGATGATGACTTAATGAAAATTGTACTTGAAACTTGTGTGGATAAAAAAGGAAAACTGATTATTCCTTCGTTTTCAATCGGACGAACACAAGAAATAGTTTTTGTACTTAATGAATTGTATAATAAAGGTTTATTACCTAAAATAGACGTGTTTGTTGATAGCCCCTTGTCTGTCAATGCTACCGATATTTTCCGTCTGCATCCCGAGTGTATGAACGATGAGGTGAGAGCCGTAATGAAATACGATGACGATCCGTTTGGATTCAATTCTTTGCATTATATCAAAAATGTAGATGAATCCAAAGCGTTGAATGAATATCAACAACCATGTATAATTATTTCATCTTCAGGTATGTTAGAGGCCGGACGGATTAAACATCATGTTGCTAACAACATTTCAAACTGGCGCAATACCATTCTGATTGTCGGATATTGCACGCCAACTTCGCTTGGAGCACGTATTCAGGAAAAAGGTTTGAGATTTATTTCAATTTTGGGTGAGATTCATGAAATAAATGCACGAATTGCCAAAATTGAAGCCTTTTCGGGTCATGGCGACTACAGGGAAATGATTGGTTTTTTGAGTTGTCAGGATACAAAGCAAATTAAAAAAACGTTTTTGGTACATGGCGATTACGAAGTACAACAAAAATACCAAAAAGAGCTTGAAATTGTTGGTTTTCATAATATTGAAATACCTGAAGCGGGACAGGAGTTTAATCTGAGTTCATGACCGGATAAACATTTTTTCGAAATCAAATGTTATAAAAAGAAGTATTAACGGAATTATTAAAAAACTAAAAAATCATGGCAAAATCTACCGATGCAAAAAAAGAGCTAAAAAAAGAACCCCTTAAAACCCCAAAAGAAAAGAAGGAGGAAAAACGGCTTAAAAAAGCAGGAAAGAAAGATTAAATAAATCTGAAAACAGTGGGAGGTTGCCTCAAAATTATTTTTTTTGAGACAGCCTCCTTTTTAATGCAGAAAATAACCATTTTACGATTTTACAGTACTTTTATGGTACAATGATTCAAGATAATCAATGTTTGGAAATTTGAATATCTTCAATTCTTTTTCATCTTGTTCAGGTGCTAAGTTTGAGTTTGACAAATCTCTGAGTAAATAATTATCTTCCGACAAGCAGGCAAGCTGATGTTCAGCATAATTTGTATCAAAAAGATATGCCACACTTTTATAATAGATAATCTTCAAGCCAACTATTGCTGGTGCTTTGAATATATTCAATTCATTTCCAATTCGTTTTAACGATTTTCTGGTGTGTAACAGAATCTTAGATTCACCCAAATACTCAGGAGAAGCAGATATCCAAGTTTTTTTATCAAAAACATAATTTACACTTTTCCGGTACAACTTTTTTAGATATTTAATACTCGTTTTTTTAAATATCCCTAGTTCCTTAACTCTTTTCATTGTTCTCTAATTTTAAAGCAGTTATTGTATAATACCTATATTGATTTAACGAATATACCGAGAAAATGTTTTTGCATTTTCAATAATATTATTTCATTCTAATTTATCAACATGAATCGTGCCAAACCAATATTAAAATTGATTAAAATCGAAACACATTTTGCTAATAAAAATATTTTCCTTAGCACTTTTTGAATGCCTGATTTTTATCCGAAAATAATTTTAATTAGCTCGTTACCTGGCAATTGAGAGAATGAGAAAATCACATTTTCGCATATAGATAAAAAACAGTACCTTTGCGCCCTAAAATTATTTGCACCCACCGTTCAAATTTGCGAAAAAATAGTACGGACAAATCCAAGGAATGTAAATATCTAACTCTTTAGATATAAGAAAAAATGGGAAATATTGTAGCAATTGTAGGTCGCCCGAACGTGGGTAAATCTACTCTTTTCAATCGGCTTACTCACAGTCGTAGAGCCATAGTAAATGAAGAAGCCGGAACGACACGCGATCGCCAGTATGGCAAATGCGAGTGGGAAGGTCGTGAATTTTCGGTTATTGATACAGGTGGTTGGGTAATCAACTCATCGGATGTATTCGAAGATGAAATAAAGCGACATGTGGTTTTGGCTATCGAAGAAGCCGATATCGTTTTGTTTGTTGTAGATGTCCAAAATGGAATTACTGATTATGATTTGGAAGTGGCACAGATACTGCGCGGTCATACCAAACCCGTCATGGTGGTTTCGAATAAAGCTGATACTTTTGAATGGCAATATAATTCTGCTGAATTTTACAAACTCGGACTCGGAGAACCTTTTATGATTTCAGCCATAAATGGTTTGGGAACAGGTGAATTTTTGGATAAACTCATCTCCAATTTCAGTCCTGATTTCTCAGATGAGATTGAAGAGAACCTTCCTCGGTTTGCAGTTGTGGGTCGCCCCAATGCAGGAAAATCGTCAATTGTAAATGCATTTATCGGCGAAGAACGAACTATTGTAACCGAAATTGCCGGAACAACCCGCGATTCAATTTACACGCGATTTAATAAATTCGGACACGATTTTTATTTGGTTGATACAGCCGGAATCCGCAAAAAGGCTAAGGTAAATGAAGATTTAGAATACTACTCGGTAGTACGTTCAATTCGCGCCATTGAAAATTGCGATGTTTGCATTCTTATGTTAGATGCCACACGTGGTATCGAAAGCCAGGACTTGAATATTTTTTCGTTAATTCAGAAAAATAAAAAGGGAATTGTAGTTTGTGTCAACAAGTGGGATTTAATTGAGAATAAAGAATCGAACGACATAAAAGAATTTGAGAAAAAAATAAGGGAAAGACTGGCACCTTTCGTTGATTTTCCAATCATTTTCACTTCGGCAATAACCAAACAACGTATTTTAAAGGTTTTGGAAAGTGCAGTGGAAGTATATGAAAATAAAGAGCGTAAAGTACCAACTGCCAAGCTTAACGAATACATGCTTCCAATCATTGAAAATTATCCTCCACCGGCTCTGAAAGGCAAATACATAAGGATAAAATATGTAACACAATTGCCCAACACGCAGATACCGACTTTTCTGTTTTTTGCCAATTTACCACAATACGTTAAAGATCCTTATCGCCGCTTTTTAGAAAATAAAATTCGTGCAAAATATGAATTTACCGGAACACCCATTCAGATTTTTATCAGACAGAAATAATTGATAATCCATTCTAAAAAATGCAGCCGAAATTAGGTCGGCTGCATTTTTTATGAAATTTAGTTTTATTTTAAAAACCACTATACACCAAATTCAACCGCATTGGTGAGTATGGATTCTTGCCACTTCGAATTGTTACAGCATTCATCAGGTATTGTTGTTTGACTGTTGAAATAGATGTTGTACCACTTGAATTAGTTGAAGTGGCAACACTGACCGGAATCAACCTCAGATTTAGTGGATTTTTATCATCCAAAACAATATTTTTTTGTTTTGCAATTGCCAATTCATTCGCGATTAATTTTGATATTACAAAATTGTAATATTGTTCATAAACCCCTGAACTTCCAATTTGTGTATTGGAATACTGTGCGAGTACGGCACAAGTATCAGAAGGTAATTCGTTATTATCAAAGAATCTATCAATAGCAGATTCTTTAATAAGCAACATATATTTAACTACTTGGTGCAAATTTTTAGTAGTATCCTGAGTAGTTTCAGTCACTTCCACTTTTATTGAAGCACTATTGATGGCTAATGTTTTGCCGGCAATTCCATTATTTATATGTGTCTGAATTTTTTTGAGTGGAATTGAAACCTGAGTTTGAATATTAGCTGGGGCTGCTATATAATTTAAACTATCATCATGATGAACAACTGCCATACGATCGAGGTGTAAAATTCTATTTACCTGACGAACCTCCTGATTAGCAGGGAATAAAATATAATCGTTAACTGTAGCTATAGAATCACCTCCCGAAATATTTTTAGTTTTATAGGTATAATGATAAAAGTATTTCAGATTAATCACACCAACATTTAACAAAGTTGCTGACCCAAAATTAGTCGTAATATACATTCCTTTGAAAAAATTCAAAAAAGTAGTCGTATTTGTAAATTTTGAATCATCCGAGAAACGTTGAACAAAACTACTGCTAAGGTTAAAGTTTATCACCTTTGAAACACTCGAATTTTGTTTAGCTGATATGATTCGTTCTGCTAATTTCAATTTTGTATTACAATATTCTGAAGGGTTAATATTTGATGGATATAATGTTGAATATGACAATGTTTTCGGTCCGGTCATTTCATATATATTAATATCCAAAGGTGACAGAGTATCGCCAGAACAAGTATAATAATAAAGCTGAACTTTTGCAGAATCGCCTACAAATCCCGAAGGAAATCGAAAGCCTTCAGGACAATTCACTTGAGCCAAGATATCAGCTTGAGTAGTACCGAATTTAGTATCGTAAAACGAACCCAGTAAAAATGAATCGGGACGTGAGTAGATTTTATCTATAAAAACATCTGCTGTATTCAAATGAAATGTATCACATCCGATTGAAATTTGATCGGAATTTGGTTGAATGCCTTGACCAACATTAGTAACTGTATCGGTACAAGAAAAAACAAGCAAAGATAGAAATAATAAAAAAATAGAGTACGTTTTCATTGGAAATGAAAAAAATTTAATAAAATAGAAAATTAACAATCGCTGAAAGACAACTACTTATTAAAGGTTATCGTAGAAATTAACATACGCATCGGCATAATCTTCTTCCGATTGGTAAGGCAAGAATTTAACTTTTTTAGAACCTACGTAACTTAACACATCTTCATTCACAATTTTACTCGACTGTATTACTGCGTCGGAATAATCAATGGCAAGTTTCGAAAGCGCAACAAAATCAATAACTTTATCTTTGACCTGTACGACATGTCTTTTTTCGATTCCTTCAAGAAGTAATCGTTCGGCAAACAGACTACGAAATGGTTTTTTAAATTCATCATTAAATAGTGAATATACTACTTTCGAATGTTTAAAAAAAGGATCATCGTTGTATGCTTTTTTAATATACAAAGGTGCTAAAGCGGTCATCCAACCCTGACAATGGATGACATCAGGCGTCCAACGGAGTTTTTTAACAGTTTCCATTACGCCACGAACAAAGAAAATAGTCCGTTCGTCATTGTCCTCATATTCTTCACCCTCTACATCAGTAACAGTGTTTTTTCGGTGAAAATAATCGTCATTATCAATAAAATAAACCTGCATTCGGGCAGATTGAATGGAAGCAACCTTAATAATTAACGGATGATCAGTATCATCAATTATAAGATTCATTCCCGATAAACGAATAACTTCGTGAAGTTGATTTCTACGTTCGTTGACTGCTCCAAATTTCGGCATAAAGGTGCGGGTTTCACGTCCACGATCTTGAACTGCTTGAGGCAAATATCTTCCCATATTTGCTAACTCAGACTCCGGTAAATAAGGAAATATCTCTTGCGAAATATACAAAATTTTTGTAATCTTTTTTTTCATGCTCAACTATACAGATGCTTATGAGATAATTTTCTGTATGCAAAGATATATAAAAAAAATCGGATATAAACAAGACCTGAAAGTACAACTGTTAAGTGTACTTATACAAAAAACAAATTCAACAAAATCATAAAATAATTTAACGCTTATTATGCATCACATTTTCAGTGCATTACTTATTAAAATGAAATGTACTGAAAATTTGAAGTGAATATCTAATTATAAAAGTTTAACCAAGAATTAAGATGTTCCATTTTTTTTCATAAATGATTTACTGAATCGTTACTCAACTATAATTAAGGACAATAACTATTCAAATTCAGTGAAGCTTTTTTTCAAAATACTCGAATTGCTCATTCAACAAAAAATTGTACCTTTGTTGCACAAAAGAAACAGTGTATTGTTATGAATCAGACAGACCAACAATTTGATCAGATTGCCACAATTTGCAGAGAAATCTTCACAAAAAAATTGAAGGATTATGGTGTTGCATGGCGTATTCTCCGCACACAATCTGTTACAGATCAAATATTTATTAAGGCAAAAAGAATTCGAAGTATTGAAATTAAAGGTATTTCAAAAGTAAATGAAGATATACAATCGGAGCTTATTGCCATTGTAAACTATGGAATTATTGGTCTTATTCAATTGGAATTGGGATCATCTTTAGTTGATGATTTATCGTTCGAAAAAGCATTGGAACTATATACAAAATATGTGTCGGAAGCAAGGAGATTAATGATGGACAAAAATCACGATTATGACGAAGCCTGGCGTTCGATGCGTATGGAATCGTACACGGATTTAATTTTGATGAAAATTTACCGGACAAAACAAATTGAAAATAATGAAGGAGTAACATTAGTTTCAGAAGGAATTGACGCAAATTATTTTGATATGATTAACTATGCAGTTTTTGGATTAATAAAAATGGAGGAATTAAAACATTAACTTTTAAAATATAACATTAACCACCAATCAATCTAATTCATTTATGAACAAATCAATTCAAATTGCAGGAAATATTTCGCTTCAGGTCGGACGCATCCTTTTTGGTTTAGTATTTGTGTTTTCAGGTTTTGTTAAAGCAATTGACCCACTAGGTTTTACGTACAAAATTGAAGAATATTTACGGCATTTCGGTGGGTTTTACGATAAACTATCGGATTATGCATTTCCTCTTGCTATAGTTCTTTCAATACTGGAATTGCTTATTGGCCTAAATATGCTGTTTAATGTAAAAATTAATCTGACTAAAATACTGGCTTTGCTTTTCATGGTTGTGATGACTCCATTAACACTGTATCTTGCCATTAAAAATCCGGTCATCGATTGCGGCTGCTTTGGGGATGCACTGATTATCAGCAATTGGGCTACATTCTCAAAAAATATAGTTCTTTTGGGTATTGTTATACTTATGTTTATATACCATCATCGGTTTAAGGCATTTTTTGCTCCGAGAATTCAAAACTATTTACTACTGGGCTTTATAGTTATCGGATTATCATTAACCACATATAGTTATCGTCACTTGCCTATGATTGATTTTTTACCATACAAAGTTGGAGTTAATATAGAAAAAGCGATGGAAATTCCTGATAATGCTGCAAAAGATGAATATGTGGCAACTTTTATTTATCAAAAAAATGGAGAGCAAAAAGAATTTACAATTGATAATTATCCTAAAGATGACCCAGAATGGATATTTGTAGACCAAAAATCAGAGTTAATAAAAAAAGGTTTTCGTGCTCAAATTCACGATTTTTCGATTATGAATGCTCAATTTGACGACATAACAAAAGAGGTATTGGCTTACCCCGGAAAAACCTATTTATTAGCAATGTACGATGTGGATGATGCCTCAGTGGAAGGTGCAAAAAAAGCTGAAATCTTATATCAAAAAGCATTGAAAGCCGGTGATAAATTTTATTGCTTAACCGGTTCATCTGACGAAGATGTTAGAAAATTCATATCAAAAATACATGTAACCTACCCGTTTTGGAAAACAGACCCTACTTCACTAAAAACAATGATTCGTGCCAACCCTGGAATGGTGACATTACAAAAGGGAACCATAACTGGGAAATGGAACTGGAGAGACTTTTAAAGAATGAAAGTTTGGGAGAATGAAAAAAGAGGACAAATTTATAAAACAACTATTTTAAAGTAAAAAAGATGAGAAAAAACATTGTTGCAGGAAACTGGAAAATGAACAAAACTTTACAAGAAGGTTTAGCGTTGGCAAATGATTTAAACAAGGAATTAAGCGGTGTAAAACTAAAATGCGATGTTATTATCGGAACGCCATTTATTCACCTGGCAAGCGTAGCTTTAGCTATCGACTTAAAACAAATTGCAGTTGCTGCTCAAAACTGTGCCGACAAAGAATCAGGTGCATTTACAGGTGAAGTTAGTGCTTCTATGGTAAAATCTACAGGTGCAAGCCATGTTATCCTAGGTCACTCCGAACGTCGCGAATATTATGGCGAAACAAGTGAGATATTAAATAAAAAAGTTGCTTTAGCTTTGGCTAATGGGTTAACTCCAATCTATTGCTGCGGTGAAGCTCTGGAAGTACGGAATGCAAACGGACAAAACAAATATGTAAAAACTCAGTTGGAAGAAACTGTATTCAACCTAAGTGTTGAAGATTTCAAAAAGATAGTGATTGCATACGAACCAATCTGGGCTATTGGAACAGGTGTAACTGCATCTACTGAACAAGCTCAAGAAATGTTAGCATTCATTCGTAGTCTAATTGCCGAAAAATTTGGTGCAGAAGTTGCTGAATGCACTTCAATTCTTTATGGCGGTAGCTGTAATGCAAAAAATGCGGCTGAGTTGTTTGCTCAACCCGATATTGATGGTGGATTAATCGGAGGTGCTTCTTTAAAAGTAGAAGATTTTAAAGCAATTATCCAAGCTTTTTGATATCAGCTAATTAGCTAATCAGTTTATTCATTAATAGACTTTAAAAATAAAAAATCCTGTAAAAAGCTTCTTTACAGGATTTTTTGTACATTTGTATTTCAAAAAGTACATATTAACCGGTTAACTTACAAAACAACTTGCTACTCAAACTCTACGAAACCAATCCCAATCCGGCACAAATAAGGCATATTGCCGAAGTGCTTCGTAACAAAGGAATAATCATTTTCCCAACAGATGGCGTGTATGCTTTTGGTTGTGATATTTTTAATCCTTCAGGAGTTGAATTTATAGCTAAATTGAAAGAACATGATATGCGACGTGCCAATCTTTCATTTATCTGTCATGAAATGAGTCAGATAAGCGAATTTGCAAAGTTGGATGATGTAGCTTTTAAATTGATGAAAAAAAACCTTCCCGGACCATTTACGTTTATACTAAATGGTAGCAGCAAATTGCCCAAACTATTCAAAAACAAGAAAACAGTAGGTATTCGAATGCCGGATAACCCGATTGCTTTAGAAATTGTACGGGAACTTGGAAATCCATTGATGACAAGTTCTATTTTTACAGATGAAAAAACAACTGAATATATAACTGATCCTGAATTGATTGAAGAAAAATACGGGCATCAGGTTGATTTAGTAATCGATGGCGGAATTGGCGGAATTCAACATTCAACTATTGTGGATTGTACCGGTGATGATCCAGAAATTATTAGGAAAGGAGGAGGAGAATTAATTTATTAAAGTTTTGTCAATAATCCAATAACATTCTAAGTAAATGAAATTACAAAGTTTTGTGCTATCAGTAGTCATTTTCATATTAGTTGCATTGAGAGTTAGTGCAACGCAACCCTTTGCGAAGGGAGCTGATATTAGTTGGTTGCCACAAATGGAAGCAACGGGTTACGTTTTTTACAACAATCAGGGTATTGCCGAAGATTGTTTCAAAATATTAAAAGATTGTGGAATAAACTCCATCCGACTCCGCACCTGGGTTGACCCATCAAGTGACCGAATTAACGGACATTGTAGCAAAGATGAAACTGTAGCAATGGCAGTCAAAGCTCAAAGTTGGGGAATGAGGATTATGATAGATTTTCATTACAGCGATTCGTGGGCAGATCCGAGTAAACAAGTAAAACCCAAAGCTTGGGAAGGGCATGATTTTAATCAGTTGCAAAAAGATGTGTACGATTATACTTTTGATGTTATGACTGCCCTCAGAAAAGCCGGAGTAACCCCTGAATGGGTTCAGGTAGGAAATGAAACACGTACAGGGATGATATATCCGGAAGGTCATACTGATAACTGGCCACAATTGATTCAATTAATCAACAAAGGCTACGAAGCAATAAAAACAGTAAGCCCCACTTGCAAAGTCATTCTTCACGTTGATCAGGGAAATAATAAAGCCTTGTTTCAATGGTGGTTTGATAACGCCACAAAAAACAATGCAAAATATGATGTAATCGGAGTGTCTTATTATCCGTATTGGTTAGATGGAAACCCCGATTATTTGCTATCAATCGACTATTTAGGAGATAATTTGAGATATCTCGCATCAAAATACAACAAAGAAGTTATGGTTGTGGAAATTGGTGGTGAAGATTCAAAGGAACAAAATACCTATGACATGCTTGTTGCCGTTATTAACAAAACGAAAGAAGTCCCAAACAAAAAAGGTCTTGGCGTATTTTACTGGGAACCTGAAGGTGCTCGTAGCTGGAGTCATTACGGACTAAGTGCATGGAGAAACGATGGAAAAGCAAGTAAAGTTTTAGATGCATTCAAATAAAAATCAATAACTGGAATTGCTTTTTTATTAATCAATATGAAATTTGAATTTTCAAAAGCCATCGTTACGTTTTTTATCTTTCTCGGATTCATTTTTCCTTTTGGTTGCAAAGAATCTAATCCGGTTACAAACCAAAAAGATACAATTCCAAAAGACACAACAAAAATAGTCGTTGCAGCCTTTGCCAAAGGTGCCGACGTAAGTTGGGTCACACAAATGGAAGCAGCAGGTATTAAATTTTACAATTCAGCGGGAAATCAAACTGAATGTATGACACTCTTAAAAAGTTTAGGAATGAATTCCATTCGATTAAGGGTTTGGGTAAATCCTGCAAATGGCTGGTGCAATGCACAGGATGTTTTAGTCAAAGCATTACGAGCCAAAAACTTAGGAATGCGCATTATGATTGACTTTCATTATAGTGATTCCTGGGCAGATCCTTCTAAGCAAACAAAACCTTCTGCATGGACAAATCTAATTTTTTCAAATTTAATAACTGCTGTTGCAACTCACACAACCGATGTTTTAAATTTATTAAAAACAAACGGAATAACTCCGGAATGGGTTCAGGTAGGAAACGAAACAAGCAATGGAATGCTGTGGGAAGACGGCAGGGCTTCAACAAATATGGCAAATTATGCCGCTTTAACAAACTCGGGGTATAATGCTGTTAAAGCAGTTTTTCCAAAAGCCAAAGTCATTGTTCACCTTGACAATGGTTACAACAACAGCTTATATCGATGGTTATTCGACGGATTAGTAACTAACAACGCCAAATGGGATGTTATAGGCTTATCAGTGTATCCCTATTGGTTTACTACTTCAAATGATTGGAAAAATTGCAACCTTCAATGTCTGGCTAATATGGACGATATGGTTAGTCGGTATGGAAAAGAAGTCATGGTAGTAGAGTGCGGAATGAGTTGGGATTCACCGACCGACTGTCAAAATTTTTTAACTGATTTGATTTCTAAAACAAATTCGGTTGTTGACAGTAAAGGTATAGGCGTATTTTACTGGGAACCTGAATGTTATAATAATTGGCAATCTTATTCAATGGGAGCGTTTGACATTAGTGGAAAACCAACTGAAGCATTGAATGCATTTAATTAAACACTACTGAAACTCATCCATAATGCTATTAAAACACCAAGATTCGATGTGTTGAAAATGATAAATAAAATAAATTTCAGTTAAGTTGGCTTTATATCTTGAAATCATTACAAATATTTAAAATAAAAATGCGTTGATTTGTAAAAGTATTTTATTCAACTTAAAAAGTTGATTCTTATTAAAGCGCATTTCTAAGGTCAAATTTATGCATTTTAAATCACTACTGGGATTGTTTGTCGTGTTACTTTTGAATAACTGTACAACAAACACCAATATGACTCCCGTTTTGACAACGAAAACCGTAAGTCAGATTACGGTTACAACTGCAATTGTTGGAGGAAGTTTAATTACGGACGGTGGTGCTGCAATTATTGAACAGGGAATATGTTGGGATACAATTACTAATCCTACCATTGAAAAGAATAAACTTAGTACTACATCTTTTAAAAGTGTTTTTTTAGACACATTATCAGGGCTTAAGGCAAATACAAAATACTATGTCAGGGCATTTGCCACAAATAACTCAGGTACATCTTACGGTGAAAATGAATCATTTACGACGCTTACTACTTCCATTCCTACTATACATTCAACAGCTATAACATCCATAACAGAAACTACTGCAATATCAGGCGGAACAATTTCGGCTGATGGTGGTTTAGCAATAACAGCACGAGGAGTTTGCTGGAGTACGATTCCAGGAGCAACAATAATATTAGGTACAAAAACTACTGATGGAACAGGAATTGGCAGTTATAGCAGCTCAATTGCAGGACTTACAGCTTCGACTACTTATTATGTAAGAGCGTACGCAACTAACAGTCAAGGAACAGCATACGGTGAAGAATTATTTTTTACAACATCTCCAAAAGCGATAATGATTAATGTCCCTTCCTTATTTACGAATCTTGTCAACTCAATTAGTTATACATCTGCTACATGTGGAGGATCAATTAGTTCTGATGGAGGGTCAACAGTAACTGCACGAGGCGTTTGTTGGAGCACAAGCTCAGGACCAACAGTTTCACTAAATACAAAAACGATTGATGGAAGCGGTTTTGGAGGCTTCACCAGTAATATCTCCGGACTTCTACCTGCAACAACCTATTATGTAAGAGCTTACGCAACAAATAGCCAAGGTACAGGTTATGGTCAGGAACAAACTTTTGAAACTATTCAAACAACTCCACCATCACTTTCTACAAGTTCTGTACAATACATAGGAACAAATGCCGCACAATCGGGTGGCAATATCACATCGGATGGTGGTATGACTATTTCTTCACGAGGCATTTGCTGGAGTACAAGCTCAGGACCAACCCTCGCATTAAATACAAAAACATCAGATGGAATAGGAAGCGGAACTTTCTCGAGTAATATGACCGGATTAACTGCATCAACGCTTTATTACGTTCGGGCTTATGCTACAAATGCAAATGGAACATCATATGGAAATGAAGTCACTTTTAGGACATCCGATCCGGTTATAATTCCAGTAATACCAACACTTTTTACAAACTCAATCACTTCAATTGGTTCAACAACAGCAGTTTCAGGGGGAGTTACAACATCTGATGGAGGTTCGGCAATAACTGCACGGGGAGTTTGTTGGAGCACTTCAGTAAGTCCAACAATTTCGTTGAACACAAAAACAACGGATGGAACAGGTACTGGAAGTTTTAGCAGTAACCTTTCGGGACTATTACCTTCAACAACTTATTATGTTAGAGCTTATGCGACCAATTCTATTGGTACTGCTTATGGACAAGAAATGTCATTCACAACAACTACACCGGCAACTATTCCAACTTTGACTACTACAGCGATATCTTCGATTAATACTACAAGTGCAATATCAGGTGGAAATGTTGGTGGGGATGGAGGGTCAACTGTTACTGTCCGAGGTGTTTGCTGGAGTACTTCATCGAGTCCTAC
>Ga0214228_1000253_pt1 | contig 17294 bp, 19 predicted proteins | sample TroBogypolimnion_21_FD_153066 | JGI IMG/M metagenome (GOLD analysis project Ga0214228, IMG submission 153066) | Freshwater microbial communities from Trout Bog Lake, WI - 05NOV2007 hypolimnion | ecosystem: Environmental > Aquatic > Freshwater > Lake > Hypolimnion/Profundal zone | place: Trout... | reverse complement strand
TACCTCTTTGATAGCCGTATAATCGCACACATCGGAGCATTTTCCGCACCATGTGCATTTATCAGCATCCACACGGGCAATAATCGGGTCAACGGAAACAGTGCCACTTTTGAGCAATGCCGTGATTTTAGAAGCGCCTGCCAACGACGACTGCACCGATTCGCTTACGTTCTTTGGTCCCTGGCAGGTTCCGCCAATATAAACGCCTTTGATAACCGTTTCTACGGGTTTCAGTTTCGGGTGAATTTCGTTGAAGAATTTATCGCGACCAATTGGAATTTTGAACAGTTCGGAAATGGTTGTTGCGTCTTCTCGAGCCACCATGCCAGTTACCAGCACCACCAAATCAGCTTCGATTTCCATTTCTTTTTTGGCGGTCAGGTAATCTTTTACCTTCACAATCGTTGATTTTCCATCAACCGAAACCACCGGCATTTCCTTTTCTTCGTATTTGAAATACAAATCGCCTTGTTTTGACGATTCGGCATACATCAATTCCTGCTTGCCATAGGTGCGAATATCGCGATACAAATGGTAAGTCTGAATATCTTTGTACTTCTCTTTCAGTTGCAATGACGTGTGAATAGTTGACGTACAGCACTGGCGTGAGCAATATTTATTATCGCCTTTAGTCTGACGACTTCCCACACAATAAATAAATGCCAGACTTTTGATTTGTTTGCCATTATAAACCAATTTTGAAGGATTCATTTCCATCAAACGGTTCAGCTCCGGCAGTGTCACTACATTGCTAATCGCTTTGTAGCCAAATTCACCTTCTTTGGGTTGATAAGGATCGTAACCGGTTGTTACCAGCACCGAACCCGCAATAAGCGAAAGTGTTTGTGCTTCTTCGTTTAAATTAAGCGTTGACGCAAATTTGCCTGTAAAGTCAGTAGCATCTTTCAATGCTTCTGCCACCACAACCGGTACATCCGGCAATGCTTCAGGGTAGTTTTTATAAATGGCTTTACGCTCTACTAATCCCAGATTGAAATCGTCGCTCAACGATACCGGACATTCTTCCATGGCACGTTTCACCGCTTTTTTATCGGCATTCGGGTTGATATAACGTGGTTTCACCTTGATATCCACCGTGAAATTTCCCAAACTTCCCGACACTTTTTCTACTGTTGCTCCGGTAAAAATGGTGATATTCGGAAACTTCTTCATTTCATTGTAAAGAGCCGCCACCACTTCTTTTCCATTCTGATTGGTTGGGAAAAGTGTTTCTTTCTGCGCAATGCGTCCACCTACGAAAAAGTCCTTTTCAATCAGGAAAACTTCATTACCCGAACGAGCCAAATCGATAGCCGCTTTCATTCCCGAAACACCAGCACCGATAACCAACGCTGATTTCTTTACCGAAAGTTCAATATTTTCCAGTGATTCCGAGAAAGACACGCGGTTGATACCGGCGCGAATAAGTCCGGCAGCTTTCACGGTTGCTTCGCGCGGACGGTCGCTGTGTGGCCATGAGCATTGCTCACGGATATTTACCTGTACATAGTTCGAAGGGTTCAAACCTGCACGTGCCGCCACATTTTTGAACGTATGTAAATGTAATTTTGGTGAGCACGAGCAAACCACGATAGCATCCAGATTATTTGCTTGTATGTCAGCGACCATGTCTTTTTGGTTCGAGTCGGCACATGCAAACATCACATCCTTGGAAACAACCACGTTTTCCTCCTGATGGAACATTTTGCCCAACTCTTCCACATCCACATAATCGGAAATATTTCCGCCGCAATGACAAATATATACACCTATTCTTTGTTTCATTTTATTAGACTATTAGAACCAAGAGCCAAGAACCAAGACAAGAAAAAATCAAGAACCAAGAATCAAGACATTTTAGCTTGCTATTCTGATAATTAACCTTGACATCTCTATCAAGAAAAAAGACACTTAATCCAATTTGTTTTTAAATCCATTTATCATTTTTTGAATTTCAGAAATCTTGAATGAAAGATCTTCATAGACAGCTGTTTCAATATACTTTAAGTTGAAAGATACAATTAGTTGGGTTTCGAGCTCGTATGAAGAGCCAATTGAAATTTCCAAAAAGCGAGCAAAATCTTTATTACTGGTTTTAGCTGATCCTTCAGCAATATTTGAGGGAATTGAAACAGCTGAGCGTTGCATTTGTGAGATTAAACCAAATCTTTCATGGCTAGGAAATGTGTTTGTAATTTGATAAATTTCAGTCACAATACCCATTGATTTAATCCAGATTTCTAATTTCTTGAAATTATGCATATTTTTTAGACTTTAGATTCAAGAGCCAAGAATCAAGACAAATAGAACAGTCTATCATGTAACTCTAAATCATTTATTAAGCGTTTAAATACTTGTCATTTTTAAATCTTTTGTCTTGAATCTTGGTTCTTGGCTCTTTGTTTCCAAGTCTTGATTCTTGGCTCTTGGCTCTTGCATCTTATTCAAATATCCCGCAACCTCCGACGCTGCAGCACCAGCCGACAAAATGGAATCAGGAATATCTTTTGGACCTGAAGCAGCACCTGCCACATATACACCTTCAATGCTTGTCAACGCAGGGTTAATGAGCTCATCGGTTTGTTTTACGAAGTTGAATGCATCCAACTCTAATACGTTGCTTTTGAACATATTTGGAACATCTTTATTTGGAACAACGCCCACCGAAAGCACCACAACATCGTGTTTGGCTTCTTTTACAATGCCTTTGGTGGTATCTTCGTAACGAAGAATCAGATCGCCACTACCGTTTTCGTTTTCGCGGATTTTAGCTACTTTTCCTTTTACAAAGTTCACGCCCATCGATTTTGCTTCCATAAAGAATTCTTCGTAACCTTTACCAAATGCACGGATATCCATATAGTAAATGGTTATATCGGCCATTGGCAACGCACCCATCAGAAGTTGTGCCTGCTTGATAGAATACATACAGCAAATCTGCGAGCAAATCGGGTTGTTTTCGCAATCTGCGCTACAACCTGCACCCTCAATAGCCGAATCACGTGAACCGGTACAAAGCACATAAGCAATATTATCAGGCACTTTACCATCGCCCGGACGAAGTACATTATTGAACGGACGGGTTGGTGCAATAAGGCGATCCATTTGCATGGAATCAATCACATTAGCGTATTTGGTATAACCGTAGTTGGGTTTTCCGCTTGGCGGGAACAGCTTATAACCGGTAGTTACGATAACCGATTTTACGATGGTATTCATAACCTGCGTTTTCTGACTAAAATCGATGGCATTCGACGGACATGCACTCACACACTGGTGACATTCGCGACAGTTTGAGCAATCGAGACAACGCTCGGTGCTGGCTTTCAATTCAGCTTCGGTGAACGTTTGCTCCACTTCTTCCCAACTGCTAGCCCGTTGTGCCAATGGCATCATGCCACCCGGAATTTGTGGAGCAACTTTATAGCTTTTACTCAACACTTTTGCTTTATCAACGGCAGGCAATTTGTCGCCATCTTCAAAATCAAGCATATTCAGTCCACGCAGGTATTTATCCATGTAGAAAGCCGCTTTTTTACCTTGTCCGGCAGCTTCAATCAAGGTGGTAGCTCCGGTAACAGTATCACCACCGGCAAATATATATTCAACCGAAGTTTGCAGCGTTTTTTTATCGGCTACAATTGTTCCGTTTTTATTCAAATCAATTTGTCCGGTAAAAGGCGAAGTGGATGGTTTCAAACCTATGGCTTCAATCACGTAATCAACGTTTTCGATGTATTCCGAGCCTTTTACAGCTTCCGGACTGCGACGACCGCTGGCATCTTTTTCGCCCAACTGCATTTTTACCAACTGCACTTGTTTGATTTGACCATTTTCGCCTATATATTTCACGGGATTGCGGAGAATCATTATTTCTACGCCTTCTTCTTCGGCTTCGTGAATTTCGGGAGCAAAACATGGCATTTCTTCCCGGCTACGGCGATAAACAACGGTTACTTTCTCTGCACCCAGACGCAACGAAGTTCGTGCTGCATCGATAGCGGTATTTCCACCACCAATCACCATCACGCGTTTACCTTTCAGGTCTTCCTTTTTACCGATATTTGCTTCGCGAAGGAAATGAAGACAATCAACAACCCCTTTCAAATCCGAACCTTCTGTTTTTGATGAAACAGCATCATGTGTTCCAACTGAAACAAAAACGGCATCAAAACCCTGTTCTTTCAACGCTTTCAGGTCGGTAATTTTCTGATTGCACTCGATTTTCACACCCAGAACGGTGATATTTTTCAAATCGCGATCTACAACGCTTTTCGGTGCACGGTATTCGGGCAAAGCCAGGCGCAACATACCACCGGCAGCGGGAGCAGCTTCGAAAATAGTCACGGTATGACCTTTCAACGCCAAATGATAAGCAGCCGTAATTCCCGCAGGACCGGAACCGATAACAGCAATTTTCTTATCGGTTTTGTTTTTGATTTCCACTTCGGGAGCTTCGGGGTATTTTTCATAATACCAGTCGGCAAAAAAGCGTTTGGTTTTGCGAATATCCACCGCACCTTCCAAACTTGCACGGGTACAGGCATTCTGACAAGGAGCGTAACAAGCACGACCCAAACTTCCGGGGAAAGGAATATCTTCGAGGTGAAGCTTCATGGCTTCTTCGTATTGTCCATTGCGAGCCAACGTAATGTAACCGTAAGGTTTCACTCCACCGGGACATTCGTTGATACAAGGAGCAGAATGATCCTGGCGGTCAATGGTTGCAATACGTGGATTGGCAAGGTTGAAAGGAATATATGCCACTTTACGACCAGCCAGATTGGCGTTATAATCGTCGCTGCGTACTTCAGGGCAAACTGCTTCGCACTCAGCGCAACCGGTACAATCTTCGGCTATAATGTAGCGGGCTTTCTTGGAAATCTGAACATTAAAATCATCGCCATCTTTGGTAATTCCATCAATCTCACTATTCAGTGCCAGCGTAATATTCGGGTGTCGAGCCGTTTCCGACATTTTGGGAGTGGTAATACAGGCTGCACAGTCGAGCGTTGGGAAAACCTTACTCAACTGAATCATTTTACCGCCAATAGACAAAGCTTTGTCCACCAAAAGCACTTCGTGCCCCATATCTGCAAGGCTCAAAGCGGCTTCCTGACCGGCAATTCCGCCACCGATAACGAGGGCGTCGTATTGGCCCCCAGCCCCTGAAGGGGAGCTGAAATTAGTTTCGTCTACAATATTTTTATTCTCAATTTTGCTCATAATGAATTTTCAAAAATCATTAGTAATATTTCTTATCCCCCTTTAGGGGTTAGGGGCGGTTTTGATTTAGTCTTCTAAACTGGCTAAAATTTTCCCGTAGTTTTCCATGTGGTTCATAAAAGGTTCGGCACAAACCGAACAAAGAGCTGCCATACGTACCCGTCGGGGATTAATATTTTTTTCTTTCATCAACTCCTGAGTCGTTTCCACAATGGTGTTGGTGTGTTCGGCACAGCGCGAACTGTAGGAGCATTCGTGTCCATCGGCAGCAATAAAAACGCCATCAAAGCCATGTTCGAGCGCATGCATAATCCACTTGGGCTTAATACCCGAAGAGCAGGGCAAGCTGATAACATAAACCGAAGGAGCGTAATGGATTTTACGCAAACCGGCCTGATCAATTCCGGGGTCGGAAATTTTATCGGTGGAGAAAACCAAAATCTTGGGTGATTTGGTTGCGGGTGATTGATTTATAGTAGTTGACATAAGTGTAAGAAAATAACCCCTAACCCCTAAAGGGGAACTAAATTACCATCGTCTTTATAAAAATGTGGTAACTATAACTCCCTTTTAGGGGTGGGGTAGTGTTTATTCTTTGATTAAAAACAAGCGGCTGAAACTATCTTCGTCATAAAAACCAAGATACTCATGACCTACTTTTTCGCACCAGCGTGGAATATCGTTTTTAGTTCCTTCGTCAGCAGAAAGGATTTCCATTATTTCGCCTGATTCAATATCACCTATGGCTTTTTTTGCTGCCAAAAGCGGTCCGGGACAAGCTGTTCCACGAGCGTCTACTGATAAATTCGGAGTCAGATTTTTTAATTCTTCTGTTGTCATAATAATAAGTTATTTGTTGATTTGAATATTCGTTAATTAGTTTTTCAAAAGTCTTTTGTCTTTACTCTTGGTTCTATTGTCTAAATAAAAAGTTGCATCGCACTTTCTCCTGCATCAGCCACGAAAGTGGCAGCACCAGCAAAGCGAAGGTTCGGATAATCGATAAATTCTTCTTTTTTGAAACCCATCAGCCCCATCGACATTTCGCAAACGGTGATTTCTACGCCCAGTTCGCCGGCTTGTTTGAACATTTCGCCCAATGAAAGTACATTTTGTTTTTTCATAAGCATTTTAATCATCATCGGACCCATACCCGCCATATTCATATTTGACAATGCGAGTTTGTCTTTTCCTTTTGGAAGCATGATTCCAAACATTTTGGAGATAAAATCTTTTCCTTTCGGGCTTTTCTTTGGGTCGCGGAGAGCTGATAGTGACCAAAACGAGAAGAAAAGTTTTACTTGAGTATCCATGGCAGCAGCGGCCAATGAGATAACCATTGCGGCTAATACTTTATCCAAATCACCTGAAACTACTGCAATTGACAATTGATCTTTGCGGTTTTTCTCCAACTTTCCTACCTTCTTGGTTAATGCATCTACTTGTTTTTGAAGCATTTCAAGGGTAACTTCATTTGCGTTTTCCATATCTGTTTAATTTATGTGAGTTTGATTACAGAAATTTTTCAGCAAATGTATTGTAGAAAAATTTATTTATTCAAAATAATGACGTGCGAGTAAATACATTATTTTGTGATATGCATCACATACCTTTGAAATCCTGATTTTTACTTATTTTCTTTGAAAAGCGATAATTTTCAGGCTGAATTTAAAATCCAGAACCCCGAAAATGGTTGTCTTAAATTAACCAATCTCTGTCATCTGTTCATTGAATTCTAACATTAGATAATATATATCTAAATCTTCCTATCCCTGTCAGCAGTCCGAAGGACTCTGACAGCGGATTAAAACTCTAATATATCTTGACAGTTTTGATAAGAATAATAGCCAGATTGATATAAGTCCGAAAAGAATAGAAAGAAACAGGTTTTACTCCTCTAAATCAAAAGTGAGGAGATTTTTTTTGACTGGTCTATATTAAGCAAGATTCTGCCATGTTGGGTACAGCATTTCATTTTGAACAACACAATTTTACTTTTCGCTTTACTTAAGCAATTTTACCAAATAATGATGACAAAAACGATAAATCTTATTCAAATCTTTTTTTGAGGATGTAATTACAAGTAATAAAAAACAAAGAGAAATATTCAATTAAAGCAATCTTTCAAATGACAACCAATCTTTGATAATGGAAATTAGAGGGTAGCACTACCTTATCAATTACTAATTCAAAGCCGGTCATATAGGAGGATTCATAGATTGCGGAACAATACGTTTGCACTTTCTTTTGCAAATTGTTTAGCTTATACCACTCCCATACCACCTGCTGCAAAAGCGATGATAGGTAATTTATTTTCTAATCTCCTCATTCTCTTACTTTTGAAAATTGTTTTTATTATTTGAAAAAGCCGGTAAGTTCCAATGAAAATAGAGTGATAATAATCGTAATGCAAAACATACTACAAACGCAATAATTGCAATCCAATCGCTTGACAACCATTTTAAATTACTTCCTAAAACAACAATTAATGCGCCTAAAAGGGCGGATGATGCATAAATTTCTTTTTCCAGTATAACCGGTACCCGGCTTAGCATTATGTCACGTAACACTCCGCCACCAACGGCAGTGATAATGCCTAAAAGAACTGCTGATTCTCCACTAAAGCCATAAGAAATTACTTTTTGTGCCCCGGTAACGGCAAACAGTGATAAACCGACCGCATCGAATAACAATACAGGCCGGTTAAGCCTTTGTACGATAGGGTATAAACCGATAGTAATTCCTGAAGCTAATATTGACGTGGCAAGGTAATACCATGTGGTTAATCCGGCAGGTGGAATGGCTCCTATACAAAGATCGCGAATGATTCCGCCACCACAGGCCACTATAAATGCAATAGCAAAAATCCCGAACAAATCCAGACCGCGCTGTTTTGCTGCCGTTGCCCCGCTTATGGCAAAGGCAAAAGTGCCTAACAATTCAAGTAAATAGTAAACTGTATGTAGTTTGTCCATTTTTTATATTACCAGTCAGGAGTTTAATCCAGCCATGCTACAGCTGCCGTCATCATAGCCTGTAATCCGGTTTTTAAAGTTGGATGGATAACCGGCGCATATTTAGCTGAATGATTACTGGGAATAGAATTTATCTGATTCTTTTCCTTGGCTTCTAAATACACTTTCGGGTCTGTACCGCCAACAAACCAGAAAACATAGGGTACTTTCCAATTCCTTCCAAATACACTGAAATCTTCACTGGCAGATGCAGGTTGCGTTTCATGCGACTTATCACCAAACTGTGCTTTAAAAGCTTCAGCTAATTTTGCAGTGGCTATTGAATCATTTTCAGTCATAGGATAACTATCCAGGGTGGTAAATTCAGGATCTCTTGGTGAATTGGAGGCTGAACATTCTGCGCAACAAATACGCTTAACTGCTGAAATGATATGATCTTGTACACCGTCATTAAAAGTGCGGATATTCAACTTTAACGTAGCATCTTCTGGAATAATATTTTCTTTTGTTCCTGCTTGTAGTGAGCCTATGGTTAGCACAGCGTTTTCTATTGGTGCTACTTCGCGTGAAACTATGGTTTGTAAGCGCATCGTGGTGGCAGCCGCCATAACAACCGGATCAATAGATGTTTGTGGCTGTGAACCATGTGCTCCGCGACCAAACAGTTTTACTTTTAAACTGTAACCGGAGGATAATATGGGGCCGCTGCGATATCCAACTGTTCCGGCTTCACCAACCAATACGTGCTGACCCAAAATTATATCTGGTTTTGGAAAACGATCCATCATCCCGTCATCAATCATACCCTGAGCTCCGATACCTACCTCTTCTCCCGGTTGAAAAACGGCCAATAAAGTTCCTTTCCACTCATCTCTGTGCTCTGAAAATAATCTGGCGGCACCCATTAACCAGGTTACATGTAAATCGTGACCGCATACATGTGAGACGCCAACCTCAATTCCTTCTTCATTCCGGGCTGTTTTTTTACTTGCATAGGACAGTCCGGTAGCTTCAGTAACAGGAAGTGCATCCATATCTGCACGGAGCATCACAACGGGACCTTCACCATTTTTTATCACACCTATTACTCCGGTTGTACCAATATTTGTTGTAACTTCAAACTTATATTTGGTTAAATAGTCCGCAGCGATTTTAGCCGTTCGAACTTCCTGCAAAGACAATTCCGGGTTTTGGTGAATATCTTTATAAATCTCTTCCAATTCTGGAAGTAATTGATCGATGAAGCTTTCCATTTTATTGTTGAAAGCTTTAATTTGACTGATTTCCATATTGTTTGTTTTTTTTAAAATATTTGTTTCTTATTGATAATAAAATATTTACCTTATTTTTTCTTCCTCTTTAGGGACCGTTTTCGCGATGGCAATTATTGCGGCAGTCACCATAAGAAGGTTAAATAAAAGCGCAATAATGGCTGCTCCCCGAATACTGATATTATCTTGTCTTCCGTTAAATGTGATAACATTGTCGAGTATGCTTCCCGGAGTGTCTATTGAACTGAGACCCGTAAAAATTCCGGCAGATATTGCAACGCCAAATGCTGCACCGAGCGACGATGCCATCTTGTAAATTCCGGAACCTGCCCCTGCTTGTGACTCAGGTAAATTAGAAAGGGCAGCATCGGTTGAAGGAGTTGCATAAAAAGCTAAACCTACTCCAAAAAGTGTGTATGAAATTATTGCCAGAATTTCGTAGGTACCTGTCATAAGGTTTGTCGGCAACAAGAGCATTATTGAAATCGCTACGATAAAGCAACCCCAGATCATTGGTTTTCTGGGACCGAAGCGTTGCAGCAGTTTTTCACCGGTGCGAATAAAGGCGACAATAGCGAGGGCATATCCCAATGTCAGTAGTCCCGACGTTTGCGCGGAAAGGCCACCTCCTACTTGTAACAGTCTTAACGATACAATTAACATTCCTGCAACGCCATTAAGCAAAAAGTTGGAAATGGTAGCTCCGGTAAAAGTCGAATTTTTAAAAAGTTTGAAATCTATGAATGCAACTTCTTTGTTTTTTTCGATCAGGAAAAAGATTGTACCAAACACTCCGGTTAAGGCAATTAAAATAAGCGATACAGTGCTTAACCAACCCATTTCATTTCCTTTACTCACCAGGATTTGAAGCGCAATCATTACAACCATGAATGTGAAAATACCGGCAATATCTGACTTCTTTTTCCCTCCGGATGGACTGACTTTGCTTTCGGGAGTATTGTTAATCATCAATAACCCGATAACTGAAATGACAGCCGATGCAAAGAAGATATATCGCCATCCTAAATTTTGAGCCATTAATCCTCCAAAAAGTGCACAAAACCCGGAGCCACCCCACGAGCCCATCGACCAAAGGCTTATAGCTCGCTGGCGACCATTTCCTTCCCAATAAGATTTTAAAAGAGCTAAACTTGCAGGCATAATACATGCTCCGGAAAGACCTTGAAAAATTCGTCCTGTAATGAGTACAGGTGGTGCCATAGCTCCTGCTGGCGCTAAACCTACGAGCAGTGAACCGATAATACTAAATACGAACCCAATTTTTATGATTTTTATTCTGCCCAAAAGGTCGGCCAGACCTCCCATTACCACGATAAAAATACCGGAAAAAAGTGAAGTAATCGACACGGCAATATTCATCATGGAAGTTTCCATTCTCAGGTCTTTCGCCATATCAACATTAATGTTCAACGTGGTTTGCGCAAATAACCAAAATGCCAAAACGCCGAGAATAATTCCAAACAATAATTTATCATTCCCTTTGTACCGTAATACCTGCTCCATAGTGGAAAGATTATATTTATTGAGTTAGCTTAGCCGATTTCTATAACATATTTAGCATGGAAAAGTTCAGTAACATACTGATATTATGAATTTTTAGTATCATTAAATTGTATGCTATTCCTTTTTAAGGACAGCCTGAAATTGAAACTTAAAGTAAACGTTTTTTCTTTTTATCTCAAAGTTTTTATTCATTTTCAGATTGATTTCAGATATGTTCTTTAGGCGGCTGGTAATGTCCTTTGAATTCTGACATCAAATAATATATGTACAAATCCTCTTCCTATCCCTGGCAGCAGTCCGAAGGACTCTGGCAGCGGATAAAAACAAAATCGGATAAAAATAAAAATACATAACCTCGTCTGTCATTAAAAATATCGACTCATCTTTGTGTTTCCTTAGTACTTCTATCGTGGTTCCCTTATACCCGCTCCGATGTTCCATAGTGATTTTTCTGTGTTTCCTTTGTTATTCTCAAGTGATTTATCCATAGCATTTAGTTTAAATGACTAACTTTGCATATACAAAACATACAATATGCTATGACAAAATTCAAATCTTCCACCTTTGGAAAAATATCCGGCAAACATGGCGATGTGGTAGCCGTAACTATGAAAGATGGTACCACCTATTTCAGAGCACACATTATACCGCCCAATCCGAACACGGCAAAACAACAAACACAACGAGGTAAATTCGGGTTTGTAGTCAAAGAACTCAATTGTATGAGGAGTTTGTTCACGGTCACTTTTGACGGTCAATATGGCATAAACCAGGCTGTATTGTTGGCAATGAAAACCTGAGTATCGGGTTGTTTCCCTGATTTTCAGATAGACTACAGTCGGTTGTCAGTAGCCTCGGGTAGTTTAGCACTGCCTTCCTCTCAAAACCCCGAAAAACAAACACCAATTCATTCAAACTGACATGGATGTACGATGAATTATTGAAGGAAAATCCCGTTGATGAAGCGAATGTTGTAATACTCAATAATACCCTAAAACAGGTTATTCATCTTCAAAACATAGCATTACGAAGTACTGAAACCGTTATTCTTTCTATACCGGATTCCTGGCAGAGCTTTGAAATTCATGCATGGTTGTATTTTTCCACTGCCAACAACAATCGTTTCTCGGATAGCAAATTCCTAGGGTTACTGACTGTATAAAATACATTATTTTGTGATATGCATCACATTGTATATATTTGCAACTTATTCCTTCAAATCAATACACTATGCAGACCGATTGCAGAAACTGTCCGTTCAAAACCAAGGCCACATCGATGCTGAGTGAATGTAGCCTTGATCAGCTGTCGACCAATCATTTAGAACTTAAACTCAAAAAGGGAGATTCGATTATTAAACAGGGAACTTACTCGACTAATGTTGTATTTTTACGAACCGGATTAGCAAAAATCCATATTGCAGGTCCTTATACTGAGCAAATTGTAAAAATGGTAAATGCCCCGAGTTACCTTGGCTTACCAACTACATTTGGTAGCAAGATCAATCAATATTCAGTTACAGCAGTTTCTGATGCCGAAGTTTGTTTTATTGATTTGGATGTTTTCCAGAATATACTGGATGAAAATAAAGAGTTTAATCGTGAAATTATTCAGGAATTCTGCAAAAATGAGCTTGAGTCATTCCACAGATGTGCCAACAGAACTCAAAAGCTTATCAGAGGTAATATGGCAGATGCAATCCTCGATTTTGCTGATAAAATATTTAAAAGTGATAGTTTTATACTGCCACTTTCTCAAACCGAATTTGCAAATCTGGTGGATACGAGCAGGGAAAGTGTTAGTCGTGTGCTTGCAGAGTTCGATAAAGACGGAATAATAAAGGTCGATGGAAGAAAAATTGATATCTTGAATAAAAAATCCTTGATTTTGATAAGTCAGAATGGGTGAGAAAGTTATCTTATTTCTGACAATAAAATAGACTGAATACTTACTTTGGATTTGTTTTCCATTTGGAGCATACAATTTTGAATGCGTTTCCGAAATTTCCAACAAGTCATCTGGTTTAATTCAAGCTGGTCGGCATAATTGTATGACGAAATATCCTTGCCCAATACACAGACATTGTAGGCAATAAAAAAAGCCTTGTTTAGAGGAAACTTCAAGTTGTGAAAAATAGTATGTGCAGTGGCCGATTCTTCAGATTTACAACGTGTGCAGCGGCGCGAAGATGGTGATTTACCCTCACAATAATTTGTGTGACCGCATTTTCGACACACATAACCCTCCTTCCATTTCATATCGGCAACAAATTTAAAAACTTTTTCGCTGTCTGAAAAAAGTTCCTGAGCAAAATCGGGTTTTATATCTTCTTTAAATAACATGATTATCAGGTAGTTTAATATTCTCTGTTCTGAAATTTCGTTGCAAAGATATAAAATATTTTAGTGATAACAAAATGATTTATTGGTGATACTATTGTGATTTAAAATACTATATGTATCTTTGCAGTGTCAAATAAAGAAATCAACTTAAAAAAGTCATTATGATAGAGATACTAAAAAAGATATTTGGAATTACCCCAAAAGCTGATTTGGGTGAGTTAGTTCGGGAGGGTGCAATAATATTAGATGTTCGCACTAAGGGTGAATTCGCTTCAGGACATATTAGGGGAGCTATCAATATACCCGTGGAAAAACTTGCAGGAAATTTGAATAAACTGAAAGGAAAGAATATCCCCATTATAACTTGTTGTGCATCAGGATCGAGAAGTGCTTCGGCAAAAGGAATTTTAACATCGCATGGTTTTACAAACGTACACAACGGTGGAGCATGGATGAGTTTAAGGCGGAAAATCGATATTTATTAATTTAAAACTATGAAAGTAGAGGCAATTAATGAACGATATTCACAATTAAGTGAATCAACATATTGTTTGTCGTGCGGAGCTGCAATAAATTACGCCAACCCGCAATTAGGCGAAATTTGTGTAGATTTAGGCAACGGTCGTGGAAATGACGTAATCCGGATGGCAGAATATGCTTGAGAGACCAATCGCGCTTTTGGAATTGATATTTAATAAGGTATGAATTGAAAATGAGAATAAAATTTATTTTACCCATAATTGTGTTGCTTTTCGCATCATTCACAAGCTTGTCAGCTCAACGGATGCAACTTAATTCTCCTGAAATAAAGGAGATTTTGAAAAAAAACAAAACCATTGTTATCTTGGACGTTAGGTCACCTGAAGAATTTGCTGCCGGACATTTAAAAGGTGCTCAAAACATTGATATCCGCCAACCGGATGCGTATTCAAAACTGAACAAACTGAATCCGAAAACAACTTATCTGGTTTATTGCCGCACCAATCACCGAAGCGGAATGGCGGTGGATTATATGATGCAGAAAGGTTTTAAAAACGTGTATCAAATGATGGACGGTTTTCCGGGTTGGGCAGCCAATAATTTCGCTTTCGAAAAATAAAGTTCCTGACTGAAAATTAAAAGGAGCTTTATTCCGATAGTGATTTGAAACTTATGCGAGCAACTGAAGATTCCTTGTTGATGGGAAAATACAGGGTGGAAGAGTAGAGAACGTTTGCTGAAAATTCAGGTGTAAAACGTATTGGTATAGCATATTGTGTGGGCATGACCTGAGAAGCTATGAATTTGAAAGAACGTCTTTCGGATAAGTTTGAGGTTTATACCGTAGATTGTAAATGTGCCAAAATGTTGGCGCCTGTATTGAACGATATGGCTGATGACCTAACCAGTTTAATGTACGCAGTATTCCTCCGCTTATTCTTATCAAAAACGGAAAAAAGTAAAGCGATTTGTTGGCATAGGACGAAAAGATTTTTTGTTGAAAAAATTAAATCGGCAAACATATAAATTATCTTGTAAATTTTAAATATAATGAAGAAAAGGAATGTGTATTTATATGTCGGCATAATGCTTCTGTTGATAGCTGGGTCATTTACCTGGATTAACAGACAAAAAGAAGAAGCAAAAGCAAAGATTTATGAAGAAAAAAAATCAGCACCAATCCATTTAACTAAAGCTGAATTTTTATCAAAGGTTACTAACTTCGAAACCAATCCTACCGGGTGGAAATATCTGGGTGATAAGCCCTGTATTATTGATTTTTATGCTACTTGGTGTGGACCATGCAAAACGGTGGCTCCTATTTTGGATGAGATAGCTAAAGAATACGATGGTAAAATTTATGTTTATAAAATTGACGTGGATGCGCAACCCGAAATTGCTGCAGCTTATGGTATTCAGAGCATTCCAACCATTTTGTTTTGTCCAATGACCGGAAATCCGCAAATTACTCAGGGGGCAATACCGAAGGATTATTTTACCAGAGCGGTAAATGATATATTACTTGTGAAATAAATGTCATGTGGTTTGAGTATCAAGAGCTGTCAGAAGCAATTCTGATAGCTTTTTTTTATAGAATATTTTGCAGGACACTCATTAATTGAGCTTTACTGTGTACACCTGCTTGTTTATACTTTATTTCTCCATTCTTGAAAATCATTAAGGTAGGTACACTTTGAATCTGATACCGACCCGCAATGGTTTGGTTTTGATCTACATCAATTTTTATTACTTTCACCCGTTCGCCAAGTTCTTCGGCCAGCTGTTTTAAAATGGGCGATTGACTTTTGCAAGGTCCGCACCACAAGGCATGAAAATCGACCAGTACAGGTCGGGTTTCGTTGATAATTGAATCGAAATTTCCTTTCATTGTTTTCTTATAATATTTCTTTTCCTACGATTTCGGCAGCTTTGGCTACACAATGTGTACAAGGCCGCGATTTATAGTAAGCCTCATTTCGTTCTGACGATTTAGGATTTTGTGGTTCGTGTTTAAGCTTGAGTAAATCAGAACAAATGTACGAACCCATTTCTGTTTTAAATTCATTAGCTACACGTTGTACGGCTTTGTAATTGATATTTTTAGCTGCTTTATTTTTCGTGTCTGTGAATGGGTATTGCATTCCTAAAATCAGAAACATTCCCGAAACTGCACCGCAAACTTCACGTAACCGTCCCATACCACCACCAAACGAAGTTGCCAGTTTAGCTGCGGTTTCTGTATCAATTCCATACAAATCGGAATAAGCCATAAACACGGATTGCGAGCAGTTGAAACCCTGCTCAAAGAAGGTAATGGCTTGTTTGGTTCTTTTTTCCAATGTTTCTTTATTCATAAATGTAGTGAAATTACGTTTGAATACCTGTTCCCGTTATCTCTGCTTCGAAAGAAATCAATATAAAAAGTAAATAAATGCCAAGCTGATAACGGCGATGAAAAACCACAATGTAACACCTAAAACAAGTGGTTTCATCCCAACTGATTTGATGGTTGACCTCGACAAACCTGCTCCGATAAAGAAAAGGGTCAGTGTTAAGCTTTGTCGGGATACTGAAACTATTTCGTGTGTAATTGCCTTTGGTATATTCAGATAAGTATTGATAACCATGGCAAGTATAAAAAACAGAATAAACCAAGGAATCGTAATTTTATCTCCTTTCGATTTGAAATAAATCGAAGTAAAAACCGACAGCGGAATAATCCATAAAGCGCGGGTAAGTTTCACCGTGGTGGCTACTTTCAGCGCTTCTTCGCCAAATGTTGCTCCGGCACCAACCACCGAACTGGTATCGTGGATGGAAATGGCAGCCCACAACCCAAACTGATGTTGAGTAAGATTCAGCCAATGACCCAACACCGGAAACAAAAACAACGCAATGGCATTCAATACAAAAATAGTGGCTAAAGAGACGGACATTTCGCTTTCATTTGCTTTGGCAATAGGACCAACAGCAGCAATGGCACTCCCACCGCAAATGGCCGTTCCCGAAGCAATTAAGTACGACGGTACTTTTCCGATATTGAGCCATTTACCCACCAAAATACCGATAAGCATAACACTAATCACTGAAAATAGGGTGAAAAACATACCATCCGAACCCGCTTTGACTGAGTCCAGTAAATTCATACCAAAACCCAAGCCTACCACAGAAATTTGCAACAGGTATTTCGATGCTTTTTTATTGAAAGCAGCAAATGGAGTTCCTAATACAAAGGCAAAGACCAAGCCCGAGAACAAGGCCAAAGGTGGTGTCACAAAAGGAATTAAACAGCATGTCGATAAAATTATAAAACTGATTTTCAGGGCTGTACCTTTAATTTTTACATGATTTTTACCGTTTGTTTTTGTGGCTTTTTTCTCTTTCATATTGCTTGTTATTTTTTTTGCAAAGGTAGATGGAAATCAACGGACATTGTGATAGTTATTTTTTATGACTGATTACTTAAAGTTATACCT
>Ga0214228_1000249_pt1 | contig 17429 bp, 8 predicted proteins | sample TroBogypolimnion_21_FD_153066 | JGI IMG/M metagenome (GOLD analysis project Ga0214228, IMG submission 153066) | Freshwater microbial communities from Trout Bog Lake, WI - 05NOV2007 hypolimnion | ecosystem: Environmental > Aquatic > Freshwater > Lake > Hypolimnion/Profundal zone | place: Trout... | reverse complement strand
ATTGGCAGATAGGTTGGACGGGTGGGATGATTACAACTTATCCGCTTTTGTTCTCAGCGAACGAACAAACTCGCCTAAATGTCATTGCCAATTTCGACTGGTTGTTTCCAAACGGCATTTCGCAATCGGGATTCTTTTGGGACAGTGGCGAAAAAGGCAACAAATGGTACGGAGGTGATATACGCAAACCACAAGCTGCTAACTGGCATTTGATTCGCAAAAGTGCCGATGCGCTGTACTATATCGTCAAGCAATTTGAACTGATGAAATTACAGGGTATTCCTGTAAAGGTAGCATGGGAACAAGGAACCCGCGGTGTAGCTGATGCTTTTATTAAAATCTGGCAAAATAACCATCAGTTTGGTCAATTTGTGGATAGTCAGACAGGTGAAATTGCCGTGGGAGGTTCTTCTGGTGCAGGTCTTGCTCCAGCCGCTTTGATGATGGCATCGGTATATTATAAAGAAAAAAAATACGAAACTGTTGCTTTGGAATCGGCACAGATGATGTATGATAATTTTGTTCAAAAAGGAATCAGTTGTGGCGGACCTGGTGATGCCCTGCAAAATCCCGATAGTGAATCACTTTACGGTTTGCTCGAATCCTTTGCTGTACTCTACGAAATGACCGGCGATAAAAAATGGCTCACTTATGCTACTGAAACCGCTGCACAATTTTCAACTTGGGTAATGTCTTACGATTATGCTTTCCCGAAGGAATGTCTTTTCGGGCAGCTGAATATGAAAACCACGGGTGCTGTTTTTGCCAACACGCAGAATAAACACGGCTCGCCTGGAATCTGTACACATTCAGGACTGGCATTATTACGCATTTATCGCGCCACCGGAAATCCGGTTTATTTGGAATTACTTAAAGACATTGCACGTTCCATTCCGCAATATATGTCGCGACCTGACCGACCAATAAAAGGAATGCACGATGGCTGGATTAACGAACGCGTGAGTACAACCGACTGGTTTGAAGGAATTGGTGAAATATTTCCGGGTTCTACTTGGGCTGAAACGGATTTGTTGCTCACTATCAAAGAACTACCGGGAGTGTATGTTGATTTAGAAAAGAAAACAGTAAACACTTTTGACCAGTTACAAAGTGAATTAATTTCGAGTAACGGAAAATCTGCTAAACTGAAAATTACAAATTCAACAAATGTAGTGGCACGTGTTTTTGTTCTTGCCGAAACTGCCAACGATAAACTTAAACCCTGGACTGAAAACCGTTTTTACGGTAAAAAAGGGATTGAATTAAAACCCGGAGAAACAAAAGTAATAAGCGTTAACTCTGAAAAATAATCTGATAATGAGTTTTATAAAGAAAAATATCATCCTGTTTTGTGTGTCTGTCCTGTTATTCTCAATATCAATCCTTAAGGCTCAGCAAACACAATTTATTATGGATATGGTGCATCACAATCCGGGTGAAGCACTGGCTAAATCGGCGTTTACTAATCCGGAGTACGTGAAGCGAAGTGGGTTTAATGTGCAGGTAATGAACGATTTCATATTTCCGACAGCTGCTGTTTCGTTTGATAGTTTTGATCCCACTATTTTCCCTAAAGGAAGTAAAGACCGTGAGTGGCTTGATGCTGCTACCCTTCAGATTCAGAACAATATAAAAGCAGCTCATGCAGCCGGAATTAAGGTCTTTTATTTTACCGATATTGTAGTTTTGCCTAAAAAATTAGTGGAGAAATACAAGAATCAACTTGCTGATTCCTGTGGAAAAATATCGTTCGATAAACCATTGACCATCGAGTTGCACAAAATTATGTTTGAAGAGTTGTTCAGTAAATTTCCTGATCTGGATGGACTGGTTATCCGTACCGGCGAAACCTATCTGAACAATGTTCCTTATCACACTGGGAATAATCCGATTTGCGACGGACCCAGAAGTCATATCAAATTGCTTAATCTGTTGCGTGATGAAGTGTGTGTAAAACGTAATAAAACAATAATTTACCGTACCTGGTCGTTTGGTGGTATGCACGATGATCCTGCATATTACCTGCGGGTAACCGACAGCATCCAACCTCATCCTAATCTCGTATTTTCTATCAAACATGTTAAGGGCGATTACCAGCGCACGTATCCTTTCAACCCATGTTTAGGTTTGGGAAAACACCGTCAGGTTGTGGAAGTGCAGTGCCAACGCGAGTATGAAGGCAAAGGTGCTTATCCAAACTATGTAATGAATGGTGTAATCAACGGTTTTGAGGAATACGATGCCAACGTTCATCCCAATTGTTTGAATGACATCAAAAATAATCCCAATTTCGCCGGAATTTATTCCTGGAGTCGGGGAGGAGGCTGGGTAGGACCATTTATCAGCAATGAATTCTGGCCACGATTGAACGCTTACGTGCTGAGTGCCTGGGCCAACAATCCTTGCCTTTCGGAGGAAGCCGTTTTTAATAGGTTTATGGATGAGCAGGGAATTAAAACTCCGGAATCACGTTCCGCTTTTCGTAAGCTGTGTCTATTATCTGCTAAAGCGATTTTACGTGGTCATATGTCTGCTAAACTTACCCTCAAGCCAGATTGGGCATTTTGGATGCGCGATCATTTTCTGGCAGGAATTGAAAAACCCGACCCGAAAGAAGAAAAACAATTCCCTTCCGAAGGTTTTCTATACGACGAATTTAATGAATTTTATAAACTTGGAACCTTAAAAATTGCTGTTGAGGAAAAACGGGAGGCTGTTCAGCTTTGGGATTCGATTGTTTCGTTGAGTAAATTGGTCAAATCCACTCATCTACAGGATGATAAATATATTCGAGTTTCATCGATGTACGGCTTGTACTTGCACCGTATCCTTGCTTCGGGCTGGCAGGTTATGGCGTTGGGTTTTGAAGGTGATCAAACCGGTAAGTATGATAAACCTGCCATTCAGAAAGCTATTAATGAATACGATAAAGCATGGATTGATTACGAAAATCTAAAAAAGAAGGAATCGTCTTGTGCAACGCTTTACAAACCCTATGCTTTTATTTTTATCGGACCTGATTACTATTCCAAAAAAGGGTTGTCATATTCGGTAAACAAGTATCGAAAGCTGAAATAATCTCAATCTTTCCCCGGAGTATAAAAATTTCGGGGATTTTTTTTGTTTTATGTGAAATGTAACAAATGTTTTAGTATGAAAGTCAACAACTTTGTTTATTTTTGCAGATACCTTCTGTAAAATCTGTTATATGCGTTTGAAATTCACTTTACTGTTACTGATTCTTCTGCCCGTTTATCTTGTTGCTCAGGATGATACATACAGGTTCAGCAACCTGTCTGTTCGCGAAGGTTTATCTCAGAACTCCGTCATTCGCATTTTTCAGGACAGTCGCGGATTTATGTGGTTTTGTACTCGCGATGGATTAAACCGCTACGATGGCAACTCTTTTCGTATTTACCGTTCATCACTCAAAAACCAAAACAGTATAAGTAGCAGCGATGCAACCACTATTTCCGAGAATATGGATGGCAGCTATTGGATTGGAACCCATAATGGATTAAATCATTTCGATCCGCAAACCGATAAATTTAAACGCTACTTTCATACCGATAAAGATCCGAAATCACTCTCAAGCTCCACAATAAGGTATTTGCTGACAGATAAAGATGATAATACATGGATTGGAACTGTTGCAGGACTTGATTTTTACGACAAAAAAACAGATTCGTTTAAGCATATCTATACGCATGCTCCCATTTCAGCTCTGATGCAAAGGACAGATGAAAGTATCTGCTTTGCTTCTTACAGTGAAGGTTTTTTCGTTTTGAATCCACACAATTGGCAACTTGTAAACTATCCGTTTTCGGCCAAAGATTTTATTTATTCACTGTTTGAAGATTCAAATCACAACTTATGGGCGGGAATGTGGTCGAAAAGTTTGAAAAGGTTTAATCCAATAACCAAAACTTTTGATCAGGTTCCTTTAAAAATGAAGAACGGAACATCTTTCGATCATGAACAAATTGGCTATATGGTTGAAAACAAGCAGGGTAATTTGTTACTTGCTACTCGAAAAGGGCTGCTTGTTTTTGATATCAAACAAAATGAAATCATTAAACATTTAACAAACGAAAATAGCAATATAACGGATGAAAAAATAATCGCACTTTACAAGGATAAAACCGGTAATATATGGATTGGAAGCTGGAATGGCGGAATAGACTTTCATAGTCCGTACAGTAACTATTTCAATATTTCATCGCCCATGATTTCGGGAAAAGAACCGGTTGGTTGCATCAATACCATTTTAGAGATTAACGGCAAAATATGGATGGCGACAGATAAAGGGTTGATAGTATATAATCGTCAACTAAATACATTCAACCAATTGACATTAAATATACCGGGAGGTTATAACGAAGTGAAATTCATTTACCGTGATAATGACAAACTCTGGGTGAGTTTGTATACCGGCGGTTTGCATATAATGAACCTGAATACTAATCGAATAGAAAAAACTATTGCAGGATTTACTTATGGACACGTCAGGACCATGACGAAAGATGAAAATGGAAATTTTTGGATTGCCTCGGGAACGAATGACCCGTTTTTAATGCTCGATATGAAAACGGAAAAACTCATGAAGCGTTTTGAGATAAAAGGTTCCAGTCAATATTTTGCTCCTATGAATGTGCAGGATGTGATTACCGAAAAGGGGCATACATTGTGGATTGGAACACGTGCCGATGGATTGTATCGGTACAACTACCAAACGAAAGAACTGAGACATTACTTTTCCACCTTGAATGATAATACCCTGAGCAACAACAATGTTAGCGTCATTTTCAGAGATTCCAAAAAAAATCTATGGATCGGAACGTTTGGAGGCGGAATTTGCCTTTTTGACCCGAAAACAAACACTTTTAAAACGTATGATCACCGAAACGGACTTCAAAATGATGCTGTTTGTGGAATTTTGGAAGCTAAAGACGGAATTTTATGGATTTCAACCTTAGAAGGAATTTCACGGTTCAACCAGAAAAAACAATCATTCGATAATTATAATAATACTAATGGATATCGGATTCAGGAAACCGTTTTACATTCCTCAGAAGTTCTTTCCGACACAAGTATTATCGTGGGTGGAGTAAATGCATTTACTACATTCAATCCTAATAAAATAACTAAAAATCCACTGAAACCCAACGTTGTTATCAGTAAATTCAAAATCTGGACAGATAACGTGTCGGAAGCGGAATCAACGACCGAATATGTAAACGCCGACAAAGAAGTTCGGTTAAAGTATTTTCAATCGGCTTTTAGTATCTATTTTGCAGCCCTAAACTATGTTTATCCCAATAAAAATCAGTATGCTTATATGCTGGACGGGTTTGACAAAAACTGGAATTCGGTCAGCAATCAGCATTCGGCGACTTATACGAACATTCCGCCGGGGCATTATACCTTCAGGGTTAAAGCTTGCAACAACGATGGCGTATGGAATAACGATGGCACTTCATTCGAAATCGATATTCTACCTCCACCCTGGAAAACCTGGTGGGCTTACCTGTTTTATTTTCTTGTTATTGTAGCTATTTTAGGCGGTTTTATTTACTATATCTTGAACAAGCAACAATTAGAAACGGATATCACTATCAAGCAGATTGAACAACGCAACTTAGAAGAAAATCACCAAATGCGCGTTCGTTTGTTTACTAATTTCTCACACGAATTAAGAACACCGCTGACTTTGATTATTGGACCACTTAATGAAATTCTGTCCAATAAAAGCCTTCCTGAGTGGTTACGACCTAAACTTGAAATGTTGTTTAAAAATGCTCAACGCTTGCTGTGGCTTGTCAATCAGTTGATGGACTTCCGTAAACTGGAATCGGGTTTTATGAAACTGAATATCTCGCAAATTGATTTTAATATGTTTGTTGAGGATATTTTTCAGACATTTAAAGAGTTAGCTTCAACGAAAGATATTAAACTGGAGCTCGATAACCAAAATCACAATATTGATACTTGGTTCGATCCTATTCTTTTGGAAAAGGTGTTCTTTAATTTACTTTCAAATGCATTCAAACATACTGGTAATAAGGGTGAAGTGAGAATTCTAGTTCGTGAAGTAAGAGAGGATGAAATTAAAAAAATTAGCGAAGCGATTTTTCCACTTCAGGGAGCTTTGCTTGTCGAAGTTTCAGATAATGGTAACGGAATTGAACAACATGAAATTGAAAAGATATTTGAACCGTTCTATCAAGCACATAATCACGAAGGTGCCAATATCTACGGTACTGGTATCGGACTTAATCTTTGTAAAGGTATTGTTGAACTTCATTCAGGAAAAATCTGGGCAGAGAGTGAAATGGGTAAGGGAACTACATTCAGAATCTTATTACCATTAGGAAATGAACATTTTTCAGCTATTGAATTATCAGATTTGAAAACAGTTGAGCATGACAGATCGGTAATTGTAGATTTACCTGATAATCCGGCCCCTGTGGTATATGAAAGTACCGAAAACAAATTACGAAAACGTGATAATTTTACAGTTTTGGTAGTTGAAGACAACGAAGATGTACGTGGTTATGTGAAATCATTGCTTATCGATGATTACCGGATTATTGAGGCTGAAGACTGTCTGATTGGTTGTAAACTTGCCAGAGAATTTGTTCCCGATTTAGTTATCAGTGATATCATGACCCCGAATATGAGTGGTATTGAACTGTGTAATGAGTTGAAAAATAACGGTGTAACTGATCATATTCCGATTATTTTGCTTACCGCTTTATCTGGTTTGGAACAGGTAAAAGAAGGTTTTTTATCCTTGGCTGACGATTATATTGTGAAGCCATTCAATCCGGAGTTATTGAAACTCAGAGTTGAAAATCTTATCAGCATTCGCCGGCGTATTCGTGATTCTTTTGATAAAAAAAATCTTTACGGAAATATGACGCCAAATTTGCCAAATGCCGAAGATAAGTTTATTTCAAAGGTCTTTGAATATATAAAAGGAAACATCGCTAATCCTGATCTCAGGATTGATTCTTTTAGTAAGGACTTGGGAATGAGTAGGGTACAATTCTACCGCAAAATTAAATCCATTACCGGTAAAACACCAAGTGCACTTATTCTGGAAATAAGAATGAATGCTGCCGCTGATTTAATTAAGAAATCTGACCTCAATATCAATGAGATTGCTTATCAGGTAGGTTTCAATGACTCGTCCTATTTTGGTAAGTGTTTTAAAACTTATTATGGAGTAACTCCGGGTGAGTACGAGTAGAGTAAAAATCCGAACCACCTATCATGACCAACGGGAATAAATTTTATTTACATATTTCGCCATTCAAATCCCATAAATCTTCCCAGCCTTTAGCTGACTCCCACGTAAATACTTGACCTTTTATTAAGCGACAGTTTTTATCGATTTTTGATACTGCCGCCATTTCTTCTTCGGTCAATGGGCCTTCGGTGATACCTTTCAGGTTGTTGAACATCTTATCGGTTTTTACCGAGAAAGGAATGGTAATCTGACCACGTTGTACTGCCCATTTCAGACAAACAACAGCCGGATGAACTCCTAATCGTTCTGCAATAGCCACGATGACCGGATCTTCCATGTCAACGGTATCTTCCGGAGTTTTATCGCGTTCAGGACGGCCGGGCGAACCAATCGGACTGTAACCAATTACTTCCACGCCATTGTCTTTCATATACTGATACAATTCAGGTTGTTGGAAGTGTGGATGAATTTCCATTTCATTCAATGTCGGCTTAATTTTGCAATCACGCAAAATCAATTTCATTTTGGGGATAGTAACGTTTGAAGTTCCAATGTTTCTCACTAAACCACTTTCAACCAGACTTTCCATTTGTGCCCACGTTTTCATATAATCGGCATGAATGTACGGCACGGCATCTTTCTGACGAGTACTTACATCGCATTTTGGTGGGTGGAAGTTTGGAAATGGCCAGTGAACAAGGTACAAATCGAGGTAATTGAGTTGCAAATCGGCCAGGGTTTGTTTGCACGATTCCACTACTTGTTTGTGTTTGTCGTTCCACACTTTAGAGGTAATCCAAAGTTCTTCGCGAGTCACAATACCTTCGGCAAAAACTTCCTGCAAAGCTGCACCGATTTCTTTTTCATTACCATAAACCGAAGCACAGTCGATATGACGATAGCCCATTTTTATAGCTGTTTTCACTGCCTGCGCAATGGTTTCAGCATCGTAATTGTCCGAGCCGAATGTTCCCAACCCAATTACCGGAATTTTATCACCGGTATAAAGCGTTTTAAATGGAACTTTTGAAGCATCTATTGTTTGCATGTAAATTAGATTTTTGAATGTTAGAACCTGGAGTCAAGACTAATGACTGACTCAGGTTCAATGGTAAATAGTAAATGAATAAGTGGTCAATTATTTAATCTCTTCATCGAAAACGATTGCTACTTTACCGCATTTACCTTCGGCCATAAGCGAGTATGCCTCGGGTGCTTGTTGTAACTGGAAGCGATGTGTAACCAAATCTTCCGGGTGTATACCCCAACGCTCAATGCGCTCAACCAATTCTTCCATACGCCAGATGGATGTTACCCATGAGCCATAAATGGTTTTTTGATCATGGATAATGTCCGGACTTGGGTTGAACTCAACGGTTCCGCCTTCGCCAATCATTACCATTTTTCCCCACTGGCGGGTAGCACGGATACAAAGTTGACGACCTGAAGTATGACCTGAACAGTCAACAGTACGTTCATAACCCTTACCATTGGTGGCAACCATTACTTTTTCCATTACATCTGGTCCTGAAACGAAAACCTCGTCGGCTAAGCCTAAGTCTTTTGCAATCTGACAGCGTTCTGCAACTGTATCAACACCAATCAGTTTTTGAGCTCCCATAGCTTTTGCAAGCATCAAAGCAGCCAAACCAACAGGGCCAAGACCGGTTACCAATACTGCATCGTTACCACAGATGCCAATTTTTTCCAACCCTTCGTACACGGTACCAAAACCGCAGGCGATCTGAGCACCATCGGTATAAGTCAGACTATCCGGTAAAAGAACAAGATCTTTTTCTTCTGCTATCATATACTCGGCCATACCGCCATCTCGTTGCCAACCGTAAGCAGCACGCGATTCGCTTTTGCACGAAATCATGTAACCGCGGCGACAATCGTTACAGCATCCGCAACCAGAAATATGGTAAACCACCACGCGGTCGCCTTCTTTGAAACGTTTCATACCAGGTCCACAAGAGATAATTTGTCCGGCTGGCTCATGACCACAAATTTTGTTTTGATAACCTTCAGGGCCTTTTCCTAGGTGTTCGCGGTAGATAGCGCGGATATCGCTACCACAAATGGTTGATGATTTTACTTTGAGCAGAACTTCTCCGTGTCCGGGTTTTGGGAATTCTACATCTTTGAAAACTACGGTGCTGTTGCCCGGTAAATAAGCAGCTTTTGATTTAAATGACATTGTAATTATGAATTTTGAATTATATATTGTGAATTAATTGCAAGGTGTTACACCTTTTTTCAGGAGTATATTTCCGTATTTGGCAGTCTCGCCGGTCATAACCACTGCAAAAGCAGTTTTGGCGCGGTCATAAAAAGCAAAACGGTCGATACGCTCAATAGCAGGCACATTCGGATTCGTAATGTGAATACTTTTCAAATAAGATTCTTCTACGGCTGGATCGAGTTGATCGCCGGGTACGGCAGCCATCATGGCCAGTGGATGCGGAACATAAGCATCAAGTTCAAAAAGCGGTAAAATAGCCGCCAATAATTCGGGAATGCGAAGTCCATCGGCGCGTAAAACACGACCATTAAACGTTTCGCCGGGAAAATGAGCATCGGCCAGAATTATTTCGTCGCCGTGACCCATACGTGCCAAAACTGCAAGCAGTTCAGGACTGATAAGTGGTGAAATTCCTTTTAGCATGAGATGTTGATTTGGCACACGTGTGCATGATTGGTATTTAAATATAATTGAACATTCAAAAAATTGACTAGCAAGATTCTTTTAAAATTATTTTGGCATGAACCGTCTTCTCTACCAATTCGCCGATCTGAATTTCATGACTCATCATTTTCTCCAGCAAATCGAATGATAACTGCGCGATTTCCGTTTCGGGCTGATCGATATAAGTAATCTGAGGTACGATGATTTCAGATGACAATAAACTTCCAAATGTAATCAATCCAAGATCTTCCGGAATACGGATGTTGTTTTTACGAGCTTCGAGCATAATACCAATGGTAATATGAACCGACGATGAAATTATGGCATCGGGTTTTTGAGGCAACTCCATCAACGCTGTGAGAACAGTTTTCCCTACTTCCACTGAAAAATCATCTTCAATTACAACCGATTGGCGATAGTCCATTTTATACTTCTCAATGGCAAACTCGTATCCTCTTTGTCGATCCCGAAAAACATTGTTGGTGGTTGTTCCAGTAAGATGGGCAATGTTACGGTATCCTTTTTTTATCAGTAATTCAGTTGCTTCTGAAGTGATTTCAAAATTGTTAATAATCACCCTTGGAGTCTGCATATCGTCGCAGATACGATCGAAAAAAACCAGTGGAATCCCAAACTTATTCATCGTCATAAAATGCTGTTTATCAATAGTATCTTTCGCTTTTGAAACAATGACCCCGGCAAAATTATGCTGAATAATGGTGTTGACAATTTCTTTTTCGAGCTGATATTTTTCGTTGGTTTGAAAAACGGAAATAACATAGCCTTTTTGATAAGCCATGTTAGTGAGTTGACTCACAATGTCGGAGAAAAAGGTATGATTAATATTTGGTACAATCAGCGCAATGGCGTTATTGCGGGTACCGCGCAATTGCACGGCGTTCATATTGGTCTGATAATCATGTTCACGGGCATAAGCCAGCACCTGGTCGCGTGTTTTCTCATTTACACACGGATCGTTGCGCAAGGCGCGTGAAACAGTGGAATGGTGTACATTCAGCTCACGGGCTATGTCTTTAATGGTGATTCTTTTTTTCATGTATCAGAAAATACAAACGTGTGCAAAGATAAATATATTTTTTTGTTTTTCAAAATAAACGATTTATTTTAAATGATTATTCGCAACATGTACGGTATATCCCGAAGGGATAAAATTTCAATAACCCCTTAGAAGTGTAGCGACGAAGTATGGGGAGTTGATAATATAGAATAAAACGACCCCCGAAGGTGGTCGAACAATACGATAATAGTTCAATCCCATTTGTGGTTGTAGTGTTTGTTGCTAGAGTCCGTTTATATTAACTTATAATATCCACACTCATTATTCTTGCAGCATTTGCAAAAATGACTAAAAATGTTTTTGTAATTTAACACCACATTTGAAAGTAATTTTTTATGACGATAGATACCGTTGCAAGTTTGTTTTGAGCTTATATAAAATGCTGTTTTATTAATTCAATCTGAAAACTTCTGGTCTGGAAAACCTCTTTTGATACTGATAAACGAGGTGGTTTGTTGATTTTTACAAAATACGCCCCGGCTAGGTCACTAATTTAAATAAGAATCAGCTATATATCAATTATATAGCTGATTCTTATTTTTTGTTGATTGGTAATAACCCAATGCAGAATATAGAAATAATGCTTAGAATTCTATTTCACGCCATGCATCAATTTCTGTAACCACTTTGAAAGTCCAAAAAGAATTAAAGCTGCCACACCCGACATAATCACAAACAACATAAAGAAATCATACAATGTTGTGATGTGATAACCCAAAATTTCTTTTGTTTTGCCTGCTTCGGGATACAATCCGCTTAACATTCCTGCAAATTTATTGGCTGTAGCATTGGACATATACCAAACCCCCATCAGAAGTGATGCAAACCGCATGGGTGCCAATTTATTAACCATCGATAAACCGATAGGCGAAAGCATTAATTCGCCCATAGTATGAATAAAATACAAACTCGACAGCCAAAGAATACTTACTTTTACTCCAGGTGCAACATCTTTCACTCCTAATGCAATCACCAAATAACCCAGAGCCAGTAAAAATAGACCCATGGCTTGCTTAATTGGTGAAGCAGGATCGAGATTTTTCTGACCCAATTTTGTCCATACCAGGGAAAGAAGTGGTGCAAAAAGGACAACAAAAACCGGATTAAAAGACTGGAAATAACTGGCTGGCATTATCCAGCCAAGTATATGTCGATTTGTTTGCTCATCGGCAAAGAATGTAAGCGATGCTCCTGCTTGTTCAAAAGCTGACCAAAAGAAAATAACGAAGAAAGCAATGATATAAATCACCCAGATTCGTTGTTGTTCAATTTTAGTTAATGAACGGTCTGAGATAACGTAAGCAGGAATAATAATACAAAATGTGAAAATTGCGGCACCGATTAAATCGAAATGAAAGACAAAATGAAATAATGAATACAAAACAGCAGCTCCAACACCCCAAAGAATGAATGAAACAAGATTTTGTTGCAGACTTTGTGTTGGAGCAGCTTCCCGTTCTGATTTATGGGCTGCAACTTTTCCTGCGGCGACAATACCCAATTGCTCACCATCGGGACTTACCAAAAATTTATTTTTCCAACCTATAAATAATATTAAGCTACACATCATACCCAATGCAGCAGCTAAAAATCCCCATTTAAAATCAGCAGGATTGCCTGTATCGCCCACAAAACCGCAAAGTAAAGGAGCTATAAATGCACCCACATTGATTCCCATATAGAAGATGGTAAAAGCCGAGTCCAAACGTTTATCACCCGGCTCGTAAAGTTGACCAACAATGGTCGTTATATTCGGTTTAAAGAATCCATTGCCAAAAATCAACAAAGCTAAGCCGCCATACATAAGTAATTTTGCAAATTCTCCACTTTGGTAATTCATGGCACTGACAAACATAAATAACTGACCAAGCACCATCATCACCGCACCCCAAAAGATTGAACGTCGCATTCCCCAATACCGATCGGCAACATATCCGCCAATCAAGGGTGTAAGGTAGACCAATCCGGTGTAATTTCCATAAATGGTCGAAGCTAATTCTTTATCCATTACCAATGCTTTGATGAGATAAAGTGTGAAAAGTGCACGCATTCCGTAATAACTGAAACGTTCAGACATTCCGGTGGCGAAAACAAAGTAAAGCCCTTTTGGGTGTTTTTTGGTTGATGTGTTAGTAGACATACGTTTTTTTTTTATAATATCAACGAATCGGCATCCTCTAAAATATACCGCTAATTTATAATTCAAGTTTTTTGGATTTTAATCCAAAAAACTTGCACAAAAATAACATTTTTAATTGATTTTGCAGTATTTCAAAAAAAAAGGATGTTCCAAAAAAAATTAATGAATGCAAATTACCCAAATATAATCGTTTTTAGTCTTTTTTTATTTGCTGAAATATAATAACTTATAATTGATTAGAATTTGTAGTTGTTCGCGTAATTTGCGTCATTCTTTCTTTTGAGACACACTCATGATTTCAAATTGGTGAAACTGGTTATATTGATTTTTTATCAATTGAATATCAGTTTAATAGCGAAATTTAAAATCATAAAGATAAAAAAGGAGCCTGTTTTTTACCGAAAAATGTTTGACAGTAGATTTTTTTTTTTGATTTTACATACGCGAATCAATAATTTGTCTAACCTGAGTTTGGGATAATAAAAAACTAAATCAGATTGCATAACTGAATAAAAAATATTAGCATGATTATCTGATAATTAAAATAATACAAGTTCTATGTGTAACTTCAAAATGGACAGTTAGTTTTAATCCAATGAATAAACATTCAGACTAATAATTATTAAACCAAAGTCATTTTTTTGTTTGATTGAAACCCTATTTAAAAAACCTTAAGTTTATTAGCAAATAATTGTTCTGAACTCAGTTTGTAAATTTAATAACTAATTTTCATTACAGTAGGCTTACCGGCTAATTCTCCTTGTTGCATATTCACTGTAACAGTTTTTCCGTCAAGGATGAGCTTAATTTTTTTCAAATCCGGATTCATCTGGGGGTCCTGAACTGAAATAACTTGCCCTGCGTCTGTATTCTCAATCAAAACGATACAAGGTGCAGAGGCACTTAAACTAATGCCTTTGGATTTCAATACACTGCCAGACTGATACATAATTGCTTCAATCACTTTTCCGTCACTCGATTGTATCGCTTGTACTGTGGTATCGTTACCCAATACTTCAAATGGTAAGTTGTCATCAGGTAGTTTTGCACCCGTATACACAACATATCCATAGCTGTCATTAACTGGTTTCTGTCCATGTTCAATCCATAATCTAAAAATTTTAACTGAATCTGGGAGGTTGCTCTGCTTTAGGTTTTCTTTGTGCATTTTACCCCAGTCAGTCATTTTAGTTTCAACCATAAATGAGGCACTTTTACAGTACATAGGCAAAATAGTATAGCTGAATTTACCCTTCTGACTTACCCAAACCGTTTTGCCTTTTTGAACAAAGCTATGAATGCCATCTGCTATCGACTTACAACGACCATTGCTGACAATATGAACATCACCTTCTTTAGCGGTTTGGTCAATAGTGGTACGAATAGTACCTTCCATTTCAGGTTTCAGATTGGTTACTCCAGCACCTAAAGCCACAAAGTAATCGCCAAGAATAAAGTAAGCTTTGTGGGCTTGAACGCCATAGATTGTTGGATTTTGTCCACTGTTCGACCCTTTGTCATTTACATTATCCTTATCCGAAGCATTCATTTTTTCAAACACATAGCCAGCCACTGCATTTTCATCACCACTGGTAGCAGCCCCTGCAAAATTGAATTTGCTACAATAGCCTCTCCAATTAGTTACAGGTTTAATTTTATCCATGCCTTCTCGTGCAGTAACTCCAGGTGTTGCAGTAATATCAAATGCACCTAAAATGGAACGATATTCCAATCCGGTTTTTTGGAACAATGTCATTCCATCTGTCGGAAAGAAATTATATTCGTCAGCAAAGTTGGGAGCACTTTCTAATCCATCACATCGGTTTGAAGCCATATTGACCATAATAAGACAATGATTGTTTTTCTTTATCAAATCATCATTATTGAAAAACCAGCGGCAACCGTTATAAACTCCTGCCACATAACCTTTCATATTGAAATTATTTGAATTTCCTTCTTTTGAAAACTGTTTTAATTCGGCCAATTGTTCTGGCGTAAACGAGTCGCTCCAATCACGCAAAAGTGTGTTGACCATTACAAGTGAACGAATCGGTTTTGGTTGCGACACATACAAAGAAGTCATTCTATCCAACCAAGGCAAAGTATAACCTTTGTAGTAATACCAGTTTGAACCTTCAAAAAAATTCATTAAAGCATCAATATTTTCTTTTGAAAGCTTCTGATCCCAAGGAGAACCTTTAAGAATATTCAGTATTGACAAAGCATTGGAAGTGCCATCGATAGGATATCCCCAAATCAAGCATTGTTTTCCATGACCCCAACCTGCTCCGTCAGCCGTAAAGCCTTCCGTCCAGAATGCAGTATTATATGTGTTTTGGGAAGTAGTACTGATGCATTTCTGGCATACTTGTGCTAATAAATCCACCATAGGAATGGATTTGTACATAAAAGCTACCGGCAACAACGAGCGGTAAGCCAGTGCATTACCACCAACCCACCACACGTGGTTTCGAAACCGTTCTATCTGAACCACATTTTTATCAGTCTCATCATTTCGCAGAGGCTGTGTCCATGCCTGAAATGATACCGTTTTAAGCATATTGCAGACAGCAACCAATTGGTTATCTTTTATTTTTCCGGCTTCCACATCATCCATCTTTTTTAGCATACAGAAATAGGTGTTCACTGTAGCGGTTGGGATAGCAAAACAGGAAGCATGAAAGCGTGGAAGCTTGTTGGAGCGACCGATTTCTATTGTTCCATAGTGCAAAATAGCTTTGAGAAAAGCCGGATATTTCAAGTCTGACTCGCTGAATTTCCCTTTTTTATAGGCTTCGGCAATTCTCCAAATCCGGTTATGTGCATCAGTCAGAAAGTTAGCGACAATATTATCCGTACCCGAAAAACTTTTAGTCAGCAGACCTTCATCCTGAATCTTTTTTTCAAGGGTGAGCATATCATCAAACTGCCCATTCTCGTTGAGTTGTTGAATACATTCTTCTGCCGACATTTTGCATTTACTTATCTCGCTTGACCGATAACCGTGCTTTGCAAAATATTGACGATATTCCTGAATGGATTTTTCTTTTACAGGATCTTTAATCTTTTGTCCATCAGCAAAATACCGATTGTAATTATTGATTGCATAATCAGTTTCAGCTTGTTGTGCAAAAGCAACTAAACTGAAAAAAAAGTAAAGCAGGAAGTACCCCAATCTTTTGACTGTCATGTTTGTTAATTGAAAGGGTTTAATATGGTATTATATCACTTAAAATTCGTTCTTTGTACCAGGGGTCATTGGCATTTTTGAGTAAAACAGGTAGCTGACTGCAAAGTGATTTGAATAACTCTTTGTTTTTTTCAATCGACAAATTATTCATTTGATAAGGGTCTTTCAAATCGTCGAACAGCAACACTTCTTTCAACAATTTCGTCTTTTTATCAATTGTAATAGCCAATGTGTAGCGGTCGGTTTTCACACCACGAGCCAACGGGAAATAGTTGATAAATTTACCTTCAGCATTTTTCTTTCCATCCGAATTTTTGATATATAAAACTGCTTTGGGAGCTTCATTGGACAATTTCAGACTTATAAATTCCTTGGCTAAATCAGCTCCTTCTACTGTCTTGGGAATGCTGTTTTTTAAACCTGCAAGTGAAAGTAGGGTAGGCATTACATCGGGAGTGGAAAGCAACAATTTACTTACATGTGGTTTTAGCTTTTCTGGATAACGAATTAGGAAAGGTACATTCATAGCTTCCACATAAGGTGAATTTTTGGCATCTTCTACATGGCTGGCAAGCGTTTCACCATGATCTGACGAGAAGACCACAATCGTATTTTTGTCTAATCCCATTTGCTTTAAAGCTGCAAGTATACGTCCAAATTCTCTGTCGACACCTGTAACGGAAGCAAAATAAAACGGAGCATTCTCCTGTCTTGTTTTTAACTTCGGATTTACATTAGGACGAACCAGCAATTGATTAAGCGGAATATCCTTATACAAATTATAATCCTGTTCCATACAGTCGTCGAGCGTACGGTATGGACTGTGAGGTGGATTCATGGCAACTACCAAAAAGAAAGGTTTGCTCTTATCACGTATTGAAGTGATATACTCAATGGCTTTGTCAGTTTCATGAATCGGCGACCATTCTTTTGGGTCATGCCTGTTGCCATCTGAATCCCAGTAATGTGGATTTTTATGTTCGTCAAACGTTCCGTACGAATACCAGAAGTTGAATCCATGACGGCGTTCTTTGGGTGTATAAGCATCCCACATAGGCTCACGTTGATCCACATAGCTTC
>Ga0214228_1000247_pt1 | contig 17513 bp, 15 predicted proteins | sample TroBogypolimnion_21_FD_153066 | JGI IMG/M metagenome (GOLD analysis project Ga0214228, IMG submission 153066) | Freshwater microbial communities from Trout Bog Lake, WI - 05NOV2007 hypolimnion | ecosystem: Environmental > Aquatic > Freshwater > Lake > Hypolimnion/Profundal zone | place: Trout... | reverse complement strand
ATAGGACGATTGCTTTTGACTGTTGAATTTGGTGCCGGAATTTGGTCGATAATTGTTCCTACTCTTTTACCACGAACATATACCGAATCAATTACCTGTGGATACAAACCTTTGTTGGCAAGAATTTGCTCTGCTTCCTCCATGTATAAACCCCGTAAATCGGGAATAAGCTGTGAATCACCATGATGGGTGTAAAAATCAACAGCAAATAAAGCAATCCAAGCCAAAACAACAATAATACCGATTGCAACCAATATATTTTTTAAAATAAAACCTCCGACAGTTTCTTTCCAAAATCTTTTAATATCCATAATTAGTTATGAGTTAACTTGTTTAGCCTGAAATTGAGATTTCTAAGGCTGAAAAAATATTGCGAGGCAAAAATACTGAATTTATTGCTTTATAAAGATATAAAAACAAAAAAAGTAAAAACTTACGGGAAGTCTTTACTTTTTTTATACTGTTTTGATAGAATTATCAGAATTTGTGACGACCTTCGTCAGCAACTGTAAGTTTTGATCTACCTTTGGCACGACGTGAAGCCAATACACGGCGTCCGTTTGCTGTTGCCATTCTTTCACGGAATCCGTGTTTATTTTTTCTTTTTCTAACAGAAGGTTGGAATGTCCTTTTCATTGCTTATCGTGTTTTTACGTTATAATTCTACTTTGCGAAATCGGACTGCAAAAATAGATGTTTTTTTTGAATTGACAAACTGTTGATAACTTTTTTATTGAGAATAATTGAAAATCCAGTATTGTATTATATTCATTAAGCTAAATTTATGATTTACAGGTTTTAGATTACACTGATTGAATAAATTTCTTATATTATTATTTTTGTTTAAAATACATTTTTGTACTTTTACATCCTCAATTTATAATTCCCGAATATGAAAAAACTGATTTTATCCGCCCTGATAAGTATTTCCGGAAGCTTAATGATAAGTCATGCCCAGGAACAAGTTCAACTACCATTTAACCGAATGATTCTACCTGCTGGAAAACTGATTATCATGGGTGATTCTACCAAAGAAAATCATGCACTTGACTGTGCACTCTCTCCCGATAACAAATGGCTGGCAGTGGAAGAACGATACAGCATTGTGTTTATCAACACAGCAAAAAACGAAGTAACTCACCGTTTTTTGTTGGAAAATTTGCCGGAATTCCGGTACGCCATGAATACTTATTCTGGAATTTGCTGGTACACAAAAGACAAGGTGGATTATGTGCTTTTCAGTACCTCACTGAGCAAGGATGACTCGTACGTGCTGCAATTAAAATGGGATGGAAAACAAGCCACTGTAACGCGAATGTTTAATTTTAAACCTGTTTCGCCATCAAAATTGGCACTTCCAAATGAATTATTAGTTCGGCACGAAAAAAACACAGATTATTTGTACGTGCTGCTGAATGGAAATAATCAGCTAACTAAGTTAGATTTACAATCGGGAAAAACTATTTGGACAAAAAATACCGGCGTTGCGCCCTATGGTATTGCTTTAGCCAAAAACAAACTGTATGTTACCAATTGGGCTGGTCGTATACCCGAAGCTGACGATAAGAATGTAGCCGGTGTGCCATGGGGCTCAGCGCGAATTGACAGTACCACAGCGGCTTGTCGCGAAGGAAGTGTGAGTGTTTATGATCCTACAACCGGAAACTTATTGAAAGATGTACTGGTTGGACTGCATCCGAATAAAATCATTGCTTCGCCAGATGAGGAATTCGTTTATTTGACCAATTCGAACAGCGACAATGTGAGCGTAATTGACACTAAAACAGACAAGGTTACAGAAACCATTTCGCTACATTTAGAAAATAATTTCAATAATTTTATGGGCGATACACCGAATAGTCTGGCAATAAATGCTTCGGGAAAAACTTTGTATGTGGCGAATGGAATGGACAATGCCCTGGCTGTAATATCCCTGGGGAAAAAAGCTACCTCCAGAAGCACAGACGAACACAGTACTATTCAGGGATTTATACCAACTGCTGCTTTTCCTTCGGCCATCAGTATTCTTGACAATAAAGAATTATATGTCTGCAATCTCGAATCGAAAAGTTCCAATTTGCCGTTTCGGTTTGTATCCGGACATGCACCAGTATTTAATTCGCATCACGAAATGGCTTCTGTTTCAGTAATTTCGATACCTACCGAAAAGAAATTAGCAGAATATACCAAAACAGTTATTGCTTGCAATCAATTGGAAAGATTGCAATCATCAAAATTACCTGCACGCCCTGCGGTATTGCCCCAACCTGTTCCCGATCGCATTGGTGAACCGTCGGTATTTAAACATGTGTTGTATATTATTAAAGAAAACCGAACTTACGATCAGATTTTGGGTGATGTGCCCACAGGAAATGGAGATGCTTCGTTGTGTGTTTTTGGCGAGAAAGTAACCCCAAATACCCATAAATTAGTACAACAATTTTCATTGATGGATAACTTTTTTGTTTCGGGTAAATGTTCTGCCGAAGGTCATAGTTGGGTTGATGCATCAATAGTAACCGATTATATTGAGAAAAATGTACGGGCGTGGTTTCGAAGCTATCCACATGTACTGGACGATGCATTGGTTTATCCATCGACAGGATTTATTTGGGACAACGCGCGAAAACATGAAGTCAGTTGCCGAATCTATGGTGAAGCTGCTGTTCCGGTTTTCAAGAAAAAACTGACTTGGAGCGATATTTACTCAGATTTTGTAAATGGTAAACCGTTTAAATTTACAAATAAATCCACTTTAAATACCGTTCAGGAAGTTTTATCAGAAAGCTTTCCGGGTTATGACGGACATAAAATACCGGATGTGTTACGTGCTAAAGCCTTTATCAACGAATTAAATCAATACGAAAAAATGGAGGATGATGCTTTGCCCCAATTGATGGTCATGGCGCTACCAAGCGATCACACGGCAGGGACAAAACCCGAATATCCGACTCCACGAGCGATGGTTGCCGATAATGACTTGGCACTCGGGCAAATTATCGAGGCAGTTTCACATAGTAAATTCTGGAAAAATACGGTTATTTTTGTAGTGGAAGATGATTCGCAAGACGGCTGGGATCATGTGTCGTCGTACCGGACAGTGGCTATGGTTATAAGTCCCTATTCAAATCAAAATTCAACGATTCACACAGCTTACAATCAGCCTTCTATGATTCGAACCATTGAACAAATTCTGGGATTGCCACCTATGAATATTCAAGATGCTATTGCCCCAACTATGCGCGATTGTTTTACCGATAAACCTGATTTTTCACCCTATATTTCAGTAAAAAATCAAATTCTGTTGGATGAAATGAATCCAACTTATGCCCAATTGAAAGGAAAAGCACTTTATTTTGCACGAAAAAGTGCTGAACCTCAATTCGAAGGTATTGACACAGGAAACGATGATTTGTTCAATCGAATTATTTGGTTTGCAACCATGGGAAATATTCCATATCCAATAAAATATGTTGGATTGGATAAAGATTAAGGATATGCCGTACTTCACTAAAAACTATATCCCAATAAAGTAAGGCTATATTTTTTGCTTTGGTAAATTCTGAAATAGTTACCAAATTTTGACCCTCAAGCTATCAGGACGCCACATTTTGTCACCCGGTTTTACATGAAAGGTGGAATAAAATTCGGGCATATTGGATAATGGACCAAGCACTCGCCATTTTGCTGGAGCATGTTCGTTGCTTTTAATCTGATTGGCGGTAGCTTCCGGTCGCATATTGAGCATCCACGCTAATGCGTAACCAAGGAAAAATCGTTGGCTCGGATTTAATCCGGCAATCAGTTCATTATTTTTAAACTGATTAGTCTTTTTGAAGGCTTCAAATCCCATAATCACTCCACCCAAATCGGCAATATTTTCGCCCTGAGTCAATTCACCGTTGATATGCAAATTGTCAACAGCCACATAATCGTTAAATTGTCTTACAATCATTTTTGTTTTTTGATTGAATTTTTTGCTGTCATCGTTTGTCCACCAATTACTCAGATTTCCAAATTCGTTGTATTTGCAACCCTGATCGTCGAAACCGTGAGTAATTTCATGTCCGAATGTGGCACCAATAATTGAATAAAGTAACGCATCATCGGCCATTTTCCCTTCGTAACCGGGAACAATAATATTGCATCCCGGAATTACAATTTCGTTATTCGATGGGTTGTAATAGGCATTGTAGGTTTGGGGCTGCATGTCCCATTCGGTTCTGTCAACCGATTTACCGTATTTTTTTATCATGTAGTTAAACCCCCATTTATTGGCACTCATCACATTTTTTACATACGAACCGCGATTCATCTGCATGGCACTTAAATCTTTCCATTTGTCGGGATAACCCACTTTCATAATAACTGCATTCAGCTTCTTTAAAGCTTTTTCTTTGGTTGTTGCACTCATCCAGTCGAGTGCTTTAATGCGTTCAGCAAAAACTATTTTGATGGCGTTTCCTATTTCAAGCAACTTTTCTTTTGTTCCTTTGGGTAAATACTCCTGCACATAGACCTGCCCTATCAATTCCCCCAGCGTACCGTCAGTAACTTCCACCACTCGTTTCCATCTTGGTTTGGGTTCTTTTACTCCCCGCAATGTGCTGGCATAGAAATTGAAATTTTCCATATAAGTTTTGTCATCCATGAAATCTGACAATCCATTCAATAGCTGGAATTTTAGGTAATTTTTCCAGTCGACAATTGTATATTTCTTCATATAGACGTTCAATGCTGTCAAAAACTCGGGTTGCCCTACTACAACGCTATCCACCTTGGTGAGTCCTGCAGTTTTGGTAAATATTTTCCAATCAAAATTTGGGGTTAATGCTTCCAAATCATTGAAAGTCATTTTATTGTAATTGTTGAGTGGGTCACGAGTATCTTCTCGTTTACGCGAAGTTTTTGCCAAATCTGTTTCTAATTTCATCAGGTTTGAAGCGGCTTGTTTTGCTTTTGTATCATCATAACCCATAATTTTAAATGTATTAACGACATAAGCAACAAATTTTTCACGAATCATTTTAGCCTTGCTATCCGCATCGAAATAAAAAGATCTGTCGGGCAAGCTCAATCCACCCTGACTAATATAAACTTGATATTTGCTGCTGTTTTTATCGTCCTGAGCAATGTAAAAACCAAGCATGGGAGAAGAAGAAACGGTGTGGATATAAGCAGCTTCTTTCACAATATCATTCAAATCTTTTATTTTATCAATCTCAGCAAAATCATCTTTCAAATCACTGATTCCTTTTTTGTTAAGATTAATGCTGTCCATTCCGGAGAAAAATAAATCACCTATTTTTTGCTTGTTGCTTCCTTTTTCAATATGCTGAATGGCAGCAGCTGATTCACAGATTTTTAGTATCTGTGCATTAATAGTATCCTGAATCAATTGAAAAATACCGTTACTTTGTTCGCTTGCCGGAATGGGGTTTTGTGTAAACCATTTTCCATTGGCAAACTGAAAAAAATCATTCGTAGCTTTGGCTGTGGAATCAATATGAGCAGTTAACGCATCCGGTTTGTCAGATGCAAACTTTTTTTGCTTACATGAAACTAATCCAAGTATCATAATACCACAAATGATAAGATTGAAAAGATGTTTATTCATAATTTTGTTGTTTATTGTTTGGTTTATTAACATTTTGATTTACATTCGGTCTTTCATATCAATACTTATGGAAAGCTCTTTTTCATCGCGTTGTAAGGTTAAGTTCAATGGAATTGGTGATGGCGTTTCAAAAATTTTTCTGATTTCGCTTATTGGCATTGCAAATGCTGTATTTCCATTAATGTTTAATACTTTATCTCCAACCTGTACTCCGGCTTTATGAGCCGGTGAATTTTCCCAAACAGACATTACTTCGGCAATTGGGATATTGTTTGCCAATTGAATAATTTCAATTCCGGCTACATTATACGAAAACCGATTTTTAAAATTTTCGTTTGGTTTGAAATAAAATTTTTTCTGAGTAAAATCGATAAATAAATTGAAACGACTAAGTAATTGACTACCAATTGATCCATCGCGTTTGGCATCAGTTACTATAGCTTTAATACTTGCCGAATCGGGAAATGAAACAATCGGATTTTTCAGGCAAAATCCACCGAAACAAATTTCAGGAATCCGACCATATTTTCCAGTTATAATGCCGTTTAATCCAACACCAATGGTACCTTGAATCCATTTTGTGGGCAAAGATACAGATTCTTTAGTAAAAGTTTGAAACCAGGCATTCAATTCTGCTCCCGTATCAATCAGCATTTTCACCTGTTTGCGATTATTGGCAGCCTGTAAAACAGATAGTTCAACAAATAACTTTTGATTTTCAATGTGTAAGGGCAATTCTCCATAACCCTTGGGTGCATCAAACGGTGAAGGTTCATAAAAACGAACACGGCGAGCACCATAATCAATTTCAACCGTATAATCTAAAAAAAGGTCAGATCCAATGAGTCCGTTTATTTTCTTTCCGCTGTGTTTCGAAAGATTGAAAGTGTTTTCTTTAAATACAAAAACCGTTTTGTTTGGAATTTTTATTTTGCCTATTTTCAATGTGTTATAGTCGCTCGAATAGGCTTCTACTTTATTACCACCACCCAGGCCCATCATATCTTTGACATCAGAATAATTGATTGAAACGCGGTCGCCTTCCTGCAATTCGGTAATCATCGTATTGCGAATGCCGGAATCTAAAATCAAATTTAAAGGTGAAGAGTCATTCACTCGAACACTTATAACTACATAGTTTCCAATCATTTCGAATGGAATAGATTCTATTTTTCGTGGCTTAATGGCAGCAAAAATATCTGTTATTACAAAAGTAAAAACTATAAGAAACACCAATCTTAGAAAGCTAAAAAGATTACTTTTGTTTTGCTGATTTCTCATAACTTTGTAAATAAAATATATGGACTATTAGGTTTGTGGACTATAAAACCATTCTATTGCTTCTTTTACAGCTATTTTTAAATCTGTACACGGCAAATTCAGCTCCAATTTTGCTTTTTTGTTACTGTAGTATTCTCTGATTTTCAATTGATTCAAATTCATGGAGCAAATTTCAGTTTTTATATTCATTTTTCGAGCTAAATCACCAACTACCCCAATTATCGATAACAAAAAATTTGGAATTTCAAAAATAAGTTGTTTATAACCAACAGTTTCTTTTTGAAGCTTATAAAATTCTTTGAACGACAAATTAATGCCAGAAGCCAAATACCGTTCACCGTTTTTTCCCTGAGTCAATGCATTGCAAATCGAAACAGCTACATCGCCTGCCGAAACAAAGTTTTTACCACCTTTCGGCACAAACATAAGAGGCTTTCGGTAGCCTAAAAGCATTAATTTTCCTGAGCTTGGTTTCGTATCGAATGCTCCAATCATAAAACTCGGATTTATGATAATGTAATGTTTATTCGACTGTTTTGATGCTTCAAGTATTATTTTTTCAGCTTCAACCTTGCTTTGAGCGTAAAAGGACTTTGAAAATGGATATTCGATGGGTGACTGCTCGTCGGCAAGCGTATTTTTATTGCCAAAACCAACTGTATTTGTGGTACTTACATAAATTATTTTGTTTATGTTTAATTCATTGGCAATTTTCAAAACTTGTGATGTAGCTTCAACATTAACCTTGAAATATTCATCATAGCTCATTAAATCGGTTGCCGTAACGGCAGCAATATGAATAATGGCATCGCAGCTTTGAGCAGCAAGTTTGAGACTTTCATAATCCGTGAAATTACCATCAAAAACCTCTAGCAAATTCAAATCGAAGTGAATATTTTTAAGATTTCGAACAATAATCCGCGTTGCTATTTTTCTTTTTACTAATTCAAAAACGACATGATGCCCCAATAATCCATTTGCACCTGTTACCAATACTTTCATTTTTGTTATTTAATCAGTTGAACTACAAAAGTAACAAATCTTTCAAATAATTATTAATCGAAAATAAGAATCTATTTTATAATCAGTATATTTGTAGCCGAAAAAAATTTTAATGCAATATAAAATGGAAACAAAAGTAGTATTAATAACTGGTGCCAGTGCAGGAATTGGCCTTTCGGCAGCTGAACAACTAATGAGAAAAGGAGCAAAAGTGTATGCTGCTTCCCGTCGGGGAGGAATTTCTCAAAAAGCTCAAAGTGGTGAAGGTGAATTGATTCATGTAAAAATGGATGTAAACATTGAAAGCGATATTGCAACCGTTATTGCACAAATTCTAAAAGAAAATAATCACTTAGATGTTTTGATTTCGAATGCCGGAAATGGTATTGCTGGTTCAATTGAAGATACATCAACCGAAGAGGTGAAATATCAATTCGAAACAAATTTTTTTGGGTCTGTAAAAGTAATTCAAGCTTGTATACCGGTTTTTCGTGCACAAGGTTATGGTAAAATTATTGCAACATCTTCGGTTGCAGCCATTGTTCCTATTCCGTTTCAGGCTTTTTATTCTGCCGGAAAATCGGCTTTGTTGGTATTTATGCAAGCATTATCTTTAGAACTAAAACCATTTGGAATTCAATGCTGCTCCATTTTGCCCGGCGATACTAAAACCGATTTTACTGCCGCCCGAAAATATACTGTAGCTTCTCAATCTGGGGATTCGGCTTATACAGCCAAAATGAAAAAATCAGTTGGCAAAATGGAAAAAGATGAACAAAATGGAGTTGATGCCTCAAAAGTAGCTAAAAAAATAGTAACACAAGTTTACAAAAAGAAAATGAAGGTTTCGGTAGTTCCGGGAATCGATTATAAACTAATTTGCTTTTTATTTAACCGCCTACCGGCTTCAGTTCGCTTGTGGGTAGTAGGTCTACTTTACGGTTAATTTTTAAAATAAAATTTTAGACTTATGAAATGTCTCGTAACAGGTGCCAGTGGTTTTTTAGGAACAAATCTGGTTCACGAATTAGTGAAAGCGGATTGGAAGGTTCGTGTAATAGTCAGAAAAGGTGCCAATATTAATTATATAAAATCCTTACCTATTGATATTTTCGAAGGTGAAATTACAAATCAAATCGATTTGGATAAAGCTTGCGAGGGTTGCGATATAGTTTTTAATGTAGCAGGCGACACTTCATTTTGGAAAAAGAAATTTGAAATTCAACGGAAAATCAACATTGAAGTTCCCTCCATGGTAGCTCATGCCTGTATTAAAAATAGGGTTAAAAGGTTGATTCACACCAGTACCGTTGATGTTTTTGGTTGTAATCCGCTTGGAGCTGTCAACGAGCAATGGACAGAGTATAATTTTGCTGATATGGGCTACAATTATTCCGATACCAAACGCGAAGGTGAACATCGTGTCATGAAGTTCAACAAAAAAGGGCTCGAAGTATTAGTAATTTACCCGGGTAGCATGATAGGACCTTATGATTTTACTTTACAATATGGACGCTTATTCTTTGAACTCCGCGATGGAAAAGTTCCGGGCTGCCCTGCCGGCGGAGCGAGTTTCGGTCATGTAAGTGAAGTTGCAAAAGCACACATTATTGCAGCTATCAAAGGCATTCCGGGTGAGGGATACATTTGTGCTGGTGAAAATATAAGTTATAAAACTTTGTTCGACTTAATCGCTGCCAAGTTTCATAAAAAGGCACCAAAATTTATTTTGAAACCATGGATGTTAGTGACTTATGGTTATATCATGCAATTTATTTCTAATTTTACCGGAAAAGCGCCGGAAATAGACCCCGGAAATGCCCGATATATGTCTTTGAATGCATGGTATGATAGCTCCAAAGCGGTAAAAGAACTTGATTATAAAATTATTTCTATTCAGCAAATGATAGACGATGCCTACAAATGGTACAAAGAAAATGGTTTTTTTGACAACTCTTCAAAAGCGAAGTAATATTATCTTCGCTTTTTTTATTTCAATAAACTATCAATAACTTGTTGATAACTGTTGATAAAACACTCAAAGAAATATTGAAAATAAAGTTGCAGATTTCAAAAACACATTCTCGTATCGATTGTTTTAATATCACCAAATTAGTTAGCACTTTTTTTACATGTATTTTTTAACCGGTTTTATAGACTTATCAGCATATCGGTTGGCAAAAACTTTCTAACTTTGCAGTTACTAACAGTGTGTTGATAAAGTTTGTATTTTTTTGAATTTCAAGGATTAGTATAAATAATATTTGTTGAAAAATTAAACTCAAAATTTGATAACGAAATAAACAAGTTTTTTTGAATAATTTTATCAACCTTATCAACACCCTATTATTATCTTCATATAGTTTTTTGAAAAAATTAAAATAATAATATTATAATGTTTTGTTTGAAAAGTTATTTGCCCCCAACCCCTAAAGGGGAAAAAATGCTTTTTAAAAGTTAAAATTCACAAATGATAATTTAAAATGGAAAAGAAAAAAATTGTTGACGAAGCTAACTTAGTTCCCCTTCAGGGGTTAGGGGCAGAGGGCAAAGATTTTTTTATATCGGAAATAAACCGACTAAAAAAAGAAAAAAACGCCGTGATTATGGCTCACTACTACCAAATGGGCGACATACAGGACATTGCCGACGTGATTGGCGACAGTCTGGCTTTGGCTCAGAAAGCTGCCAAAACAGATGCCGACATTATTGTGCTGTGTGGCGTTCATTTTATGGGTGAAACTGCCAAAATTCTTTCTCCAACCAAAAAAGTACTCGTTCCCGACCTCAATGCCGGTTGCTCATTAGCCGACAGCTGTCCTGCCGACGCGTTTGAAACCTTTGTGAAGGCTCACCCCGACCATACTGTGATTTCGTACGTAAATACCACAGCAGCCGTCAAAGCACTTACTGACGTGGTAGTGACATCGACCAATGCCAAGAAAATTGTGGATCAGTTCCCCAACGATGCAAAATTAATCTTTGGACCTGACCGGAATCTTGGAAATTATATCAACAGCGTAACCGGCCGTTCGATGTTGCTATGGGACGGAGCATGCCATGTACACGAACAATTCTCTGTTGAAAAGTTAGTGAAATTAAAATCGGAACACCCCGATTCACTCATATTGGCTCACCCTGAATGTAAACGTCCGTTGCTGTTTATGGCCGATTTTATTGGAAGTACTCAGGCTTTGCTGAATTACGCCACCGAGTCGGATGCTACTTCCTTTTTAGTAGCTACCGAAAGCGGAATACTACATGAAATGCAAAAGCACAACCCGCAAAAAGAGTTTATTCCCGTTCCGCCAAACGACAGCACCTGTGCCTGCAACGAATGTAACTTTATGAGACTGAATACCCTCGAAAAATTATATAAGTGCCTGTTAATTGAAACTCCCGAAATACGGGTGGATGAAGAAATACGGGTGAAAGCGGTAAAACCTATTTTGAGAATGTTAGAAATGTCTTAGTTTATTTATATTAACTCATAAATTTAATCTAAATGAAATTTAAAGGAATTATTGTTTTATCACTTCTATTGTTGGCATTTAATGTTTTTGGACAAAATGATTCAAAACCAACTACCGGAAATTTTACTCAAACTAAAATCCTGAATGGATCTGACAATAATGAATTGAGAATAAATCTGGTTATGTCCATTGCAGGTTTACCAGAACTGACTTATGAACGATTCGTTGCTGATAATATGGGTATTGGTTTATCAGGTTCAATATCCTTGGATAATACACTTACAACTACTTCAATAATTTTACCTTATTATCGTGTTTATTTTGGAAGTGCTAAAGCGTCGGGTTTTTTTATTGAAGGAAATATGGCATTAGTAAATCAAAAACAAAATTCAAGTTATGATTATTACAATACTTCCACCTATCTTCAAAAAAGTACTAATTTTGGTTTAGGTGCAGCAATAGGAGTAAAATTGCTTACCAGAAATGGTTTTTTAGGTGAGGTTTATCTGGGAGCTGGTAGGTTGTTTGGAGAATCTATCGATGGTTCTTACCCAAGAGTTGGTATATGTTTAGGAAAGAGATTTTGAAAAACGTACAAAAATATATTAACAAAAAAGCGGGGTTGACCCCGCTTTTTTGTTTGTATTAGAGCAATTCTGCAATATGCTTCTCTAATTTAATCAAGTCTTTCGTAAAGTTACGGATACCTTCAGCCAGTTTTTCGGTAGCCATCGCATCTTCATTCATCATCCATCGGAAGGTTTTTTCATCTATTTGAATGGATTTAATATCCAGTAATTTCGAACTTTCAGCATCTAATTTCCTTTCTAAAACGCTTTCAGTATTTTCCAATTCTTTGAGTAAAGATGGTGCAATAGTAAGCGCATCACAACCTGCCAGTTCAATAATTTCACCGATATTACGGAAACTTGCACCCATCACGATGGTGTTATAGCCGAATTTCTTGTAGTAATTATAGATTTCCTGCACTGATTTTACGCCTGGGTCTTCAGATGCTCGAATTTCCGATACGCCACGGTCTTTTTTATACCAATCCAGAATTCTGCCTACAAATGGTGATATTAAGGTAACATTTGCTTCCGCGCAACGAACGGCTTGGGCAAAACTAAAAAGTAATGTCAGGTTGCAATGAATTCCCTCTTTTTCTATAATTTCGGCTGCACGAATTCCTTCCCAGGTCGAAGCAATTTTTATGAGTATTCGTTCGCGTGAAATACCATTTGCTTCGTAAAGCGCAATAAGTTCACGCGCTTTGGCAATGGTAGCTTCGGTATCGAACGAAAGTCGGGCATCTACTTCGGTAGAAACACGTCCCGGGACAATTTTGAGAATTTCCAAACCGAAATTTACGGCTAGTTTATCCATTGCTTTGCTCAATTGAACGCCTTTATCGGTCGATAAGCCCTTAGCATACAAAATAGCATCATCAATTAAAGTACTGTATTTGGTATCCATCGAAGCTGCATAAATCAGCGAAGGATTGGTAGTTGCATCTGCCGGCTTGTAAGCATCAATAGAATTAAAATCGCCAGTGTCGGCTACTACTTTGGTGAAAGTTTTAAGTTGTTCTAATAAGTTCATGATATTAATTTTAAAGTTAATTACTTTTCGAGGGTATTGACCATCCAGATAGAGAAAACATTGATATAATCCCAAAAAGACTGAATCAAATGTTCGGGAGCATTGGTTTCCAACAAGGCTTGTTTATAACAATTTAACCATACAGTTCGCCCTGAATAGGTAATGGTAAAAGGCTTGTGGCGCTTCGAAAGCATGGGCTGACCTTGATTTCTGTTGTAATGTTCCGTTCCGCCCAGTATTTGAATCATAAAATCCGAAGAACGTAATTTTGCTTTTTCAAATTCTGAATCATCAGACGGAAAAAGCTTTTTTATCGGGCTTTGGCGCATCAAATCATAATGACGACTTACCATGGCACGAATACCATCTTCGCCTAAATATTCCAATAAAGCTTTATCAGGACGTGTGACCGAAGGTCGGTCACCAAAGTTATAAGGGTTTATTTCTAAATTCATTAAGTAGATTATTTTCAGAAATAACTGATTTAAAACTCAATTTGTTCAACTACATAACATTTATATTATTCCGAAATTATTTTTTTTACCCTGAATTGATCAATAATAAGATAAATTACTCCAAATGTAACTGACATATCAGCCACATTCAATATGCCGGTGCGCACCGAACCTATCCCAAAATTCAAAAAGTCAATCACCCTGAAATCATTAAGCAGGCGGTCGATTAAATTCCCAAGTCCACCGCCTATAATACAGGTTGTAGCTATTACTAGACTTTTCTCATTGTGTTTATATGCGCAGTAATAAAGTCCGTAGATGCAAACCAAAATTGGGATAATCAAAAGAAAAATATATTTTAAAGCATCGGGCCAATTAGATCCTAAACTCAGAAAAGCACCCGAATTTTCGACATATTCCAACACCACTGTGTTGTGAAAGAATGAAATAGGTTCGTGTCCATCTAAGTAATTGATTGCTAATAATTTTGTTACCCTATCCAATATATAATTGCTCATCAGAACAATAAGTGTCAGTTTCAGATAATTTTTTGGTTTACTGTCCATAAGTTGTTATGAAATTAAAGTGTCTTTCTTTTTTGCCAAACCTGAAATGAATTTATCATATTTTGCCATAGTACGTATGAACCCGGACCAATCGAAGCTATCGGATTCAGAAACAGTTGCGCCATCCAGATAGCCAGAATCGTATTTTTCTGTCCTAAACCTTGTCCACCGGCAATCGTATCTTTATACTGTTTTCCCACGCCGCGTCCAATCAAAAACTGACCGATACAAACAATTAATGCTCCCACAGCAACCATAATTTCTGTCAGGTAACTTGTTCGGTTTTGATTCAAAATAAATTGAACAGTACGTCCGGTAACTACTATGAGCGAAAATGACCAGATATAAAATGCAAGCCCTGAATATGAACCAATTTTTTCAGTCAAAGCAGAACTAAATTTTCGCAAAACCATGGCTGTTGCAAACGGTAAAACAAGTAAAACAAACACCCGTTGGCCGATAGCCAGAAACGATTCGAAAAATGGCATGGATTGATTGGTGCCGATAAATGAAAAAATAACCGGTGCTACTATTGCCACGCATAGATTAATCAATAAACTGTAAGCCGTTACTCCTGCAATATTACCTTTCAGCATACCTGTGACAACAGGCGCGGCTGTTCCGGTTGGAGCAAGTACACAAATCATGGCACCTTGTGCCAGAATGGCATTAATTGGGTTTAGCAGTAAAAACACACCTATACTTCCACCCAACTGTATCAAAATAAGCCATATATGTAACCATGAAAAACGTATTTCTGTCAATTTCAGATTACAATAAGTCAAAAAAAGCATACTGAAAATCAAATAAGGCGTTAGAAATGACAATGCTCCGGCTTGTTCATAGAAAATAGCACCCACAAGCATCGAAACAGGCATCATATATGGTTTTAATTTTTTAAGCATACTCATTTTTTTCCATTCAGTCTGCAAAAGTACAAAGATTTGGCGGGAAATAAGAGCCATAAGTATAAAATCCCCTGATAAGTCTTTATCAGAGGATTTTCAACAATGGATATTAATTTTAAATTGGGAAATAGGCACCAATCGAGTACAACAAAATAAAATCGGATTTTGGCATTGAACTCGGCCATGCCGGACCATGTTCAAGTACATAACCGAAGCCTATTTGAGCTGTAAACCACTTACGAGCTCGATATACATAAGTTGGCCCAAGAATGGTTTGTGTGGTTGAGTTTCCAATTCCTTGATGCCAATATTGTAATGAAAGAAATGAACTTCTGATTGAAGGTTTGAAATGATAATTAATACCCGCTCCATAGCCAATAATACCCGCACCAATTTGAACCCCGAATTTATGAGTCAGTAATGCTTCAAAGTCAGCACCTACCAGCGAACCACCACCTTGTAAAATGCCTACCGTAAGACTGTTTTTGTTCTCAACTGAATAATCGGGATTAACCTGGGCAAAAGTTGTTGTTGAAATACCTAAAAGTAATAAGCCTAAAAATAATTTTTTCATACTAAATTCAATTTGTGATTAATAAATAGTTTTAAATTCTACTACAAATATAAATAAATATTCAATAATCTATACTGTTTAAGCAAATTAAATTTAGGTTTATCTGTATGTTTTTATAATTCAATTGATTCGGGTAATTCACGAATTGTATTAACACGATTCGATGTGCTGTGTAAACGCTCAAGCATTGAGTTTATCTTTTCCTGATAATCAATAAAATAATCGGGATGAAGTTGCTTTGTTACCAGTGTTATTAGTTTCTTCAATAGCAAACCTACTTTATAATCGTATCCCGAAACACGTGCTCCAAATAAACGCGATGAATTTTCAAACTGCAACTCCAGCACGTAAAGTACCAAATCTGCCTCTAATTTTTTACTTTTGGTCTCTATCGTAAATTCACGAATACGCTTCACGCAGGCATTCAGCTTTTTCACTGTTTTTTTTAGTTCTGTACTTCCTTTGTACTCTTTTAGCCAAAGTGTATCTATATCCTCAATGGCTTCCTCATATAAACTTAGCTCACCGCCATTCTTGTCCAAAAAATTGACTAACAAAAACTCATAATTATACCGCTTTGCAGCAAGCTTCAAAATCATATCGACCAACTCCTTTTTCGAAAATTGGGCAAGTTGTTCTTTTAATATCGCTTTATTTAAAGGCATTGTAATGAATTTTGCATACTGACTAAAAATTTTGGTGTTAAATTATTTGTTATTTACACAGTCAAATTCCACCCTGAAACAGCTCACTTATCTTTATCCCACCCTCAAAATCTTCCCGCATCCGGCAAATTTTACATCTACGGGTTTACCATCACTACCTTGTTTTCCAAATTCCAGACCCATGGTAAGTACCAGGTTCACACTTTCTTCTAGTGTTGGTTTATCCTGATTGTATTTCAGATTATATTCAATAGAATTCGTCGTTCAGGAAGTACTCATCCAATCAGTACAAAATGAACTTTCCCCTTTCCAGTATATCTGAGAGATGGCATTATACATTTTATTTTCCTCATCATATTTCCAGTCGGATACTCCACCCAGCTGAACATACAAACGGAAAAAGTGCAGATTCCTGAAATTACAAATTCACCCTCTTCATCCAACTGCTGGATTTTTTTTGTAATTCCATTCAGCGAACCTATGACCGGATAATCTTAATGGTACTTCATATAAAAATAAACTGACCTTATACAGCCTCCCATTTTTGTGCAGGTTGCCTATTCACTGTTATTTCTTCTCAGCTTTTCAAACTGAGACTTGGTTTAAATTGCCCGTTTTTTTTGGTCACCTTTACTGCGCACATAAACCTGGTCGCCACCCTGAATTATATAAAACGAGGCATTAGCAAGTTTACCGGAAAATTTTATTAAATCCATTTACTCTTGCCGTAAAAAATTTTTTATTTGTGATTTATTCGGTTTTTGTTCGGTGCATGTAGGGAGCATGTTATCAGCAGATTGGCTACACAAAAGTATAAAATATATTTATATAATTATTCAATTATATAAATATATTATAGATTTATTGCTATATTACAAATATGATCTATCTAAGTTATTCCCATATTAAAATCAAGAGATAATAGATAATCTACAGCAACCTTGCTCCCTGGTACCGAAGCAGGGACGAAAAAAGATCGGATTAAACCTTAAAATAAATCTTATTTTTGAAAATTATGTACAGACTGATAATCGGATGTTTGGCAATTGATTAAGTTTGAGTAATAAATCAGCTAAACAGACTTATTCTAATGATTAAGTTTGAGTCATTACTGTCCCATTAAAATTAAAAAGAGTTCTTTGAAATTTTTGAAATTTAGTTAGTTACGAGGCTTTTTAGAGCGCGACGATTTCAATTTCTAACTTTGCTGCCTTAAATATACGCTGCAATGAATAAAGAGAAATATGTATTTGCTCAATTAATCTCATTTTTGAATGAAGATAAGTTTCGACGCATAGTCAATAAGTATCAAGCAAATCGCTACATCAAACATTTCACATGTTGGAATCAACTGCTTGCCTTGATGTTCG
>Ga0214228_1000242_pt1 | contig 17788 bp, 13 predicted proteins | sample TroBogypolimnion_21_FD_153066 | JGI IMG/M metagenome (GOLD analysis project Ga0214228, IMG submission 153066) | Freshwater microbial communities from Trout Bog Lake, WI - 05NOV2007 hypolimnion | ecosystem: Environmental > Aquatic > Freshwater > Lake > Hypolimnion/Profundal zone | place: Trout... | reverse complement strand
AGATACGAAATTTCAAGGTCTTTTCCAAATAAAATGATACCTATTTTATTGATAATCAAATAATTATATCGCTATATAATTTTTGTCATGTACTAAATATATAATATTAAAAAATCATGTTTTTTATATAAGCAAATTCACGACCGATATTTATAAAATATGTTTCTCTGCACAATATGACGATCGAACTAATGGGGCACTTTCTACTTGTTTGAATCCTTTTCGGAGTCCAATTTGTTTATATTCTTCAAATTTTTCAGGTCGGATATATTCACTAACAGCTATATTTTTACGCGAAGGTTGCATATATTGACCGATAGTAAGAATACTACAACCCGCAGTTAATGCATCATCCATCAGTTCCAAAATTTCAGCTTCAGTTTCACCCAAACCAAGTATAATCCCTGTTTTTGTAATGATATTTTGAGCAGAAATGTAAGACAAGACGGATAGACTGGTATCGTATCTTGCTTTGGTTCGAATTTGTGGAGTCAACCTCCGAACAGTTTCCAGATTGTGTGAAATCACGGTTGGTTTTTCAGCAATAATTAAATCGATTAAGACACTTTGACCATCAAAATCAGGAATCAATACTTCTAATGTTGTTGTTGGATTTACGGTTTTGATACACTTAATTGTCTCAGCCCATTGAGCAGCTCCTCCATCAGCTAAATCATCCCGATCCACAGAAGTGATAACGGCATGGTGGAGGTTCATCAATTTTATCGATTCTGCGACTTTGCGAGGTTCATCTGCAACAGGTGGGAGTGGACGTCCGGTAATTGTATTGCAAAATCTACAGGATCGAGTACAAATTTCACCCAAAATCATAAATGTTGCAGTTCCTTTATTCCAGCATTCACTTATATTGGGACATCGACCACTTGTACATATTGTGTGAAGTTTGTTGGTTTTGACAATTTGATTAACTTTAGTGAATTGTGCATTGCTTTGCAGTTTTGTTTTGAGCCAATCGGGTTTTCGGATATATGTCATGTAGATTTTTTATTTTGATAAAGTGCGAAAATACAAAAAGTTATTGGTTTTATTAATTTTATTGGTAATAATGGGAAACAAAAAACTCCTGACTTTGATCAGGAGTTATTGTTTTTTTGCTATTTTTTTATTAAAGTAAGTACTGCTCACTGATAGATTTATGTTCCTGAACGCGGTATATAGTGTCGGCAAACATCTCTGCAATGGATAATACTTTTACTTTAGGACAAAGGCTCGTATCGAATGGAATTGAATCGGTAAAAGCGATTTCAGTCAACATAGAGTTGTTAATTTTCCCTGAAGCTTCACCTGACATAACGCCGTGAGACACTATAGCCCGTACACTTCTTGCCCCTTTGGCTGTCATTAATTCGGCTGCTCGACACAATGTTCCGGCAGTATCAACCATATCATCGGTTATAATAACATCCTTTCCGTAAACTTCACCAATTATTGTCATTTCACCAATTACATTCGCTTTTTCGCGGGTTTTATAGCAAATTACCAATGGAACACCTAAGTATTTTGAATAAGAACCTGCTCGTTTCGAACCACCTACATCGGGCGAAGCAATCACCAGATTTTTTAATTTCAGAGAACGAATATAGGGAACAAAAATGGTGGAAGCATATAGATGATCAACAGGTATGTCAAAAAAACCTTGAATCTGATCGGCATGTAAATCCATGGTAATGATGCGATCAACGCCAGCAACGCTTAGCATATCCGCAATTAATTTTGCTCCTATTGATACCCGGGGTTTGTCTTTTCTATCTTGTCTTGCCCAGCCAAAATAAGGAATTACTGCAATAATTTTGTATGCTGAAGCGCGCTTGGCGGCATCAATCATCAAAAGTAATTCCATTAAATTATCGGAATTTGGAAAAGTAGACTGAATTAGATAAATGTATTGACCGCGTATTGATTCTTCGTATGAAATTGCAAATTCACCATCCGAAAAATGCTGAACTTTCATATTTCCAAGCGGACATTCTAAACTCTGACAAATTTTTTCGGCAAGATAACTACTTTTTGTGCCCGAAAACACTTTAAAGGGTGTACTTGATACTGGCATAGAATAGCGGAATTAAGTTTGAGAAATTATTTGCAAAAATACGGAATATAATCTTAATAAGTATAAGAAAAATTCATAAATAACAGATGAATTTTTATAAGCTCTATATGTATAAAATCGGTGTGTTTTTTGTATTTATATACATCAGGTTCAACGCCGTTATTTTTTTTAAAATTAATTTGAAAAATGTTTCCGCAAACGTTTGAAATTTAATTTTGCATATTTTCAAACTATTAGAATTTCATAATTGTGAAATAGATGTAATTTTGAATAATGATAAATGGATAAAATCCTAAAAATCTATTATTTAATAATTTATGAAAATTCACTTTAAAATTCCATATTTTACATTTTGGGGACAACGACTTTTGATTAGTGGTAATATACCTGAATTGGGAAATAATGATTTATCAAAAGCTTTATCACTGAGTTATAACTCGCCCGAGGATTGGACAGCTGTCATCGAAATCAATGCAGTACAAGATATTCGGTTTTCTTATAAATATGTGCTTTATACCGAACAAACAGGTCAATATGATATGGAATGGGGAGATGACCGTCAACTTCAACTTGAAACGTCGAAGTTAGATCATTATTTTTGTATTGACACATGGAATTCTCCGGCAAATATCGAAAATGTGTTTCTTTCAACTCCTTTTCAAAGTGTTTTGTTGAAAAATGATTCGGTTGAAGAGGTTTTCGTAACAGTTAAAAAAATAACACATGTGTTTAAAGTAAAAATGCCATTACTTAAAAATAATGAAGCATTGTGCATCATCGGAAATTGCGAAGCGCTTGGGAATTGGTCGACAAACAATCCGGTTTTAATGACTCATCTTGCTGATAATTCTTGGATTGTGAAATTAAATTTAAGTAAGGTGAAAACAGAAGTTCACTATAAATATGGAGTTTATGATATTGAAAACAAACAATTTAAGCATTTTGAATCAGGAAATGACCGGATTAGCCCTATATTAAATACAAAAAAAACGATTGTTCAACAGACGGATGGCTTTGTTCGAATTACTGATACTTCATGGAAAGGAGCAGGAGTCGGTTTGCCCGTTTTCAGCATTCGAACCAACAATAGCTTTGGAGTGGGTGATTTTGCAGATATTAAATTATTAGTAGATTGGGCTGCAAAAGTTGGTTTAAAATTAATTCAGGTTTTACCGCTTAACGATACAACCGGAACGCATACCGATGCTGATGTATTGCCCTACGCAGCTATTTCTGCTTTTGCTTTAAATCCTCTTTTTCTGAATTTACCTGCTATAGGTATATTATCAGATTCTAATCCATTGCAACAAGAATTCGCCACTAAACAAGCTCAATTGAATAGCTTGGATTTAGTGTCATTTTTAGAAGTGATAAATTATAAATTGCTTTATGCCAGAGAATTATATCTCATTAAAAAAGATACATTTTTAAAGAATAAAGATTTTAAAGCATTTTTCAAAAAGAATGAGTTTTGGTTGGCTCCTTATGCTGCATATTGTGTTTTGCGCGATAGGTTTGGAACTTCTGATTATCGAAAATGGGAAGAATTTTCGCAATATGATTCGAAGAAAATAAATGAATTTTCATCCCCCAATCAACCTCATTTCGATGAAGTTGCTCTCAACTATTTTATTCAGTATTATTTACATATTCAACTGTCTGAAGCTGCTGCTTATGCACATCAAAATGGAGTGGTTCTCAAAGGTGATATTCCCATTGGAGTGAATAGAAACAGTGTTGATACCTGGGTTTCACCCGAACTTTTTCACATGAATATGCAAGCTGGTGCTCCACCCGATATGTTTGCCATAAAAGGACAAAACTGGGAACTTCCGACCTATAACTGGGAAACCATTGAACGCACAGGATTTGACTGGTGGAAAAAACGGTTTGAACAAATGTCGAATTATTTCGATACCTTTCGTATTGATCATATTTTGGGATTTTTTCGTATATGGCAAATTCCAACCAATCAGGTAGAAGGAATAATGGGACACTTGAATCCTTCCAATCCTATTCATATAAATGAATTTGCTGAAAAAGGACTTTGGTTTGATTATAATCGATACTGTAAACCATATATTACTGATGCTATTTTGTTTGACTTTTTCGGTGATGAAGCAGATTGGGTTAAAGTGAATTGTTTTCAAATCGAGAATGGCTGGAATTTCAGGTTGAAAGATAATTGTCAAAGTCAATTGGCAGTTCAAACAATGTTTACCGAAGGAATCATTTCTGAACGTGTTAAATGGGGTTTATTTGATTTAATATCAAATGTACTGTTTTTTGAAGTGGAGGGAAGCAACGGGACACAGTATTATCCACGTTTTGGAATGGAATCAATTCGTTCGTATCGTGATTTGGATAATTATACCAAAGATAGGTTGCGGGAATTGTATGTTGATTATTTTTTCAAGCGTCAGGATTCTAATTGGTATCATTCAGGAATGAAGAAACTTCCGGCACTCAAACGTGCCACAAATATGCTTATTTGTGGCGAAGATTTGGGAATGATGACTGCATGTGTAACAGCCGTAATGAAAAATCTGGGAATTCTGAGTTTAGAAGTTCAGCGTGCGCCAAAATCGAATAAAATTGAATTCTTTCATCCGGCAGATGCTCCATACTTATCTGTTGTGACACCTTCAACGCATGATATGAGCACTATTCGGGGTTGGTGGGAAGAAGATCGCGGTGCGACGCAGCGGTTCTACAATTCTCAACTTGGACATTGGGGGGAAGCACCCTATTTTTGCGATTGGTGGATTTGTCGCGATATTTTATTACAACATTTGTATTCTCCTGCCATGTGGAGTATTTTTCAAATGCAGGATTTGATGAGTATTTCGGATGAAATAAGGCGTCAAAATCCACATGAAGAGCGTATAAATGTTCCATCTAATTCAATGAGTAGTTGGCGATACCGAATGCACATTACAATGGAAGAGTTGTTGGAGAAAAATGATTTTAATAATGAGTTGAGAAATTATATAACTCAATCCGGTAGGTAGATGATAAAAAAATGAGTTCAGATTTTTTTTTGAACTCATTTTTTTATTCGGATATATAATCTTTTTTCAAATACTTGTAATACTGATAAGGTGTCATGAAAACCCCTCTTCTTTTTTCCTTATAGAAATGAATCATTTCTTTGAAATTTTCAAAACTTTGGGTATCCCAATTCATGGGATGAAGTTGAATGATAATATATGGTTTTTTTAAATCATTCTTATAATTAGGAATTATTCTATCTATTTTAAAATCATATAGATAGAGGTAATCTATATTTAACATGAGCCTGTTGTTACTTGGTTTGAAAGCAGAAATGTCTGGGTCAATCCAAGGCTTATTGGTCTCATTTTCAATTTTTCGAAACAACTGCCAAACGTGAATTTCTTTGAATTTTTCAAGAACTTTTAGTGTAATCGGCGATGTTCTGTTGTGTGGTGCTCCAAAGCTATGACAAATAATGTGCAGGGAATCTTTAAAAAAATCCTGTGCTTTTTTTAGGTGTTCAAATTGATATTTAAAGTCAGTTCCCTTAAATTCTGTGCCATTAGCAATGTCCTCGTGATCCCAGCCGTGGTTCCAAAACTCAATTACAGGAAAAAAGTTTGATTGCCTCAGAGCGGAAACTCGCCTTATTTCATTTAGTGAGGTTTGAGTTTTTACATTCTTCGAAATAATTCCAATTCCGGCACAAGCTCCACTGTCATTGACTATTTTAATAAATTCATTCCAATTATCATAGGTTTCACCTAAATCGTCAGCTTTTAATATTACAATTAAACTTTTTGGCTCTGCTAATGAAGAGTCCATACAAGAAATAAAACAGACAGATATGGCTGTAAATAAAAATATTAGTAGTTGTTTTGATTTGGCAAATTTCTGTTTTTTCATTAATTGTAATAAATGTTTTTTTGAATTTTAGACAAATATACAAACTGAGAATAAATATTCAATCATTTTGAGCTTTTATTCAGAATTTTTATAGTATTTAATTTTGTTAATTATCGTTTTGTGTGATTTACTGTGAGAAAATTTTTTTCAAATCAACTTATTTTTTGTTACTTTGTTATTTAATTCAAATCCAGTAATATTTGACTCATGAAGAAGACTATAAAACGATCAAATAACCAAATAGTAGCAGGCGTTTGCGCGGGTATTGCCAATTATTTCGGGCTCGATTTTACGTTGGTTCGTGCAGTTTATGCCATTTTGAGTGTATTTTTCTTTCCAATGGTAATTCTTTATATTATTCTTTGGATAATTATGCCATTAGAAGAAATTGATTGATTACTGATAATCTATTTATTGTGCCATTTAAACTTATTTCTCCTTTTCGACCTACCGGCGACCAACCCGAAGCAATCAAGCAATTGGTTGATGGATTGGCTCGACATACGAATTACCAAACTTTACTGGGCGTTACCGGTTCTGGTAAGACATTCACAATAGCCAATGTTGTTGAGCAGGTTCAACGACCAACGTTGATATTGAGTCATAACAAAACCCTCGCTGCACAATTATACAGTGAATTCAAAGCCTTTTTTCCCGATAATGCTGTTGAGTATTTCGTATCGTATTACGATTATTACCAACCAGAGGCTTATTTGCCTGTCAAGGATATTTATATAGAAAAGGATTTGTCAATTAATCAAGAAATTGAAAAACTGAGACTTGCGACAACTTCGGCATTGTTATCGGGTAGAAGGGACGTGATTGTTGTGTCGTCGGTTTCGTGTTTGTATGGAATTGGAAACCCGGACGATTTTACGAGTAATGTGATTGAAATCAGGCAGGGACAAAAAATTGTACGAAATGATTTTTTGCGAATGTTGGTTGATTGTTTGTACACGCGAAACGAAATTGAACTGAATCGTGGTAACTTTCGGGTAAAAGGTGATACTGTCGATATTTTTCTGGCATATTCCGATTTTGTACTTCGTGTCGTGTTTTGGGGTGACGAAATCGAAGAAATTAAAACTGTTGATCCATTGAATTTCAATACTTTAGAAGCATTCGATGCTTATAAAATTTACCCGGCAAGTATTTTTGTGACCACTAAAGAACGAATAGCACAAGCCATTCAGCATATTGAAATTGATTTAGCTCGGCAGGTTGATTATTTTCGTTCAATTGGTAAGAACTATGAGGCAAAACGTATCTACGAGCGTGTCAATTATGATTTGGAAATGATAAAAGAACTTGGTTACTGCTCGGGAATTGAAAATTATTCACGTTATTTTGATGGGCGCGTTGCGGGAACCCGACCCTTTTGTTTGCTCGATTATTTTCCGAAAGATTTTTTGATGGTAATCGATGAAAGTCATGTTACACTTTCACAAATTCACGCTATGTTTGGTGGCGATGCGGCTCGAAAAGAAAATTTGGTTGAATATGGTTTTCGGTTACCATCAGCTAAAGATAATCGTCCGTTAAAATTCGAAGAATTTGAAAAATTAGCGCCTCAAACAATTTATGTAAGTGCCACACCTGCTGATTATGAGCTGACAAAAAGTGAAGGAATTGTGGTGGATCAGCTAATTCGTCCAACCGGCTTACTTGACCCGATTATCGATGTTCGTCCGAGTTTAAATCAAATTGACGATTTACTTGAGGAAATAACTATTCGTACTGAAAAAGAGGAGCGAACCCTGGTCACTACGCTCACTAAACGCATGGCTGAAGAGTTGACAGATTATCTAAAAAAAATGGGTGTGCGTTGTAATTATATTCATTCCGATGTGGATACATTAGACCGCGTGGTTATAATGGAAGATTTACGCCGTGGTTTGTATGATGTATTGGTGGGTGTAAATCTATTGCGTGAGGGATTGGATCTGCCCGAAGTATCGTTGGTGGCCATTTTAGATGCTGATAAAGAAGGATTTCTGAGATCGCATCGTTCACTCACGCAAACAGCAGGACGTGCAGCTCGTAATTTGAACGGGCGGGTTATAATGTATGCCGACAAAATAACAGACAGCATGGCAAAAACTATTAGCGAAACAAATAGAAGACGTGAAAAGCAGCTGGCTTATAATGAATTACATGGAATTACACCGACTGCTATTATTAAAGGTGAACGAAATTCATTCAGTAAAGTGGAGCCAAGTGCTTATATTGAACCGGATATTTCACAAAGTATAGCTGCTGATCCTGTAGTTCAGTATATGACCCGACCCGCTCTCGAAAAAACCATTGCCAAAACCAAAAAAGCCATGCAAGATGCTGCCAAAAAGCTCGAATTCCTCGAAGCAGCACAATTTCGTGACGAACTTATTAAACTGGAGGAGATTCTGAAAGCAAAGAAATAATGCGACTATGTTAAATTGTTTCTGTTTTTGGTGCTCGATTTAAAAATTCTTTTAATTTGAAATATTTGAATAACTTTGTGCTTCATTTTAAACGAATTTTCAACCCTGTTATTTTAAATTTATAGAGATCAAAACATGTCGAATACTATCGGTAAATTGTTTACTTTCACATCGTTTGGCGAATCGCACGGAAAAGGAATCGGCGGCATTGTAGATGGTTGTCCGGCCGGAATTGAAATTGATGAGGAATTTATTCAGAATGAATTAAATCGTCGTCGTCCGGGTCAGTCTGCTATTTCCACGCCTCGTAAGGAAGGTGATAAGGTGGAGTTTCTATCCGGAATTTTTGAAGGAAAAACTACCGGAACTCCCATTGCTTTTGTGATTTGGAACGAAAATCAACATAGTTCGGATTACGACCATTTGAAAGAGGTTTATCGTCCTTCACATGCCGATTATACCTATCAACAAAAATATGGAATTCGCGATCATCGTGGTGGTGGACGCAGTTCAGCTCGTGAAACTGCTTCGCGGGTGGTTGCGGGTGGCATTGCTAAATTAGCCTTAGAACATCAAGGAATAACCATTACAGCGTTTACTTCACAGGTAGGACACATTGCCATGACGCAGACTTTTGAAACTGCTGATTTATCAATGATAGAAAGCAATGTGGTACGTTGCCCCGAAACGGAAGTAGCTGAAAAAATGATTGAATATATTAAAATACTGAAAACGGAAGGTGATTCAATTGGCGGGGTTATTTCGTGTGTAATCCAGGGCGTTCCTGTTGGGCTTGGTGAACCAATATTTGATAAATTGCAAGCCCGTTTGGCACAAGCCATGTTAAGCATCAATGCTACACATGGTTTTGATTACGGTCGTGGATTTGAAGGTGTCAGTCTGAAAGGCTCGGAAATGAACGATTCTTTTGTAAAAGATGCTGATAGAATTTCAACGAAAACAAACAATTCGGGTGGTATTCAGGGTGGCATCAGCAATGGTCAACCTATCTATTTTAGGGTTTTATTTAAACCGGTAGCTACTATTTCGAAAAAACAAAATACGCTTGATATTCACAGTAATGAAGTGGAATTGGAAGCCCGAGGTCGACACGACCCATGCGTTTTGCCACGCGCGGTTCCTATTGTTGAAGCAATGGCTGCTTTGACTTTAATTGATTTGGTTCTTACTAAAAATTGAATAGTTCCACGTTTGATTCCATAATATGCAGGTTACGCCACAACATTGGGCAATAATTATCAATCCAAAATCGGGAAAAAGAAAATTTCGCCAACAAAGAAAATATCTTTTCCAGACTCTTAAACATGCCGGAATTCAGTTCGATTATCGGGTTACTAAATTTGCAGGTCATGCAGTTAAAATTGCAAAATATTTTGCTGATAAAAACTTTCAAAATTTTTTGATTTTGGGTGGTGATGGCACTATGAGCGAAGTAATCAACGGAATTTTTAGTGCTGATATTAAAGATGTTGCTTTGTTGAAATTTGCTTTGATTCCGCGCGGAACGGGCAATGATTGGGGGCGATTTTGGGGGCTCACAACGGATTATAAAAAATCTATTGACATTTTTTTAAAAGGGAAAGTTCAATTTATAGATATCGGTAAAGTTGAATATGAAATGGAAGAAACCAAGAAATCACATTTTTTCATCAACTCCATAGGTTTTGGGCTGGATGCAGCAGTTGTAAATTTGACTCATCGGTTGAAGGAGATATTTGGCAGTCATTCCTTTATGTACACAGTGGCTTTGCTCGGAGCTGTTTTTTCGTACAAACCACACAAAGTCAGAATATTCTCGGATGAAAAAAAACTGACCGAGAGTATGTTTAGCATGAATATTGCCAACGGTTGTTACAGCGGTGGTGGCATGAAACAAAATCCGAAAGCTATACCTTACGATGGTTTGCTGGATGTAATGTTGGCCAAAAAACCAACTTTTAGGGATATTATTACGGCTTTGTTCCGACTTTTTAATGGAAAACTTTTGGAACATCCGGTCATTGAATCTTTTCAAGCACGAAAGCTATTGGTGCAATGCGATAAAAAGGCATTGTTGGAAGCTGATGGAATTATTGTAAACAGTGCTTCACCCTTCATTATCAGCATTATTCCAAATGCAATTCAGATGATTGTACCTTAATAAATCTTTCAGCCTCATTAAGCACATTCAATTTCCCTACATCCAGCATTTTGAAATCATTTGGTACAAAAGCTTTAATCATTTGTTGCCGGGCATTTGACAAATAAAAATCCATGATTGGAAATTTAGTTGTTTGCTTTTCCATTAAACCAAAAATAGATGGCGATAGTATCTGAATACCTGAAAAAGCAAGCTTATTATAAGATTCAATTTCGCTTAGTATAACCGGTTTCGTTTCGCCTGTTTTTTCATTTATCCAACCTTTTAGCCTAAGATTATTATCGAAAAGTAGATAACGGAAAGTATCTCGCTTGCTTACAACCAGCGTTGCCATTGCACCCGAATTTTTATGTGCTTTATATAACTCGTCCAGGTCAATATTTGAAAGTATATCAACATTATGAACCAAAAAAGGCTCATTATCGTCAAAAAACCACTTTGTTTTTCGTATTCCACCTCCTGTATCCAACAATTGATTGCGTTCATCAGAAACTTCGATGCGAATGCCAAAATTGTCGTTTGCTTTCAAAAATGCAATAATCTGTTCGGGAAAATGATGCACATTTACAATAATTTCGTCAAACCCCGATTTTTTCAACTTCAGAATAACGTATTCTAATAGTGGTTGACCGGCAATAGGTATTAATGCTTTGGGTAAAGTGTTTGTAAGTGGCTTTAAACGAGTCCCTAAACCCGCTGCAAATATCATTGCTTTCATTACTCTTATTCTTTCTTTATGTTGAATCGTATTTATATTACAAAAGTAAGAATAAATTTTGAGTTTGTAAATAATCAAAATAGTGTATTACAGCTTAACTCCCCAATTTAAAATAGAAGTAACGATTAAAATAATTTTTTCGCATTAAAACAGATAAATTTCTTACAAATTGAATATATTTCACATTTTTTTCTACTAAACTATTTTTTCTTTCAAATTCTTGCTGTATCTTTGCAGCGAAATCAAGTAACATTATGACTTTTCAACGCATATATACTATTCTCGTGCTAGTCGTGCTTCTTTTGGTCAATAATCAGAAGTGAGATGGTTACGTTGTATATGTGTATGTTAAATACAAAAAACCTTTCTCACCATAACGGAGAAAGGTTTTTTATTTTGAAAAAGGTTTAAAATAAAAACGATGAAGCAGGAATTACGTAGTGCAACCAGCACAGGCGGCCGAAGAATGGCCGGAGCTCGTTCTTTATGGCGTGCTAATGGAATGACGGATAAGCAAATGGGAAAACCAATTATTGCAATTGTGAATTCTTTTACACAATTCGTTCCGGGGCATGTTCATTTGCACGAAATTGGTCAGAAAGTAAAAGCTGAAATAGAAAAACTGGGTTGTTTTGCAGCTGAATTCAATACCATCGCCATCGACGATGGTATTGCCATGGGACATGATGGAATGCTTTATTCACTGCCATCGCGCGATTTGATTGCCGACAGTGTTGAATATATGGTTAATGCTCACAAGGCTGATGCCATGGTTTGTATCAGTAACTGCGATAAAATCACGCCGGGAATGCTTATGGCAGCCATGCGATTGAATATACCATGTGTTTTTGTTTCGGGTGGACCTATGGAAGCAGGTGAATTGGATGGAAAACATCTTGATTTGGTGGATGCCATGGTTCAGTCAGCTGACGAAAGCGTATCGGATGAACAGGTAAAGAAAATTGAAAATGCTGCTTGTCCAACCTGTGGCTCTTGCTCTGGTATGTTTACAGCAAATTCCATGAATTGTTTGAATGAAGCGATTGGCTTGGCCTTGCCTGGTAACGGAACAATCGTTGCGACACACTCAAACCGCATACAATTGTTTATCGATGCTGCTAAACTGATTGTGGATAATGCCAATAAATATTACTTTGAAGGAGATGATTCTGTTCTACCACGTTCTATAGCAACCCGCGAAGCATTTCTCAATGCCATGTCACTGGATATTGCCATGGGTGGTTCAACCAATACCGTTCTTCATATTCTGGCCATTGCGCATGAAGCTGAAGTGGAACTGACAATGGATGATATGGATAAACTTTCTCGCGTAACTCCTTGTTTATGTAAAGTTGCTCCAAATTCTCAAAAATACCACATTCAGGATGTAAACCGTGCAGGTGGAATTCTTGGAATTCTGGCAGAGTTAAGCAAAGCTGGTTTGGTAAACAAATCGGTTTGCCGCGTTGATGGATTGACATTGGGACAAGCTATTGAACAATACGATATTACGGCTCCGACAGTTACTGCCAAAGCCATTGAAATTTATAAAAGTGCTCCGGCACACCGTTTTAATCTGGTTATGGGCTCTCAAGCTGTTCAGTATCCGGAGCTTGATGGCGACCGAATCGGTGGTTGTATTCGCAGCGTGGAACATGCCTATACCAAAGATGGTGGATTAGGTATCCTCAAAGGGAACATTGCACAGGATGGATGTGTTATAAAGACCGCCGGTGTTGACGAAAGTATCTGGAAGTTCAGCGGACCAGCCAAAGTATTTACTTCGCAGGACAGTGCCTGTATAGGAATTCTGAGTGGAAAAGTTGTTGCCGGAGATGTGGTAGTTATCACACATGAAGGACCCAAAGGTGGGCCGGGAATGCAGGAAATGCTTTATCCGACTTCGTATATCAAATCGAAACATCTTGGAGCTTTATGTGCCTTGATAACTGATGGTCGTTTTTCCGGTGGAACATCGGGTTTATCAATAGGGCATATTTCTCCCGAAGCTGCTTCAGGCGGAAATATCGGGTTAATTGTGGATGGAGATATTATTGAAATTGATATTCCTAACCGCACTATTAATGTAAAAGTAAGTGAGGAAGAATTACAGAAACGTCGTGAAGCTGAATTAGCCCGTGGCAACGATGCATTCAAGCCTAAAGATAGAAATCGTATCGTATCAAAAGCCCTTCGTGCTTATGCCAGTTTGGTTAGTTCTGCCGATAAAGGTGCTGTGAGAATGATAGATTAATAATTGACAATTGATAATTAATAGTTAGTAGTTGACGAAGTTCACCAGTATTTAAAAAAAATTACTCGTTTACTATTTACTTGTCTACAGAGAATTATGGAAACAAAAACTAAAATAACCGGCGCTCATGCTTTTATGCAGGCGCTTTTAGAAGAAGGTGTTGATATCATTTTCGGGTATCCGGGCGGCGCGATTATGCCCGTTTTCGATGCACTTTATGATTACGACAAACATATAAATCATATTCTTACCCGTCACGAACAAGGTGCAACACATGCTGCTCAAGGTTATGCACGTGTTTCGGGAAAAGTTGGAGTTGCACTTGTAACTTCAGGTCCGGCAGCAACAAATGCCGTTACAGGAATTGCTGATGCCATGCTCGACAGTACGCCTATGGTGGTTATTACCGGTCAGGTAGGGGCTGCTTTGCTGGGAACGGATGCTTTTCAGGAAATAGATGTGGTTGGTATTACCCAACCAATTACCAAATGGGCTTATCAGATTCGTCGTCCTGAAGATATAGCCTGGGCTGTTGCACGTGCATTTTACATTGCCCGCAGTGGTCGTCCCGGACCGGTTGTACTTGATTTTGCCAAAAATGCACAAATTCAGGAAGTTGAATTTGACTATAAACCATGTACATTTATTCGCAGTTATTTGCCAATACCTGAAGTTCAACCTTCACAGATTGAAGCTGCTGCTGCATTGATAAATGGAGCAAAAAAACCTTTTGCACTGGTTGGTCAGGGGGTAATTTTGGCAAATGCTGAAGCTGAATTGAAAGAATTTCTGGAAAAAGCAGATATTCCTGCAGCATGGACTTTGTTGGGAGCTTCAGCTATGTCGAGTGAGTTTCCGTTGAATCAGGGATTTTTGGGAATGCACGGAAACGTAGCTCCGAATATGAAAACTAATGAATGTGATGTGCTGATTGCTATTGGTATGCGTTTTGACGACCGCGTAACCGGTGATTTGAAAACCTACGCCAAACAAGCTAAAATCATTCATTTAGACATTGATGCAGCCGAAATTGGAAAAAATGTGATTCCTGATGCTCCTGTATTGGGTTCGGCAAAAGATACTCTGCCTGCATTGACAGCCAAACTTAATTCGGCTAAACATTCAGAATGGATTGCTTCGTTTGATGAATATAAAAAACTGGAATTTGAGAAAGTAATTCAACGCGAAGTTCATCCTGAATCGGGTGAAATGACCATGGGTGAAGTTATTCATAAAATTTCGGAAGCCACTAATAATGATGCGATTCTGGTAACCGATGTTGGTCAGAATCAGATGATGGCTGCCCGTTATTTCAATTACTCTCAAACCCGCAGCGTGGTTACATCGGGCGGTTTGGGAACAATGGGATTTGGAATTCCAGCTGCTATGGGTGCTAAAATGGGTGCTCCTGAACGTACAGTTTGTATGTTTAGCGGCGATGGTGGTTTCCAAATGACCATTCAGGAACTCGGTACCATTATGCAGGAACGGATTGGCGTGAAAATGATTATTCTGAACAATCACTTCCTTGGTATGGTGCGTCAGTGGCAGGAAATGTTCTTCGATGAGCGTTATTCGTTCACCAATATGCTCAATCCTGACTTTATTGCGATTGCCAAAGCGTATAAGATTGATGGAACTGAAGTTCATAAGCGTGAAGACCTAGATGCGGCTATTGCCGATATGTTGAAAGACGACAAACCTTATTTGTTGGTTGTAAATGTAGAAAAGAAAGGTATGGTTTACCCGATGGTTCCTGCCGGAGCATGTGTAACTAATATAATATTAGAATAAGTCAATTACCAATTGCTAAATTACCAATCTCCAATGAAGACATTCTTTAATTGAAAATTGGAAATTGAATCATTGAAAATTAAGATTATCATGGAAAATAAATTATATACCATCACCATTTTTTCTGAAAATTCAGTAGGTTTACTGGGTCAGATAACCATTATATTTACTCGCAGGGCAATCAATATTGAAACGCTTTCTGTTTCTCCATCTGCTTTGAAAGGCATTCATAAATTTACCATCACCATTCTGACTACCGAAGATATTGTTTCGAAAGTGGTTAAGCAGATTGATAAACGAGTCGATATTCTGAAAGCATATTATAACACCGACGAAGATCTCGTTTTTCAGGAAATAGCTTTGTATAAAGTATCTACTGAAAAACTGCTCGGACTTGGTTCAATAGAAGAGTTGGTTCGTAAATACCATATCCGTATACTCGAAATGACACCTGATTATGTTGTTTTGCAGAAAGCAGGGCATTATGAAGAAACACAACAAATGTTTGAAGAATTAAGCGAATCGATTGGTGTATTGCAGTTTATCCGCTCAGGTCGGGTGGCTATTACCAGATCCAAAGTGGAACGCCTGAGCGATATGTTGGAAAGCATTCAGCAGAAATTCGAAAAAAAATAAGTAATTTTGAGCCTTCAATAAAAAGATTCAAAATGCCATACAGGAAAACATATTCTTTTCGCGTTCAGCCTCAGGATGTAGATTTTCAGTATAATGTAACAATGTCGGCTTTGGCCAATATACTGTTGACAACTGCCGGTTACAATGCAGATGATAATGGTTTTGGAATTCGGTTTCTGAACGAAAAAGAATGTACCTGGGTGTTAATCCGTTTTGCTGTTGAAATGAATCGTTTTCCGCAACAATACGAAGATATTCAGGTGGAAACCTGGATTGAGGATGTGGGACGTGCCAGCACAACACGTAATTTCACAATCTTTGATTCAAAAAACGAGATTATTGGAAATGCCTGTTCCAACTGGGTTATGCTCGATTTGAATACGCGCCGTGCAAAGGATTTGCTGACATTGGAGGGTATTCACCACTTTGCGTCTAACGAACCGGGCTTGATAGAAAAACCAATAAAGTTGGATGTTGTTGACGGGGAACAATACGATGGCTTCAAAGTAAAATACAGCGATATTGACATTAATGGTCATGTAAGCAGCATGCGTTACATTCAGTGGGTAAGTGATTGTTTTTCATTGAACTATTATAAAAAATGTAACGTGAAACGATATGAATTCAATTTTATGAATGAGGTATTTTTCGACGATTTTGTCGAAATTGTAGGTCAGGAAATTTCTCCCGGAGATTTCCGTTTCGAGATTAGCAAAGATGATAAAACTGCTTGCAGGGCAAGGGTGGTTTTTTAAAAAGCCCCTCCTAACCTCCCCAAAGGGGAGGAATTTGAAATGTAATTAATTAAAATAAAATATATATCGCTCTGAAAAGTCCCCCTGTGGGGGATTTTGGGGGCTAAAAAAATCTAAAATGGCAAATTATTTCAATTCAATCCCTCATCGCCTGAAAGTTCAGGAATTGGGAAAGTGTGATTTCATGGAAAGCAGCGAATTCGCTGATGGAGTAAAAAAACTGATTGGTAAAAAAATCGTGATTATCGGTTGTGGTGCTCAGGGCTTGGCTCAGGGTCAAAACATGCGCGACAGTGGGCTGGATGTTTCGTACGCGTTGCGCAAAGAAGCTATTGACCAAAAACGTGAATCGTGGAAAAAAGCTACCGAAAACAGTTTCAAGGTTGGTACTTTTGAAGAACTGATACCAACTGCAGATTTAGTATCGAATCTTGCTCCCGACAAACAACACACTTCGGTGGTTAATGCCGTAGTTCCGTTGATGAAAAAAGGTGCTTGTTTGTCTTATTCGCACGGTTTTAATATTGTGGAAGAAGGAACTCAAATCCGCAAAGACATTACTGTGGTAATGATTGCTCCAAAATCGCCGGCTTCGGAAGTTCGTGCGGAATATCTTCGCGGTTTCGGTGTTCCAACGCTTATTGCGGTTCATGCTGACAATGATCCTAACGGCGACGGGCTGGAAATTGCTAAAGCATATTGTGTAGGTACGGGTGGTCACAAAGCCGGTGTATTGCTTTCGTCATTCGTTGCCGAAGTGAAATCAGATTTAATGGGCGAGCAAACTATTCTTTGCGGTTTGTTGCAGACCGGTTCTATTCTTTCGTTCAACAAAATGATTGAAAAAGGTATTGATGCAGGTTACGCTTCCAAACTGGTTCAGTACGGTTGGGAAACTATTACCGAAGCTTTGAAAATCGGTGGTATCACCAACATGATGGATCGCCTTTCGAATCCCGCTAAAATTGAAGCTTTCAAACTATCGGAAGAACTGAAAGACATTATGCGTCCGCTGTTTATTAAACACATGGATGATATCTTGTCGGGCGAATTCTCAAAAACCATGATGGAGGACTGGG
>Ga0214228_1000238_pt1 | contig 17912 bp, 12 predicted proteins | sample TroBogypolimnion_21_FD_153066 | JGI IMG/M metagenome (GOLD analysis project Ga0214228, IMG submission 153066) | Freshwater microbial communities from Trout Bog Lake, WI - 05NOV2007 hypolimnion | ecosystem: Environmental > Aquatic > Freshwater > Lake > Hypolimnion/Profundal zone | place: Trout... | reverse complement strand
CCAGCTTTCAAACTCAGCAAATAAACATAGATAAAGTTACTGGATTTCACACTTTATACCTTGTAGCAAAGGATATTACAGGTGTTTGTAATATCGATTATTTTCAGTTTTCTGACACTAAAATCCATGTTCCTAACTGGGTGTTATCATGGTCGGATGAGTTTAATGGTAATGCTGTTGACGAATCGGTTTGGAGCAAGGTATGGCATGGAAATCCCGATAATGGTGAAGTTCAATTCTATACTCCACGCACCGAAAACATTGTGGTTTCTGATGGAACATTGAAACTAATTGCCCGAGTGGAAACTTATACCGGACAAGGACCCTGGATGACTCAGCCCGTAACGCGAAACTATACTTCTGGAAAGATTGAATCGCAGGGTAAAAAGACCTTCAAATATGGGAAAATTGAAGCCCGGATGAAGCTGCCGAGAGGCAATGGTTCGTGGCCAGCATTCTGGATGTTAGGGGAAAATTTCTTTAATACCGGCGTTGGTTGGCCTCTGTGTGGGGAAATTGATATCATGGAGCATTCTCAGGTGTTGGATAATATAAGTGGCACTGTTCATTCGCAAGCATACAACAATATTCCACAGGTAACTTCATCGTACAACATTAATAATTACGACACAAGTTTTCATGTATACGGAATGACATGGTCAACCGATCAAATCAGTTTTTATGTCGACGACAATACATATTTCAGCGTTACTAAAGCCACATTGGGAAATTCACAGGTTCAATGGCCTTTCGATCAACCGTTCTGGTTAATATTCAATCAGGCCGTGGGAGGTGCATGGGGTGGTACTCCTGATAATTCGGTTTATCCACTGACTACCGAAATTGATTGGGTGCGTGTTTATCAGGATATTTCTACTGGCATCGACAATACGACGAATCAGAATATTAGTTTCAATGTTTTTCCGAATCCAGCAACAGATTGTATCACAGTTGATTATACCGAAAATGAAATTTCAAGTAAGCAAAAATACGAACTGATTTTAACTGATTTAGTTGGGAAAACGATGAATAAAATCGAAAACATGAGTTTTCCAACAAACATTAATCTTCAATCCTATTCAAAGGGAAGCTATCTGCTATCCATTCGGCAAGGTCGTAAGTTGTTGAAAAACAAAATAATAATCAAAAATTGAAATAACGAACTTTAATCTCACTATGAAAAAGATTATCATTCTTTTCCTCTTTTTTTCGTCTTTACTTTCCGCTCAAACGCCAGTGGCGGTTGGTTCGGGCAGTTATGCATCTTCCATTCCATCTGCTCCCTCCGAATACTGGGCAGGTGATGTGGTCAATATCAAGCAGTTTCACGACACGGTTTCTTTTTTTGCATTGGACAATCTGAAAGCACCTTTTCCTACCAATAAATGGTGGTCGGGGCTGCTGTTCAAAAACAATATTACACGGTCTTATAATATCTGGGCACATCCGCTTTGCCTCACGGTTGAAAAATACGGTGTAGGATTCCATTATGCCACTGAATGGACCGGAATAGCCGGAGCATACAACGAAACCATGTCGATGATTAGCCCCACTCCGCTTCAGATTAGCGGAAATGGTTTTGCTCCGGTGGTGCAGAAAGTAAAATCGTGGAGCGACTGGACCATGTCTTTTCGGGTTTTACAGACCGATACTAAATATATGGATGTAACTATTGGGCACGGACTACCAACCTGTTGGGTGGAATACCAGGGAATTGATGTGCCTCAAATCACTGTTGCCAATGCTTCATTTTTTGATGACAGTGGCAATATCCTTTCGTTTCCATACAGCGGAAATCATATCGGAATTTTTTATGGTGGAATATATTACGGTCTTTTTGCTCCTGATGGCACCACTTTTTCCAACTCGAACGGAACGATAAATATGGCCATGACTGTTTCCAAAAAGTTCATTGCTGTTTCGGCTTTAACCGCCAAAAATCGCCTGAGTTTCTTTGCAAACTATGCCTATGCTGTGCCACGTAACAGCCAGATGGACTGGACTTACGATGCTGAAGCCGGAAAAGTAAATACAACCTGGAATCTGACCACCGAATGTTTGCAGGGAACGGAACACAGCGTTATTCAAGGCTGGATTCCCCATCATTACCGCAACTCAAACATTGCGTTCATCTTTACCGGCGATGAGTATGTTACCGCCCGTGGTAAACTGAAATGTACCGTTGGAACAAGTTTTCAGATTGGCTACCAGTACAACGGAGCGCTGACCAGCCTGCCTGCTCCCGAATCGAATAAATTTGACCGTAGCCGTATGTTGAACTACCTGAACGATTTTTCGCAATGGCAGTGGGATTTTAATTCCGAAACTTACGCCGGAGGAAAGCAGGTAGCTATGTTTGCCCGACAACTCAGCATGGCAAAAACCATGAACAGTCCTGTAGCAAGTACGCTGAAAGCCAAAGTAAAAACCGAACTTCAGAATTTTCTGACTTATACGCCCGGCGAATCTTCCAAGTATTTTGCCTATTCCGATAAATTTGGCGGACTAATTGGCATTACCTGCGGCTTTGGATCGCATCGCTTCAACGACCACCATTTTCACTACGGATATTATGTATATTCAGCCGGAATTCTGAGTCAGTACGACTCCGATTTTGCTACAAATTATGGCGAAATGGCCAAAACCGTGGCAAAAGATTATGCCAACTGGGACCGCACCGACACGCGTTTTCCGGTGTTGCGCATGTTCGACATCTGGGAAGGACATTCCGATGCCTGTGGCTACGATGTGGACTCCAACAGCGGTCAGAATCAGGAATCCAGTTCCGAAGCCATGATGTCTTGGTCGGGCGTTATTTCATTGGGCAACTCGTTGAACGATAACAATATGACCGCCACCGGCGTGATGGGCTTTTGCATGGAAAGTGCTGCGGTAAATGAGTATTGGTTCAACCGCAACGGCGACAATTATCCGGCAGCTTATACCAACAAAATGTCATGCATTACCTGGGGAAGCATGATTCAGTACATCACTTATTTTGGCCCGGAACCAATATTCGTTCATGGTATTCAGTATCTTCCGGTGTTGCCGTCGTCGTATTATCTGGTAAAAGATTCGGCAGCTGCCCGTAAAGAATGTGATTACCTGATTTCTAATTCTGCCAATAATCCGGTGTATACCAATTTCAAAACCCGCGACAGCTGGGGAACGGAATGGGCTTGCGAAGTAATGAAATACCGCTCCATGTTAGACCCTGACTGGGCAATCAACTGGTACGAAGACCTGTGGAAAAAACAAGATACCAAAGCCACCGACAACTGGTTCAGCAGTCTGGCATATTATCAAATGTACAGCAACAAAGACATGGGAACCGTTGACTGGACTTCGCACATAGCCGCACCAAATAGTGGCGTTTTTTACAACCCCACGACAAATCAATACACTTATTGCGCCTTTAATACTAAAAATACCCTGCAGCAATTCAATGTCTACAAAGGTTCATCTGTAATCGGGCAATTGCGTGTGCCTGCCAATTCGTTTTACAGCGCTCACACGCTGGATGGAAATACGCCACCAACCGTAAAACTTACCTCACCCATTGACCAATCGCTCATTACCGACCGAAATGCGGTGGTTACGGTTACTGCCACAGCTTCCGATTTGGAAGGTACTGTATCCAAAGTCGAATTTTATTGCAATGGTTCTCTGTTGAAAAGCTTTACTCAGCCACCCTACACAACCACTATGACCAATTTCAGCGACGATACCACTTATTCACTTTACGCCAAAGCATACGACAATCAGGGCGCATCGGCTTATTCGGATAATGTGGCTTTCAATGTAAATATTCCGACGGATACCTGCTCTATCGATGGAGTACATTCCGATTTCTCGGCAGTGGTTACCACCAAGAAAAATCCCTTTATCGTATTCAAACCTAAAGTTAATTGTACATGGGTAAATGTGGCTTGCTACAAAGGCAAAGGCGGTCGAATCAATATGGGCGCCTGGGGCATGACCAAAACCGGAAGTAATTTTATCAGTCAGCTAAATAATGTAATGGTGGGCGACACGCTATGCTTTTGGTTTACCTGGGGGCTTGCTGAGGGTGGTCAACGCGATAATTCAGGAACTCCCGATTCAATGATTATTGCATCCTGTATTGGTGCATTGGGCAATATCAGACCAACCGTTTCTATTCTTTCACCGCTTAACGGTACCGTATTTAATACGCATATTGTAAGCATTGCTACCAATGCCACCGACGTGGATGGAACCATTTGCAAAGTGGAGTTTTATAACGGAAGCTCGTTGCTTGGCACAGTCACTCAATCACCCTTCAACTTAACATTAAACAACATCCCCGATGGCACAACTTATTCAGTTTTAGCCAAAGCATACGATAATCAGAATGCGTACGCCTTGTCAAATACGGTAAACTTCAGCATCGATATTCCTGCCGATACCTGTCGGTTCACGACAAAAAATGCTGATTTTACAGCTACTATGACAGGAAAAGCAAACCCAACCATCACGTTTATTCCGGGAAGTCCGATTGCGGGTTGTCAGTATGCGATAGTTAATGTAAAACTCAATGGAAACGGCATTGGTGGCTGGTATATGACCAAATCAGGCAGCAAGTTTACATCAACCATTACCGCTAAAATAGATGACAAACTGGAATGGTATTTTACCTACCAGACACCACCGACAGGTGAACGCAACAGTAGTGCAACACCAATAACAGCCACTGTTGGTGGTTGTGGAACAACAGCAGTGAGTACGCCACTCATGGATGATAATTTCAGCATTTACCCCAACCCGACCAAGGGAAATATTGCCATTTCTGTGGCTGGCTTCACTGGTTTAGAAAATGTTCGGATTTCCATTGCCGATCTCACCGGAAAGCTGGTTTATCAGGAAACTAAAACGGTCAATAAGCTGGGACAATTGACCAACTCCCTGATACTGGAATCTAAACTCAAAGCTGGAATATATCTTGTTTCGGTAAAAGGAACGTACTCACTTCTTAATCAGGTTCGGACATTGGCTATAGAATAAATACAGAAATATTCTAATTGTTTTGATATAATAATAAAAGCAGGTGGTTTCATCTGCTTTTATTGTTTTCAGAACAAAAGCAAGCAAACAGAGGTATAGCGCATAAAAACTATATTTACGTCCCATTTATGTTAGAAAAATCCAAAAAGAATTTAAGTTTCAATGTAATCATTTATCCATTTTTCCAACTCTGTTTCTTTAGTAAGTCCGATATGTTTTTTAATTCGCTTTCGCCTAACATATAGTGTATTGCTATCCATATTCAATAAGTTACAACAATCGGAAATATCCATACCCAGACAAATAAATGTAATCACAATCAGGTCAGAATGGGTTAGTTGAGTGTATTGTACTTTTAAGTCCGAAATTTTTTGATGAAAGATCAAATCTACTTCATCAATATAATAATCCCATTCATTTTCAGATAAAGTGGATTGTTTGATAAGTTCATTGAAAAAGTCTTCCTGTTTTTCGGGTTGAACACATCCTAGTTTCAAACGGTTAAGAGTCAGTGTATTTTGTACTCTGTTTTGTAACCGGGTTAATAATAACTCCTTTTTCTGAAGATTCTCAATCTGTTTGAGTTGAACATCAAATTTCAATTGCTGCTTTTCCCGGGCATGAAGAGTTTGTTTTTGTTTATTTTCATTTCGTATAAGCAAATATGCAATAAGTATAAACATAACAGCTATAGTCAAAATTGTTATTATTATCCAATGACCTTGGGTTGAAATTTTCAGGGATGCAATCTTATTGTCTTTTAGGGTCGAGTCATATTGTTTGTCTATTCGATATAATTGGTCTTTAATACGCTCCTTAAAAACAGAATCTCTTATTAAATACGCTTTCTCCAAATTTTCAAAGGCTACTTTATTATCTCCCCTGTTTTGGGCAAGATATCCTGCTGTGAGGTATTTTATATTCTTTGAATTAGGTTGGGTGTTGTCGGAAAATGCTATGTTGAGATAATATTGTGCAGAATCAGCTTTGTGTTGCATTGAGTATGTGTAAGCCAGAAAAGCAGCATAGTAAAACCGCTGTTCGGGGAAAAAACGAGAACCCCTCAAAATATATTCTTTGGCACGTGCAGGTTCTTTATCGTACAGTAATTCACCCTGTCGACACATGATATTATAATAATTGCTTGAATCGCCTACTTCTTTCGACAACCGAAGTGCCAGATTCGAGAAATACATTACGCTGTCGAATGGACGATCCAACTGAAGATACATATCCGATATTTCGCGGTATGCGTAAGCCTGATAATTTTTGGCATCTGACAACTGAAAGAACTTTAATGACTTGTTGAAGTAATCGAGTGAAGGTTGATACAACTCGTCCTCCATACATACATAAGCCATATTAAAATCAACCAAACCCTTTAGTTTATCGTCATAAGTTTGAGCTAATTGTTCCTCTGCATTTTTTAATGCTTCCATAGCTTCTTTGTGTTTATTCTGGTTTCGCATAATGCAGCCCAACAGATAATAAGCCGTACCGGATTGTGTTTTCAACGCACTGTTCTTGTAGTATTTCTGCGAAATTTGAATCAGGCTATCCGTTTTTATTTTCTTGTGTAGTTTATAAAGTGCATGAGTATAGTGCAGACACCAAGCTGCATAATCCGCCTTCGAAAGTTTTTCGGGCTGAGCCAGAGATAAAAGTAGGATATATGCACTATCGGGCGAAGAATATAGCAGGCTCTCTGCTCTTAATATTGTTTTGTTGTGTGTATAGCGTGGTTGACACGATACAAAAACCACACACAAAAGTAAGAATAGGGGATAATGTAATTTCTTCATTGCTTCTCTTTTTTCCAAAACGAACTCGTTAAATTCAATCTATTTTTATATTTCAAAATCATCTGTACCAATATTTCTTGATTAACACCATTATCTATATTGATAATCAACCTATTATCAAATTTAGAACATACTTCTGTACCAACATTATTTTTGGAACTTTAAATCCGAATAGCTAATTTTGACTACAAAAATAAACAATATGTTTAACATTAAAAACAATCGGAATGAAAACTTCATTTTTTATTATCACCTTTCTGATTTTTAGTTCAGGTACTATTGCTTTTGCTACCAACATTGATTTACGGAAAGATCCACCACCACCTCCCATACCTACTGCTCCGGTAATGGAATTTCCTCTCAGTGCTACTATTGATGACTCACAACTGGAGGTTTATTTCGATTCACCGGTTGGTGATGCTACAATAACCGTGTACGATGCCAATAACAATATTGTAAGTCTGGAAACAGTAGACACCGATTCAATCTCCGATGTATTTATTTCAACTGACTCGTGGACTATCGGAACTTACACTCTGAAAATTTCGTATGGAACAACTCGCCTGACAGGTGAGTTTCAGACGGAATAAAGTAGAATACAGTAAATATAAGCTGTCCGGGCGCGGATAGTATCACGAAAAAGTCCTGAAACAAATGGAATATTAGCTTTGCAAGTTAGCAAAGGGTCTATACAAGCATGCAAAAGCAAAATACATCCTAGCAAAAGGGTTATGCAAGTTAGCACAGGTAAAATACATCCTTGCAAAAGAGTTGTGCAGGTTAGCTGAAGTTAAATACAAGCTTGCAAAAGGTCTGTGCAAGTTAGTATAGGTAAATTACATGCTTGCAAAAGGTCTATGCAAGTTAACATAGGTAAAATACATACTTGCAAAAAGTCTATGCAAATTAGCACAAGTACTATACATGCTCGCAAAAAATTTATACGAGCTTTCAAAAGCAAAATACATGCTTGCAAAGGAGTTATGCAAGTTAGCACAGCTAATATTCGGATTTGTAGAAGCAAAATACAGCTTTTTGTAACCCAAAAATATAGTCTCATTTTTCTAAACAAATAATATAAACAACAAAAAATGAATTTTATGAAAAAAGTAAAAGTTTTATTAGATTTTATCCGGTTTGCAATTGCTGAAAAAATTGCATTTTATCGTACGGTAATTACAGACTTAACGGATAATGACACGTTTCCAAGCCCCGATGCATCGCTTACAGATGCAAAAGCAGCTGTTGATGCACTCGAAAATTCGTCCATTGCAGCTAAAGATGGTAGCCGTACAGCTATATCAATTATGCACGATAACGAATCGAAGGCCGATGCTATCTTCCGCACCCTGGCTTCGTATGTTGATAGGAAGGCTGATGGTGACGAAACCAAAATTCTGAGCAGTGGTTTTCACATTTCCAAACAGCCTGTTACTATTCAAAAAGCAGCACTTACAGCATACGATGGAGTAAACTCGGGATGCGTGAAATTAGTAGCAAAGGCAGTTGACAAAGCAGGTGCTTATATCTGGCAAATGGCCAAAGATACACTGCCTGAAATCGAAAACCAGTGGATTAACCTGGGTAACAGTACACAATCGAACTTTGAAATATCTGGGCTTATCGTTGCTTCAAAGTATTATTTTAGAGTAGCAGCCATAACGCCTGATGGAACTTCGGATTTTTGTGCAACTATTATGAAAGTGGTAGTATAAGAATCTATTTCTATATTTTATTTTGCAGGCTGGAAAAATTCCCGCCTGTTTTTATTTATACAATCCATGCTGCTGTTTCATAAGTATTGATAAAAAATTACAAACTAAAAATCAATGACAGAAATTTAGTACTGAATAAAAAAAGCTGATGAAAACATCAGTTTTTTTTATTTTTCTAAACAAAAACTAGTAAACAAGTAGTGGATTAAGGTCAAAAAAACTATATTTGTATAAATAATTCCATTATATATTTAGTGCAGTACAAGAGCAATAAACTAAAGATATTCAGTACAATAGCTTTTTATTCTCCAATATTTGATTATATCTTTTTTTTGTCCGAAATATTCTATTACTTTTCAATATAAATTTGCAACAGAAATCGACAAACAGATTTTCAACCTTTAAATTTTGTAATACAACGTATGAAAACAATCCGATTTTCCTTAGTACTACTTTTCACAATTGGTATGTTGCTTACATCCTGTACCGACACCAACGATGGCGCCTATGTTACTCCTATTTCTGTTTCTGAGAAAATACATGGCACTTGGGCAGCAATCAGTGTAAAACAAACCGACGAAATAGCCAAAACAGCCGGTCAGACTCCAACTGATATAGGTCTATCGCGCCAGTTCAACTTTACGTCGTTTAACGTACAGTTTAATACCGACGATAAAAACAATCCTACTTCGTATGCTGTTACCGGTAATGCTCCCGCACTGATTCCAGCAAGTGGATACTGGAGTATGCCCAATATGTTTATCAATACCGATGCCACTCCCAACGAAATTTATCTATATTCCGATCAGGCTAAAACATTGAAAACTGCAACTTTGACACTGGGTTCAGTGCCAGGTTTGTTGGATGTGTTTGAGTTTAAACTCACTCGCCGAACAAATGGAGTAGCTTTTGTTTCGTACACCTATAGGTTGTGCAAGGTGAATTAATTTTAAAATAAATTAACGATATAAATAAATACATTAAATAAAACAACCATTAAAAAATTAGAAATCATGAAGAAAATTACATTCACACTTGCTTTTTTGGCAATCATTTGCTTATCATTTACTGCTCAGGCAGGAAGTATTGGAGGTAAAGCTCCGATTGTTACCACCGATATAGCTGCAGGTGACTCATTACCTGCGTTGGCAAATAAAACCATTACTATCACTGCTGACTTCACAAGCAGTGGAACCACACTTGACGGTACTGAAAGTTTAGCAATTTATCCTTGGTCTCCCTGGAATTTTTGGTTTATTGCGGCAGGGATGGTTCATGTTCCAGGTACATTAAAATGGACATGTTCATTTATACCTACTTCAGCTTTTGCCCATACTCAAACCGAATTTCTATCGGGTGGAAATGCTACAATATGGTATAATATACAAATTAATGGTTCGCCTGCCGACAATTCAGGAACCCTTAGTTTAAATATGCCAAAAACAAAGTTAAATCCATATTTAACCTCTACTACCTTCGCCGACAAAGGACCAAAAGTTAGCTGTACGCAAAACGGTATGTCAACCGGTACATATACTTTAAATCAACCGGTCACATGGACACTGGATTTGACTGGAAGTATTTTTGGAAAAGACTCATTATATATCTGGGCATGGGATCCAACAAATCCTGAAACTTTAAGTGGACGTACCGGAACATGGAATATACCAAGTGCCGATAATGTAACCAAACTTACCCGTGTAGGTGCTCAAACATGGAGCATAACACTTACTCCTACAACTTTTTATGGAAAAACAGTATCTGAACTTCAAACCAGCAATCCAAGCGGATTTTGGATGAAAATTCGCAGTAGTAATGGTTTAATACAAACTCAGGCTTTCATGGTTCCAACCAATGTAACTGTTACCAGCAACATCAATAGTCCTATGTCAGATAGTTTTACAGCATATCCGAATCCAGTGGTTGATAATTTGACCATTTCGTTGAAAGATAATAACTTCAATCAGGTTTCGGTTTATGATTTTAAAGGTACAATAATAAGCAGTATTCCGGTTTCTACCAATCGACAACAATTGAATGTTGGTTTCTCAACCTTTGCCAAAGGAGTTTATCTGGTTGTACTAAGCGGAAACGGAAAAAATGAATCGTTCAAAATCACAAAATAATTCAGCTGCATTTTAGCTGATACTAACTCTCTAAAAAACTGTGCTACTGTAAAATAAGCAGTAGCACAGTATAACACCCAATCTATATAAAATCCATCCTTTTTGCACCCAGCAAACATTGGATGATTAATCTTAAAACAAAATGATACTATCAGGAAAAAAATCAATTTGTTCGCATTTCTGCCGACTTTTTTCGGGCTGGATGCTTGCAATGGGATTTCTATTTATCAGCCTGTCAGCAAAAGCTGCTGATCCTATACCTACCAGTATGTGGTCGTTTCCCATTATCTGGAATGTGGATGAGCAAGTTACCTGGTATTTTGATTTGACCGGAACGAATTTTACGGCAGGTCAGGATGCATATATGTGGGTGTGGCAACCTTCAGAACCGGATGCAGGTAACTGGACAAATTCATCTGATTTCGCCAAACTGAAATATGAACCTACCAAAGGGAACATGGTTTGGAGTTTTACGCTTACTCCTACTTTGTATTTCAAAAAAACAGTAACAGATCTGGCAACATTCGATAATTATTTCTGGATGCTGTTAAAATCCAAAGATGGTTCTACTGTTACCGGTGCATTTAATTTGATGTGTCCACGGGTTCAGATAGGTACATTCAAGACTTCGGGAGCAGCGTTGCAGGTTTTTCCATCCAATTTTGGAATTGATACGCCGGTTTCGATACTCGTAAATACTTCAAAAGCCTACGTAAATGGTGTAGTAGGTGGTTTGGCAACCAAAGATTCCATTTTTATGGAAAGTGGTATCAATAATTTTCTGGATGCTCATTTCATGTTCGACCCGAATAATATTTCTACTCATTCCAAAACGGCCATGAAAAAAATGGCCACCAATGTGTATAAAATAGATATGATTCCGTATCAGTACTTTGGTGTTTCGCAATCACTTAGCTTCGACAACCTGACCTTTTTCCTTTGGTCACTCGATGGTTCTAAAGGAACAGCCGATGCCGCCGGAAAAAATTACCTGATTGGAAATACCAACGTTCCGGTAGTATCGTATTTCCCTCAAAAATTTTGTCAATACGATATTCTGACCATTACCCGATCAAATAACGAAAAGTCAGCCACTGCGGTAAATTATACAATCACTGCAGGCACGACCAGTTTTTCCGGTACAATAACTGGTAGTACGGCATCCATGTCCGCTTCCATAAACTTATTGGAAAAAATAGGTGCACAAACCGGACTGACCAAACTGAATTTAAAAATTAGTGTGGTGAAGGGTGTAAATACGATTGAGGTTTATAATTCCGATCTTCCGCTTGTGTCACTTTCCGACCTTCAGTAATCACTTAAACGTAAAAAATACTATGCAGAAAAATAAAAATATATTCTTCCGGTTACGTAAAACGATTACGGTGTTTTTCGGACTCATGTTCTCTGTACTGATACTTCAGGCACAAAACATCAGGGTTTCGGGGGTGATTGTGGACGAGAAAAACGAAACAGTTATTGGTGCCAGCATTAAAGTGGCAGGTACAAAAATAGCTGCAATAACAGATATAAACGGTGAATTCAAATTTGAATGTCCGGCCGGTAGCACCCTTGAGGTTTCCTATATCGGGTATTCTTCTCAAAAAGTAAAAGCACAGGAAAAGGTAAAAGTACAATTATCTCAAAGTTCAGTTACGCTTCAGGAAACTGTTGTAGTTGGAATTGGGTATGGTAGCATTCGTAAAGCCGACCTTACAGGTGCAATTACTTCGGTAAGTGCCAAAGACCTGAAACAGGGCGTGGTAACTTCAGCCGAACAACTTTTGCAGGGGAAAGTGGCTGGTTTATCGGTTGTACAGGGCTCGGGCGACCCGGCTGCGGGTGCAAGCATGAAACTTCGCGGTGGAACATCACTTTCTGCAGGAAACTCGCCACTCGTAGTGGTGGACGGAATTCCGGGAGTGGATATGAACTCGGTTCAACCTTCCGAAATTGTGAGTGTAGATGTACTGAAAGATGCTTCGGCAGCTGCTATCTACGGTTCACGCGGTGCAAATGGGGTAATTATCATTACCACCAATCGTTCGGGAGGAACTACAGAAGTGAAAAGTATGTCGTACAGTGGGTATATGGGCGTTTCCAATGTTGCAAAACACATGGACTTGCTTTCTGCCAACCAATGGCGCGACTATGTACGAACCAACAATGTATTGAATGCGGTGGATTATGGTGCTAATACCGACTGGCAAAAATCATTGGAACGTACTGCCATATCCCAACAACATAATCTGTTTTTCAGTAATGTGAATTCAAACAGCGGATTCCGGGCTTCACTTTCGTATCAAAACAATGAAGGGGTATTGCAGCGCAGCTCGCTCAACCGTTTGGCAGGAAGTATTTCGGCTCATCAATACGGATTAAACAAAAAACTGAAACTGGAAGCAGGCATCAACGCCAGTACCGACAACTGGACACCGATTGACTTATCCATTATCGAACGCGAATGTAACCTGAACCCAACTGTGCCTATTTATACTCAAAGTGGCACATACACTTCCATTAGCGGAACAAATACCGAAAATCCGGTAGAAATAAATAACGACCGTTTCCGCGACGATTCACGTCACCGCTTGCTGGGTTTTGCCAAAGCCGAAATTGAATTTTTCAAAGGTCTGAAAGGGGTTGTGAATGGTTCGTATGAATATAATTCGTACCAAACACGTTTTTATTTGCCCTCTTATGCTGTTATGACAGGTGCTTCGCTGAGCGGACAAGGTCAACGCACGCTGGGTGACAATTCGTCCTTTCAACTTGAATCCTACCTTACCGAAGACCTGAAATTTCAAAACAACACCAAACTGAATCTGATGGCCGGATATTCGTATCTGGAATCGATTTATGAAGGTTTTGGTGCTATCCGCAGCGGATTTGATACCGATGCATTCCTTTACAATAACCTTGGAGCTGGATTCGATTATACTTCGGGCGATGTATATTCCTACAAAGGTATTTCGCATTTGGTATCGTTCTACGGTCGTGTAAACTTCAACTACCTTGGCAAATATCTCTTTACCGGAACAGTGCGCGAAGACGGTTCAAGTCGTTTTGGAGCAAATAATAAATGGGGTATGTTTCCGTCGGCTTCATTTGCCTGGCGTACTTCGGACGAAGCATTTATGAAAGAAACTTCGGGCTGGCTCAATAATCTGAAAGTTCGTTTAGGCTACGGTGTAACAGGTAATCAGGACGGTATTGGCGATTATAAATCGTTGCAGTTACTCAGTGCTACCGGAGCTTCGTATTATGACCCGACCGATGGCAAATGGAAAAAAGCGTATTCGCCTGTACAAAATGCCAATCCTGATCTGAAATGGGAATCCACCGCACAAACCAATCTCGGTATTGATTTTGGCTTCTTCGGGAAAATTTCCGGTACGCTGGAGTTTTATCTGAAACAAACCAACGATTTGCTCTGGACTTATCCTGTCCCACAGCCTCCATATCTGGTAAATACTATGTTGTTGAACCTGGGAAGCCTGAGTAACAAAGGGGTGGAACTCACACTGAATGCCAGTATCGTCAAAACAAAGGATTTATCGTTTGATGCAACCCTGACTGGCTCATACAACGAACAGAAAATAGATAAACTTACCAACGATTTATTCGGCTCAGCATCTGACCTGAAAGCAGGGAGTATGACCGGAATACGTGGTATGACGGGTACTTACACGCAGGTTATCAAGGAGGGTTATCCCGCCGGTGCTTTCTGGGGACCAAAATGTTTGGGAATAGATACGGACGGAGAATATATTCTGAACAAGGATGCCAATGGAAATGTGATAAATGAGTATCTTGGAAGTGCCCAACCTAAATTCAATCTCGGCGTTGCAATGAACTTTAGCTATCATGATTTCGACCTGAATATCAGCACTTATGGTATGTTTGGACAAAAAGTACTCAACGCCACCGCCATGAGTATGGCCGATCCAACCCGACTGCCTTCGCAGAATGTCACCGATGCCTTTCTGAAAAGTGGTATTACTTCCGATCCGACTTTCTCGAGCTACTGGATTGAAAACGGCGATTTCTTCCGCTTACAATCAATAACACTGGGTTATAATTTGCCAAAAAATTACCGTCTGGGCTTAGAAAAATTAAGGGTGTATCTCACCGGCGAAAATCTATTCACGTTGACCAAATACAGTGGAACTGACCCCGAAGTAGGTAATAGTGGATTAGATGCACCCGGTATTGACCGATTTAATTATTACCCACGTCCACGTACTTTCTCGTTAGGATTAAATATTTCCTTTTAAAACTAAAATCATATTCTTATGAAAATCAAACATATAGCATTAGTAATTCTGACAATACTCACTACAGCTTGCACTAATCTGGACGAAGTATTGTACAATACAATTACAATGGATAATTACGGGAAAACTTCCAGTGAAGTTCAAACTATTGTAGGTGGAGCTTATGCAACCTTACGGGGTTTCGATGATACAAAAACAGGTGGAACTATCTGCTACCCAACCTCTGAATTTGTGTTTTTCCTCAATGAATGTACTTCCGATGAGGCCTGTATTCCTACCCGTGGCACCGACTGGTACGATGGTGGTGTGTATCAGCAACTTCAGTATCATACCTGGGATGCCAGAAACAAGACTATTCTGAGTGCCTGGAAATATAATTTTCAGGGCGTGGCCAATGTGAATACAATCATCTACATGGTGAATAAATCGTCGTTGACTGATGCTCAGAAAAATATTGTCAATGCCGAACTCCGCGGATTGCGTGCTTATTATTATTACAATCTGCTCGATTTGTTTGGTGGTGTACCTATTGTTACCAGTTTTGAAACGGCTGATGTACCTGCTCAGGTAAGCCGCGATTCGGTTTTCCGTTTCGTGGAAAAAGAGCTTGCCTCGGTGGTTGAATACCTTCCTGCGGGTGTTGCATACGGTCGCTTTACCCAAAATGTAGCTTATACTTTGTTGGCCCGGTTGTATCTCAATGCAGGTGTTTTTACCGGAACTCCACGTTGGAAAGATTGTCAGACCGCTTGCGAAAAAGTGAAAGGTTTCAGTTTGAATAACAATTTTTTCGACAACTTTGCTACCGACAATGATCAGAAAGCGGATGAAATTATTTTTGCCATTCCGTACGACCACAAGCAGAACACAGTAGGTAATTACCTGCCTTCCATGAGCTATCATTATAATCAGAAATATGCATTCTCTGCCGATGGAACTTATCCATGGTGTGGAAATGGTATTTGTGCCAAACCGCCCGTGTATGCCACTTTCGATGCGAGTGATATCCGACGTAATTCGCTGATGGTTGGCGATCAGATTAGTAAAGCCACCGGTGAAGTAATTATGATGGACAACGGTAGCCCACTAAGTTATACAGTTGACATTGCCGATTATACCAAAGCGATTCAAAATGAAGGTGCCCGCCTGAACAAATACCAGTGGCGTGCCGATGATAAATGGGAACGCGACAATGATTTGGTGTTGATGCGCTATGCCGAAGTGGTTATGATGAAAGCCGAAGCCAATTACCGTCAGGGATTTACCACCACGGCGGTTGGTCTGGTAAATCAGTTGCGTAAAAGAGCAGGTTTGGGCGATATTTCTTCGCTTGATGATGCTTCGCTCGAAACAGAATGGTTGCACGAATTTATCTTTGAAGGACTTCGCCGAAATACCAATATTCGTTTTGGAACTTTCTTTAATGCCGGTTGGAATAAAGGAGTAACCCCTGTTTATCGCGGAGTTTTCCCAATTCCTCAAAACGTGCTGGATTTAAATAAAAACCTTACTCAAAATCAGGGATATTAATTATGAAAAAGTCAATTTTCAATATATTATGTGGTGTTTGCCTCATCCTGATGGCAGGCTGTAACCCTACTGAACCCACGTATACTGTAACCACCCTTAGTCCTGTAGCGGTTAGCAAAAGTAATTCCATGAAAGTATATGTGCATTATATGCCCTGGTTCGAAAACAAGGCAAGCAATGGCGGTACCTGGGGCGTTCACTGGAAAATGAGTAAATGCAACCCCGATAGTATGGATGCAAACGGTCGTCGACAAATAGCTTCACATTATTATCCGCTAATCGGTCCGTATGCCTCCAGCGATCCTGATTTGATTGAATATCATCTGCTTCTGATGAAATATGCCGGAATTGATGGGATTTTGATTGACTGGTACGGATCTTATAATATCAACGATACCTATAAACTTACCCGTAATTCCAATGCAATTATTGAAGCCTGTAAAAAAGTGGGACTTGAATTTGCCATTATCTACGAAGACCGAACCATTCCGAATGTAATGATAAATACCGGCTCAAAAGATACGGTTGAACTGGCGGTAACTGATATGGCGTATATCATGAACAGCTACATGACCAGGAGCAATTACATCAAAGTGAATAACGCACCGTTGTTGGGCGTGTTTGGTCCAGATTTTATAAACAAACCGTCACAATGGACTTCGCTGTTGGGAATTTATCCTACCAAACCCTACTTTATGATACCTTATGGTAGGGATGTACCGGGCAATAATTATAATTATTTCTATCCAAAAGTAGGGGCATCAAACGTTAGTGCGGTATTTCTGTGGCCGTGGGGTGCCTGGGGCCCATGGACAGCAACTGATGATAAAAATGATCACGGACTTGATATAACCCGTTCACGTGCAATATACGATGATTTAGCCGCCAAAAATATTCCTGCATTTGCCGGTGCATGGCCGGGATTCCATTCTTATTATTATCAGGGTGATGGCAAAGACAGTTTGTTTTTTGTCGATTACCGTAAAGGTGAGCTGTGGAATGATATGCTTGTCGAAGCCAAAAAGAGAAATATGCCTCAAATTCAACTTATTACCTGGAATGATTTTGGCGAAGGAACCATGATTGAGCCTACACAGGAGTTTGGATATTCTTTTCTTACTTCGCTTCAAACGGCTTTTGGAGTTTCATCCAACCAAACACAGTTAGAAAACATAAAACGTTTGTTTGATTTGCGGAAAAAATACAAACTTGATTCGTATAAACAATCCAAAATGAACCAGGCTTTCTACTACTTTGTGTCTATGCAGGATCAGAAAGCTATTGATTTACTGACAGATATAGAAAACTAAAAACCCCTTAACAGTATGAAAAAGTTAACATGCCGAAGGATACCTATTGCCTTTTTTCTGGGATTCATTTCTTTTTTTGGAGTAAAAGCTGATGTTATTTCACCCGATGGCACCATACGTGCATCAATAG
>Ga0214228_1000231_pt1 | contig 18363 bp, 7 predicted proteins | sample TroBogypolimnion_21_FD_153066 | JGI IMG/M metagenome (GOLD analysis project Ga0214228, IMG submission 153066) | Freshwater microbial communities from Trout Bog Lake, WI - 05NOV2007 hypolimnion | ecosystem: Environmental > Aquatic > Freshwater > Lake > Hypolimnion/Profundal zone | place: Trout... | reverse complement strand
CAGTTGCAGCTTTCAGTACAATTACCGGCTGCTTATTCTACATTATACAATTCGGGTAACATCTATGGGTTTGCAAAGTCTGCTAAAGGCGAAGGATTTTCTGTCAAAGGGGGAATTACCTCCGGTTCAATTTCTGTTACAGGAAATACAATCCTAGTGAAAACTACTTCAATGGATTTAATTGCCAATACATCGTATCAGGTAAGTATTATCTTTTATCCGATAAAAACTAATTTTAGCACCGTATATGCCAGCACGCCGGACGATGCAGAAGAAGTAACAATTAGTACCATGCAAACATTACCTGATAATAAAGCTACTGCCAAAGTTACGTATGATAATGATGAAGGCATGTATATTATTGATGTTCCAAATTATAATATGGGCTATGGTAATTGTGATAATGTTGATGTGCTGCAAAATATCAAACTACAACTAAAAAACAGTCAAAAGAAAGATAAAAGAATCCGGTTGTGTTTTAGACAAGTTTCACCTAAGAATGTAGTCGGCTTTTCATCTATGCTGCGGAATCCTAATGGTGATCCTTCGGGCATCCCATTGCAAATTTCAAAAGACTGGCATGGAGCAGTTACTGATATGTTGTATGCAGGATATTGGATTAAAGAATATACCGAGATTATTGTGCCGGCAAGTACAACTTTAAATTTCGATTATACCCGTGCAGGAGCCAGATGGGGAAAAGTTTACGGCGCATTTTCTCATCAGTTGAGTGTTGTTGGAGCAGGTGTTCCCCGAGGAGGTTGGTTGGAAGCCGGATTAGGTAGTTTTGGCGAAAATATAACGCACTCGCCTGATTATGAATATGGAAATGCAAATATCTGTGATTATCGTCCATTTTTAACTACCAATGGAGCTTATGGTGGGAAGTCAAGTGAGTGTGGTTGGACAGGAAATTCAGGAGGTATGGATATGTGGATATATAAGAATAGCGAAGGAAACAGAATTTATCAAAGTCAGGTTAAAACCCGGTTTAAAAAATATGGTCCAAACTTAACAGAGACCTCCGTTTCCGCATATTCATCAGACAATGCATTAAAACTTGATTATACATTCTATTTGAACCGATCTGATGATTATACCCGGGTGTATTATAAGCTCAAAATTAAAGCACTTAAAGCCACCACTTTTTCAAGATTTGATATTTTCCAATTAGGCAGTGATGGTTATAATTTACTAAAGGCAAATTCTGTTGCTTATGGAAACAGTGCCGGATTGCTGAATCAATTTGCCCCAACAAACAACACCACAAACGATTACACTACCGCGGCAATTGCCCTAACGGGCACTACGCCCTGGCTATGGGCAGGGGATGGAAAATACACCCGGAACTACGGTACAGATGCTATCGATACGAATAATGGGTTAATTATCAGAGCTTATACTGCCTCATTTGGCGGAAAGGCAAATAATACTCCCTATTTTAGAGAACGTGTGAGTTCAAAAGGCTCGGCTAATTCAGGGCAAAATCCGACATCTTACTGTCTTGTTCCACCTCCTGAGATTACGAGTTTTGCTATGGGAGATTCAATAGAAGTATTGCTCGAAACCTGTCTCCTACCCAAGCAGATTATAGATTATTACGGTCCCAACGCTAATTTTATCAATGCGCTGACCCAATTAGGCAATTCGTGGCAACTCCTTTACCGTGAAGCAAAAGGAAATACTATTTATGCAAGTTCAACGGTCAATGTAATTAACAACAATTATCCATTGACTGTAAAAACAATCAAGAATACTGCTACCGTTAGCATACAAGGTGGCAAAGGTTATGTGCCGGTTGTTTTTCGCGGACTTACCAGCATAACAAATCCTAAACTATGGCGTGTAAACAACAATGCATGGGAATTGGTAGATCAATCGAACAAAGGAAATGATTTTTGGCAGGCAGATTTCGATGTAGAAACTGGTTTATTCGATATAATTTACAATGTAAATCAGGATATTACAAACGATGGAACGGCTACTATAAAATACTATTTAGGAAGTACTCCTCCCACCATACAAAAATAAATAATACCATGTTTGAGATTAACTCACTAAAAAACCTATTATAAATACATGAAAAGAGCATTAAAACAGACATTTAAACCAAAGACCATGTTCATTGCGAGTTCCATACGACAACAATCTAAAAAATAAAAATGAACGTATGAAATCAATACTTAATATTACCCGAAAAATCAAAAACTTTTTTACAATAGTGTTATTTTTTATTACCTTATCGGCTTTTGCTCAAACCTCCGGTCCGGCCTATGTCAAATCAACCCTTAGCAATGACGGTGTATTTAATACACCCACTTATGCTTTTACTTCAAACTACGATTCGTATCGGGTATATAGCAATATCAAGGGATTATTTATTGATGGATTAGATTATCTTGGTAAGAAAACAAAAGTCTTCTGTTGGTACGGTGTTCCCAGTAATTTGGTAGGTAAAGCACCTGCCGTAGTTTTAGTACACGGCGGAGGTGGCGATGCCTATCCGGAATGGGTACACAAATGGACTGAAAAAGGATATATCGCAATTGCCATTGCACTTGAAGGTCAGGTACCCGATAAATCACCAACCTGGACGTTTTCAGGACCGGCCAGAAATGGATTCTTTGGCGATGTTGACCAGACTTTACAAAATCAATGGTTTTATCATTCGGTAGCCGATGTAATTCTGTCAAACAGTTTGCTTAGAAGTTTTCCGGAGGTTGATACCACCAATATTGGCATCACGGGTATTTCATGGGGCGGAATTATTACGAATGTTGCGACCGGGATTGATAATCGTTTTAAATTCGCTGTACCCGTCTATGGCTGCGGATTTATGCAATACTCACCCACGTATGCAAATGTGCTTACAGGTGTGATGAAAAATTTTTATCAAAACAATTGGGAGCCTTCCTTGTATTTGCCGCTGCAGCAGCAATCAACACTATTTGTGAATGGCACAAATGATTTTCATTTTTCCATGAAATCATTCACCGAAACCTATAAAGCTTCTCCTAAGGAGAAATTTCTGAGGATAGAATTGAATATGATTCATGGCCATCAGACAGGATGGTCGCCAATTGAAATATATAATTTTGCAGATTATATAACAAAAGCTGCGGAAAAACCAGTGTTATTTACAGCAGAAACTAAAATGAATAATGAGTTGAACTACAGTTATGATTATAGCGGAGTGGTGGACAAAGCCATTGTATATTATACTACAGCACCCGGGAATTGGGCAGGTCCCAACTATCAGTGGTTGTCAATAAATGCAGTACTTTCAACAGTAAACAAAACAGTAACGGCAACATTACCTTCTAATGCTGCGGCCTATTTTGTAAATGTCGTGAATGCATCGAAAGGTACCATGTACAGCTCCCCCATGAAGATAATTGACGAATCAATCTATTATGATTGGTTTAATTATTCTACAGCTAAACTCATAACTTCTGTTTCAACTACGGTGGATGGCATACATACTGCAAAATCAATAAATCCAGACAAGACAGGTATGGATACCAGCTCATTGGTTAGTTCATTCACAAAAACAGGTGTTAACTCCCAACTGAAATTTGCATTAAGCAAGAACATTACAGATTTGTCTCTTTTTAAAGCCAAAGTAAAAGTTTTTTTAGATAAAGCAGATTTAAGTTTAGTGCCGAATAAAAAAATACGGATGTATTTGAATAATTCATCACTGGGAGTTGTAGGACAATTGTACAAGGAAGTTTCAATTTTGAGTGCGCGCAAATGGGAAGAATACACTTTTGATTTTAGCGCAGAGACCTATCCAGCAGCGGTTAATGCTGCCGGAGGTTATAACCTGTGTACATTGATGTTTGCACCGGATGATAACTCTTCCATAGTTTACTACTTTGATGCTTTAAAAGGAACGTTGGAGCAACCGATTTCTGAACCATTTTATTCCTGGTTTGACTATTCAAAAACAGTACCAGTAACCAACGTAAAATATGGGTTTACCTATGGAGGAACGTTTACAGAAAAATTTACGGTGGCCAATGATGCTGGAGTAACAAATCCACAAACAGAATCAGGGATTGCGTCCAAATTCACAAAAACTGCCGGCTCACAAATCTATACCGCAGTTTACTATAATTTTACTGATGGTTCAATAAAAGATAATGCTTCAATAGCATTTAATTTGAGGGCTTTATTCAAACCCGTAACCACTACGGATATAAATACATTTGATCAAACCAGTCGATCGGTAATCATCTATTTGCAGGATAGAGTTGGTGGAACCAATATTTCGCAAGCGGGAAGTAATACTGTCTATTTCTCATCTATAAATAAATGGGAAGATTTTACTTTTACAATTAAATCAACAAATTTAAAGTACTATGACAGACTGTGTATAATGGTTACACCCACTTATGCATCTCCATTAAGCACTGCAAGTGTTACATTAAATGAAGATTTGATTTACTATTTAAGTTCGTTATATGCAAATGAGGACATAAATACTTCAACAGGATTAGAACAAAATGCAAGTAATCAGGATAATAAAGTAATAACATACCCGAATCCTGTTAGTAGCATTCTTAATCTAAATACAGAAGTGCTAAATTCAAAGATATACAGTGTTTCGGGAGAACTTATGGATGCTTATGAAACGACTAAACAACATTTTGATGTTTCAAAATATTCAAAAGGGCTGTATATATTACAAGCGAAATTGAGTTCAGGTGAGTATTCCATGAATTATTTTATTAAAAAATAAAAGAATCTATAATTCAATTACAAACATCCTACGGCAAACGACTATAAAGAGTTCGCTTGGCAATAGGAAGTGTAAATGTAAAAAATCATCAATGAAAAAGATCACAATCTTGTTTTTAATGGTTGCACAATTTGCTTGCATGTTTTCACAGGTAGCCATTTCAGACGTGGATACAATCCATCGTAATAGTTTAGCGTATCTTCAAAAACACCACATCAATTATCGTGGGAATTTAAATAATTCGCGATTGATTTTTGAAAAAGAAAAGGTGGGGAGAGTAGCATTTTTAGGGGGTTCCATTACCGAAATGAAAGGATGGCATACTATGGTGATGGAGCAATTGAAGCAAAAATTTCCCGATACGAAGTTTGATTTCATCGAGGCCGGAATTAGCTCAACAGGTTCCACGCCAGGTTCTTTCAGAATGAAAAAGGATGTATTTAAAAATGGCAAAGTGGATTTGTTATTTGTTGAGGCTGCGGTGAATGATGATACCAACGGTTTTGATACCATTGCCCAAATTCGTGGTATGGAAGGGGAGGTGCGACAGGCATTGGTCAGTAATCCGAACATGGATATTGTGATGCAACATTTTATTTATGATCCATTTATACCCATTTTGAATGCAGGGAAAATGCCTGAAGTCATACAAAATCACGAAAAAGTAGCCCACTACTACCAGATATCCTCCATCAACCAGGCACAAGAAATAGCTGAACGGATGAAAGCAGGTGAGTTCGACTGGAAGCAATTTGGCGGTACCCATCCAATACCTTTCGGACATCGTTTTTATGCTGCGTCCCTGGCAGTTTTGTTCGATAAAATGTGGTCGGCGGATACACCAATAGCACCTCGGTTGATACCACATCAGATACCTGCAGCACCGCTTGACAACTTCAGTTATTTTAATGGTCGCTTGGTAGATCCGCGTGAGGCAAAGATTAAAAACGGCAGTTGGTTGTATGAAAATTCATGGATCCCCAAAGAACCGGCAGGTGTGCGGTTTAAAAATGTAGGAATACTGGAAGCCCTGAATGCTAAAGCAGAGCTGAGTCTTGATTTTACAGGTACTGCCATCGGCATCTACAGTGTTTGTGGTCCCAATGCAGGAATCGTGGAGTATAGCATTGATGGCGGGGAATTCAAGCAGTATGATTTGTTTACCTCCTGGAGTAAAAAACTTTATATTCCTTGGGTACACATGTTTGCTACTACCTTGAAGGAGGGGAAACATACTATTGTTTTAAGAATGTCGGCCGAAAAAAATAAAGAAAGTATAGGGAATGCCTGTCAGATTTATTATTTTGCGGTAAATACCGTGAAGTGATAAATTTACTAATTGACATTATCTTTGTATCTCAAAAGTTGACAAACAATTAATCCAATTGCCGGTATAACTGATTATTGTTTATTGTCAATTGTTTGTTTTATAGGCTATTTATTCATTATGAAATGATTATCGCTGTTTTCTCTGTTCTTCCGTTTTTTGCCAAAAGTGAGCAAAGGAGCGAAATGAAACAGGTCATTCGCAAATTATCGAAATTAGAGACTGATATTTCGTAAATTTTAAGGCACTGTAATTAGCTGATATTTTGATAGATATTTGAATTATGAGCCAAAAAACACATTAAATTAAAAAATAAGGTGCTATTTATTAAACTTCAGTTTTTATGAAAAGTATTTAATCCTTCAAACATCCTATTGGTACAACCAAAACGCCATCAGCTCTTTTATACGCAATATTCCCACCCGTTAGTATCATCAGAAAGGAAGGTTGATTCATCTTGTCGGTATCAATTTTCTGACTAAGTTTAAGTAAATTGCTTGCAGCTTCTTCTATTTGATTATTTCCCAGTTTAATCTCTACTGCAGCCCATTGACCATCACGAAGTTTCACAATTAAATCAGCCTCAAGCCCATTTTTATCCCGATAATGAAAGATATCTCCATCTATAGCTTGTGCGTACACTCGTAAATCACGGGTGCAAAGTGATTCGAACAAAAATCCGAAAGTTTTGAAATCTTTTAAAATTCCACTTGCATCTGTCCTCAGTACTGCGGTTGCAATGGATGGATCTACAAACTGTCGTTTATTCGTTGTGCGTATGGCCGTTTTAGAACGCAATGAAGGTTGCCATGCAGCAACATCTTCGATAACATAAATTCTTTGAAGTGCATTGATATATGAGCTCAATGTTTTATCAGAAATTTGAGAGTGATTTACATGGATATCATCCATAATAGTTTTAGTTGTAGCCATGGTAGAAATATTCCTTGCCAATGATTGAAGCAGCAATCGAACTTTCTCAGGATCTTTGACAACACCATCGGCTTGATTTACATCTAACTGGATAACCGCATCGACATAATTTCTTGCTATTCTTGATGATTGTGTTTTTGATAGTACTGCCGCTGGCCAACCTCCACGACAGATTGCATTTGCTGTCTGTTCAATAGTCAGTGCAGACTTAGAAGCAATATCTGTATTTCCATCGAATAGACTTCGCAATGAAATTGTCCCATTTGATTCATTTGATTCATACAGACTCATAGGGCGCATGAGCATTCGGGAAATTCTACCTGTTCCTGTATGAGCAATTGAATTGTCATTTGGAGTTACGGAGCCAGTCAATATAAATTGAGCCATTAAATTACGTCTGTCAACTGCAAAGCGAACAGCATCCCATAAAACAGGTGCCATTTGCCATTCATCTATTAGCAGTGGAGGCTCACCTTCCAATAGTAGTGACGGTTTTGTATCGGCTAAAGCTAGATAACCCGGACCTTCATCAGGATCTTGCATATATACTACGCTATTTGCCATTTGAAGTGCAGATAATGTTTTCCCACACCATTTAGCTCCTTCAATTAAAACTGCACCTGTGCATTCAAGTTGTTCCTTCAATAACTTGTCACTTATTCGGGGAAGATAATTATTCGTTTTCATTAGCTATATATTATTCAGCAAATATATTAATAATAAACTGAATACACAACTATTTCCGTGTTTTGGCGCTATTTTACTCCGAACTTTGGCGTTGTTTTACTCCGAACTTTGGCATAATATTATTTCTTCCATGCTAAATCAATTTATCAACCGTATTTTATGTTAGAAGGTCGTAATTCACAAACCCTTTAAGCTCAATTCCGCTTTGGGTACTTACTCCAAAAGGAAATTTGGATTTAAAATATAAAGTTCGATTAAAGAAAGAAACCTTCAATAGAGGTTCTTTTACTTATTACTGACATTCATTGTTACAGCAATTTCCGCCGCTCTGTGATTCAAATTTTGCAGCCAAACAAAACTACAGATAGATTTTTAGGAATTTTACCCCCTTTATACCTTGTATTATACCATCCTAGTTGCGTAGTTGAAACCCTTATATTTGTGCTTATTAATTAGGCAAAATCCGGTCATTAAAACCAAGCCAATACTTATACTCTCAAAATCAATACTTTTATGAAAAAACACACATCCCTTCAGATGAATTTTCATTTCATGGAAAAATCCCTTCTGACACGTTCATTTCTGATTGCTGTCTTGTTTCTTGTGTGCATAAATTTTTCCTCTTTTGGAGCAGCCATTAGTTTTACGGGTGCTTCCGGAGGCAACTGGAATTTGGCAAGCAACTGGAGTGGTAATGCATTACCAACCAGCGCCGACGATGTTACTATTTCGGGAAAAACAGTCAATGTGGTAAATAATGATAATGTGGCAGCCGGATCTGTCACGCTAACCAATACTGGGACAGCCTCTGTAGGAACCTTGACGATTCAGTCAGGGGGAACTTTGGTTGTAAGTTCAACTACTGTTTCAGCTGTCCAGTTGATTGTGCAGGGCGGTACTATTAACAATGGAGGTACATTGAGTGTCACCGCGAAAAGTACACAGACATCAGCTCTGTTATGGATGCGAAATACCAGTGGCAGTACAACATTGACACCAAGTACTTTTAATAATACTGGAACATTGACATTGGATGCTTCGGCTGGAGGTACTACAGCTACTTGTATCAGTTTATCCCAAACCGATGCCGGAGTTCAACCTACTTTTACTACCGGTGGTACCATTAATCTTATACCAAAAAATGTAAATACAGCTTTTGTTATTGATTGTATTGCCAGCGATGCTCTTATTAACGGCAGTGGTACACTATCAGCAGGAACAGTAGGAACACCATTAATTGCCTATTTTATTAGAATTTTAGGGTCAAATTTGTCTTTAACCATCGATCAGAATGTAACCGTGAATTATATCGGATCATCTTCTGCAAGTTATGGAATATTTATTCAACCAACAACCTCTGGTTCAAGTACGTTAACTAACAAGGGTACGATGAATTTAAGTGGTACGATTACCAACCCGATACATCTTCATGGAAATAGTTTAACTGCAAAATTTGATAATCAGGGTAAAATTTATGGAACAGGTGCACCTGCAAATAATAGTTCAGGCTTAATTACTTTTCAGAATACCACCTGTACAATGACCAACTCAGGGACTATTAATTTTAATCCGACTACCGATGGTGCCGTAATAAGAGCATTTTCCGGGACTGCAGTCGGGACTTTCACTAATACTGGTACCATTACAATAGGATCTGGCACTACGCTCACGAATGCCATTATCCTTGGTGCTGGTGTCACCTCGCTTACCAACACCGGAACAATAAGCATTGGTTCCGGCAATATTACAGGTACAACAGGTACAAACAATGCTACATTTAATAATAACACGAATGGCACCTTGAACCTAACCAATACCACTGCAAATGCCATCCTGATTGGAAATACAGCCCTGTCATTAATAAACGGCGGCGGTACCATCACTACCGGTGCAACCACCAATGCAGTCATTATCAAAACGGGAACACCCGGAGCGACATTTACTTCAGGAGTATTTTCCCCGGGAGGTGACGGCAATGGAAAAATCAATTTAACCAATTCTGTGAGCTTAGGTGGTACTTTAAAAATAAATGTTACGGGCGTAACAACAGCCGGAACAGATTATGATCAAATAGTAGGTTCCTATGCAAGTACAGATATCAATATTAGCGGTTCAACTCTGGCTTTGACCATGAATGCGCTTACTCCTGCAGACGGAACTTCGATAACTATAATCAATTATAGCAGTAATGCCGGTTGTACAGTTACCGGAACTTTCGGTTCGGTTACGGGTTTGGCTACAGGTTGGTCGGTAGTGTATACAGCGACTAGTGTGCAATTGAAATTCACCAAAATAACTCCGACTGTAACTGTTAGTGTTGGAACATATACTTACAATGGCTCTGCTCAAGGTCCAAGCACACTCAGTTCACCATCTAGCCCACAAGCAAGCTCCATAACTTATTCCTATTCAGGAACAGGCAGTACAACGTATGGTCCAACTTCAACAATGCCTACAAATGCCGGAACTTATACGGTTACAGCCACCGTAAATTCTGATTCATATTATAATAGTGCTTCTTCTGGTGCAGTTTCATTTAGCATAAATAAAGCCACTCCAACGCTTACGGTAAGCAATACTCCGGTTACTTATGATGGCTCAGCGCATTCAGCTACAGCAAGTGCTTCGGGTGGTGGTTCAGTAAGCAATATCTTAACCGGTGGAGCGGCAAGCCAAACCAATGCAGGAACCTATACGGTAACTGCCGATGTTGCAGCATCAAGCAATTATAATGCTGCAACAGGAGTTACTGCTACAAACAGTTTTGTAATTAATAAAGCCACTCCAACGCTTACAGTAAGTAATACTCCGGTTACTTATGATGGTTCAGCTCATTCGGCTACAGCAAGTGCTTCGGGTGGTGGAACTGTAAGCAATATCTCTACCGGTGGAGCGGCAAGCCAAACCAATGCAGGAACCTATACGGTAACTGCCGATATTGCAGCTTCAAGCAATTATAATGCTGCAACAGGAGTTACTGCTACAAACAGTTTTGTAATAAATAAAGCCACTCCAACCCTCACGGTAAGCAATACTCCGGTTACTTATGATGGCTCAGCTCATTCGGCTACAGCAAGTGCTTCGGGTGGTGGAACTGTAAGCAATATATCTACCGGTGGAGCAGCTTCTCAAACCAATGCAGGAACCTATACGGTAACTGCCGATATTGCAGCTTCAACCAATTATAATGCTGCAACTGGAGTTACTGCTACAAACAGTTTTGTAATTAATAAAGCTACTCCAAGTATCAGTGTATCGGGCACTCAAAGCTTTACCTATAACAGTTCATCACAAGGTCCTGCCACAGTAAGCTATAACGGTGATGGAACTCCGTCTTTACTTTATACCAGTACGGATGGAGGTGGATATTCATCAACTACAGCAGCACCAAGCAATGTTGGCACATATCAGGTGGTTTATAGTGCTACAGTAGGTACAAATTATAATGCCGCCAGTACTTCGGCTTATCCGTTTACCATTTATTCTACAGGAGTAGTTTCGGCAGCTAATACTAATGTTTCCAGTCTGCTATTATCAACTGCCAGTGATATCAGCATTACAGGTAGCGGTTCGTTAGTAATTGATGCAAATGCTTCAGTACATTCAGTAACCGCAGCACCCGGCACTCAACTTACCATCAGTTCCGGTAAAAGCTTATCCGTGAGTGGAAATCTGCAATTACAAAGTGATGCATCAGGAACTGCTACATTTATAGATAATACAAGTAATGGTTTGACCGTTAGTGGAAACACTACTGTTCAGCAATATCTGAATGCAGCTCATTCGCGTAACTGGTATATTTCTTCTCCGGTATCAACAGCAACAGCTCAATCGGGCTTTAGCTATTATAAACGCGATGAGCCTACCAACAACTGGTTAACCATGGCAACAGGTGATGCTTTGACCTCTGGTATGGGTTATATCGCTAATCCTGCTTCAGCTCCGGGTACTTACAGCTTTACAGGCGGTTCGCTCAATAACGGCAGCGTGCCGGTAACACTGGCTTATTCGGGCTCAGGGGTAACGAAAGCAGGATTTAATCTGGTAGGTAATCCATATCCTTCGCATATTACGCTGACAAAAGCTGCAACCGACGCCGCAAGTGCCTTAAATACTATCTGGTACAGAACAGTGGATTCGTATGATGCAGTTACATCCAAATATGTATATGCATTCAAAACCTGTTTGATAAATGCCGATGGTACCTATCTGGGAACGCCGGATGGAACTGCACCAATTATTGCACCAATGCAGGCTTTCTGGGTACGCACATCGGTTAATAATTCTACATTGACCTTTACAAATGCAATGCGTTCGCACCAAAGTTCAAATCCGCTAAAAGCTCCGGCTAAAAAAGATGAGAATATGCAGATATTGCGTTTACAGGTTTCAAATGGCTTAAGTACCGATGAAACGGTATTGTACTCAAATGTAAATGCATCCAACAGCTTTGATGAATATGACGCTCCGAAGATGTTTAATAATTCGACGGTTATGGCTGAAATCTACACCCTGTCCGGTGCTGAACAGTTGGCTATTAACGGGTTGAATCAGATACCTTATGATACCGAAATCCCGTTAGGATTCAACACTTTGTCTTCAGGTAATTTCAGTATCAAAGCTTCACAGTTCAGTAATTTTGGAGCAGGTACTCAAATGCTTCTGCATGATTATCAGCAAAATATGACGCAGGATTTGACTGTGTCTGATTATTCCTTTACATCCAATGCCGTTTCAACATCAACCCGTTTTACACTGATATTCCATGCACCTTCTATTACAAGCGGACTGAATCCGGAAAGTTGGGATAATCTTTCGATTTCGACCCGGAATGGACAGATTGTTGTAAATGGAATTGTTGGTGACGGTGCGAAACTGGAAGTTTATAATACTGTAGGTCAGAAAATTATGGAAAAGAATCTGACAGGAACCGGAGCAAATAACTGCCTGCCAACAGGAGTATATCTGCTAAAAGTAACTCAAAACGGAAGAAACTTAACCCGAAAAATAATTATTGATTGATTTACTTGTAGCAAAAGAAAATTGTTTGTTTAGTTAGTAAAAAATCAGGTTAACTTTAATGTAAGTTAGAAACCTGATTTTCAAAAATTATTTTCCCATTAGTTATTTTATGATAAATTCGGATAAAAATGAAGAACAAATATCTAAAATAAATGGAAATAATGACCTATTCATTAGAGATTGGATTGAGGATTCAGTTTTAGGCATTTCAGTTTGTTCTTGTTGTATATGTAAAGAGGAATTTAAAGGATATAAAAGGAGAGTAATTTGCAAAATATGTAGTGATCAAATATTTCAGCTGTCTAAAGTAAAAGACAAATGGTAATTAATACATATAGAAAAGTTTAAAAAGTGATTATTGATTGATAATTGAGAGAAAGAGAAAAAGATGGTTTTTTATTATACCTTAACTAAAATCTCTTTGTTTACGTTACTCAACCTACTCTGTGATAGAGTGGGTTGAGTTGTTAAATAACGGAGCGTTTATATGCAAATTGTATGAACACAATTATTTGTATCTACATCGCACCAAAGCTGGAACGAATAGAATTAAACAATGAAACCTTTCGATTATAATCAGAACTCTTAAAGCTCCAGAAGAAGCAAATGTACAATCGCCGGAATACTTAAAAACTATACGTTTCAGGTAGATCTAGTGCAATAATTATATTTTGTTCTCTCAGATTAATACTTTATTAATTAAGAAAGAATGTTTGTTAAATCAAACATTCTTTCTTTTTAATGAGAGAATTCAAACTCGATCAATATCATAAGTATCCATATTAAAACCTTATACATTTTTAATGAAACTAATAGTTTTTTTCCATATAAAATTTCAATAGTATGATTTTGTATTATTAGGTAGAAATAGTACATTTGTCGAATAAAACCGTTGAATTTGTTGATATCTCCCAAATAAGTCATATTTTGTAACTTCTGTAACACGTTTGTTACAAGCTTGTTACACGTTAATCAGCTGAATTAAAGAAAGTTGAAGCGTTTGTAACAAATGTAACAAAAAAAACAACTCCGAAATTTTATAGTGTTTTTTTCTTCTTTTTAGTCGGTTTTTCCTCTTCTCCGAAAACACAATTTATTACTTTCTCATTCAAAACATCAATTGGCGAAAAATTCTTTTTAATGTATCCCTCCGTAACCCGGTGGGCGGAGGCATGATTTAATGCAAATCCAACTTGCTCAGTGGAAGCACCACATTGATTTTGGGCAATGGTAGCCCAAGAGTGCCGGAAAGTATACGTTGATACATCTTCCACTTCAGCTATTTTGCACAAATCCTTCAATCCTTTGTTGACGTATTTATTAAAGTCATCGTTATTCTTGTACATTTCAGAAAAATTGAAGAGTTGCTTAATCCCTTTATATTTTTCAAACAAGGGACGGATCATTTCAGGAACTGTAATTTCAATATAAGCACTATCATCTCTTTCTGTTTCTGTCTTATGTCGATTATAATATAATTTCCATTTCTTTAGATTCTCTTTTTTCATAAAATATAAATCGGCAGTATTCATACCTGCCATACAAAATGAAAGCAATGCCACATCTTTGGCCAATGGAGCAGTCACTTTCCGTGATGCCTTAGAAATATCTGCTGAAAATAATTCGTTCAAAATTTCAACTGACACAGCTTTCTTCTTACCCTTTTCAGCTTTGGGGATTTCAACCCGCATAAATGGTTGATGTTTTATTCGTATTATATCCCTGTCATAATCATTAAACTCAAGGAGTCCGGTTTTAAATACGGTTGCAATACAGTTTGGGTAACTGTTTTTAGCTCGATTAGTCTTTTCAAGACTTTTTATCCAGGCATTTATTGTCTTAGAATTAATATCTGAAAAGGTTAGTTCTTTTTTCTTTGTGAATTTCACAAGAGAATTGATAGCACTAATATAATTGTCAGCAGGATTTTGTCTTCCATTTCGAATCATTTCATTGGTGAATTCTTTATAGAATCTCGTAAATGATATATCGTCGCTATCTCTGGATAGAAATTCAAGAACTTCCTTTAATGTCCAGTTCTCATAATATACATTGTTCAGTTTATTGTAGTAGTCTTTTATTATTGGTGCTACTTCAGCTATAATGCCATAATCTGTCACTTTATTTTTTTCTACCTGACTGCTGGTTACTGCATAAGGAGTTGGAATATATTGCACCTCCTTGATCTTAATGGCACGAATATACACTTGAGCAAACCCATTACTTTTAAAATTACGAATACACGGTTCGAAGTTGATCATACTGTCAAATTTAAGAATTTGTAAACTATTTGTAAACTAATCGGATAGATTTGCACATTTTTTCGTGTTTTTCGTGTTTTTTCTGCACAAAAAAAGCGACTGTATTTAACTTACAATCGCCTTAATTGCTTGATTATCAGGAGTGACCCAGGTGGGGCTCGAACCCACGACCCACAGATTAAGAGTCTGTTGCTCTACCAACTGAGCTACTAAGTCAATACGATTTTTTGTTTGTTTTCAAACTGAAAACGGTTGCAAAGTTAATCAAAAAAATAATTTTATAATGACTTGTCAGAAAAAAATGTGAATTAAATTTATTGGAATTCGTAGTTGAATAAGGTTATTTGAATTTTGACTTGATAAATTGAAAGTTTTTATTAAGACACAAAATCACTATACCACTGATTATAAGCTATATATTGCCTACTAACTTTCCCGTTTTCCATGCAACAACAGGTTCACTGCATTCTCCATGGAACCCGCTTTGGTTACTGCACCTGAATTGACGAAGTAAATTTCGTCTGCACTTTCAATTGTATTCAGCCGATGCGCAATAATAATGCGGGTTGCACTTTTGGGTAGTTTGCGAAGAATATCTTCGAGCAGTTGTTCGGTAACAGTATCAATATTGGCAGTGGCTTCATCGAGAATCAGCAATTCGGGGCGACGAATCACTGCTCGCATAAAGGCAATGATTTGTTTTTGTCCGAGACTGAGTCCTTCACCTGTAGAATTTATTTTGGCCTGTAATCCACCCTCAAATCGTTCCAGCAAACCATCCAGATTAACTTCTTTCAATTCTTTCATCAATTCATCATCGCTGAGGTCTATAAAGCAGGCATTTCCGTAAAGTATATTGTCACGTATAGTTCCGGTAAAGAGGAAAGGTTCTTGCAGAATAAAACCGATTTTAGCCGAACGTCCGTTGGCATCGTAGGAGCGGATATCAAGTCCATCCAACAAAATCTGACCTTGAGTTGGGTCATAAAGTCGGGCAATCAATGATGCGGTGGTTGTTTTTCCACCTCCGGTTGGCCCTACAAAAGCATAGGTTTTTCCACGTACCAAATCGAAACTGACGTTAGTCAGAATTTCTTTTTCGGGTACGTATGAGAAGGAAACGTTTCGGAACGATATCAGAGCCGGGTTTTCTTCTTTCTTGCCGGCAGGAATCACAGTGAGGTTGTTTTCCTGTGACATAATTTGCGAAATACGATCCCAACCGGCCAAAGCCACCTGAAAGCTCGCCCATAAAGCGGCAATCTGACGAAGCGGATTGTAAAATTGTGCAATATAAGCCAGAAAACTGATTAGCAAACCCACTGAAAACTGTCCAATGGTTATTAAATAAATACCTAATGTTAGCACAATAAGCTGTCCGATATTGGACGAAAAACCATAAACAGGGGTGAAAACATTGTTGGCAATACCGGCTTTGATGGCACTCTTATAATTTTCGGCATTTACTTCATCAAATTTATTCCGGAAATAATCGCGGCGGTTGAAAGCAACAATCACTTTAAAATTGTCTAAACTCTCCTGAATCTCGGCACTCAGTCCACCGGTATTTTTCATGTTTATGGCATTTCTGTTTTTCACCCAGGGTGAAACAGTTTTGGTAAATAACCATAAGAAAAGGGCAGGAGCGAGGGCTGCCAGAGCGAGTTTAGGGTCAATTGAAATGAGAAAAATACCTGCACCAAGCATGGTGAAAATACTGCTCATAAATTGTACCAGTGACTGTGAAAAGAATTGGTTGATTTTGTCGGTATCGTTATTCACGCGAGAAATCAGGTCACCGGCTTTGTTTTGCTGGAAAAAACTAATTGGCAGTTCCTGTAATTTGCTGAAAATGTTATTGCGCAGGTTGTACATCATGCGTTGCCCAACCCGACCCATCAGTTGCGCCTGCGTGTAACCGCTTACCAAAGCCAACAGAAATACACACAGCAGGATGATGGAATATCTGATAAGACCATCGTATTGGTGTGTTACAACAAATTTATCAACCGCATGCCCCATTAAATAAGGTGCAATAAGATTCAGACCTGAATTTAATAGAATGAAGAAAATAGCAATGAAAAGATTCGTTCGTTCTTGTCCCACCAAACTCATCAATCGTGCGAGTGTAACCCTGGTACTTACTTTCTCATAAGGCTGAAATACTCCCATACCGGGACCTCTGCGGGCATGTGAATTACTATTGCTCATAATGATTTGTGCTGCGTTGTGAATTAAAAATCTGAACGTACTCCGGACTTGACTCCATCAACTCTTCGTGTTTCCCACTTGCTAATACTTCACCTTCTTCCAGTAAAATAATCTGTCCGTAATTTTGTACAGAAGCAATTTTCTGTGTGACAGATAGCAATGTAATTTCGGGATAATTTTTCTGAACATTCTTAAGAATTTTTTGTTCGGTTTGTCCATCAACACGTGCCGTAAAGTCATCGAGCAACAGAATTTTCGGGTTTAAAGCTAACGCTCGTGCCAGCATGATGCGTTGTTTCTGACCGCCCGAAAGACTTGTGCCACGCTCGCTCACGATGGTTTCTAATCCATTGGGCAGGGTGTCGATAAAGTCATGAAGTTCGGCAGTTTCAATGGCTCTGGTCATTAATTCTTCAGTAACCTGTTCGTTGAAAGCGATATTTTCACGCAGACTCATGCTGAAAATCACGCTATCTTGAAAAACAAAGCCAATTTGATGCTGAAAATTCTCTTTGTTGTATTCATTTAAATCTATCCCGTCGAACAGAATTTGTCCGCTGTCAGGCTTCAACAACCCTGTGAGTAAATATAAAAGCTGTGTTTTTCCGGCAGCAGTTGGGCCGATAATAGCGGTTTGAGTGCCGGAATTGATTGTGAGTGATACGTCTTTTAATACGGGTTTTTCATTAAAACTTACGTTAATATTCTTGAGCTCGATTTTGCCTTTCAAAGGCGATTCAATGGTTCCGGTATCGCGAGTTTCGGGCGCATTGAGCACTTCGCTGATTCGACCATAAGCCACCGAAGCCTGTGCAATAAAGTTGCTGATAAATCCAATTACCATAATCGGGAAAATCAGAATGACCAGATACGAACTGAAAGCCGCAAAATCACCGAGCGACATGGCACCGGTAATTACAAAATGCCCACCAAGGAACAAAATAGCGAGCGAAGCCATATTGCCTACAAATACCACGATTGGAATCAGCGTGGCAAAAAGTTTCAGAATGGATAAACTCAGGTTGCGGGCATTGGTGTTGGCATCCATGAATTTGTTGTATTCGGTTATCTGTGCATTCAGAACTCGTACAAGTGCTGCCCCGATAATACTTTCGTTAATGATTTTATTCAACCTGTCAACTACTTCCCGGCTCTTTTTGAAAAGCACGCTCAGGCGA
>Ga0214228_1000229_pt1 | contig 18587 bp, 24 predicted proteins | sample TroBogypolimnion_21_FD_153066 | JGI IMG/M metagenome (GOLD analysis project Ga0214228, IMG submission 153066) | Freshwater microbial communities from Trout Bog Lake, WI - 05NOV2007 hypolimnion | ecosystem: Environmental > Aquatic > Freshwater > Lake > Hypolimnion/Profundal zone | place: Trout... | reverse complement strand
TGGGAATGCCATTAAAAACGGCATTCCGGTGGCATTGGTTGGCGAAACAAACGTGGGAAAATCAACATTGCTCAATTTATTGCTGAACGAAGACAAAGCAATAGTTTCTGATATTCATGGCACTACACGCGATTCAATTGAAGATTCAGTTAATTTGAATGGTATCACTTTTCGGTTTATTGATACAGCTGGTATTCGGAATACAAAAGATAAAATTGAAAGTCTGGGCATTGAACGAACCTATCAGAAAATTGAACAAGCCTCTATCGTTTTGTGGATTTTGGATTGTACACAATTGAGTGAACACATAGAATGGCTGACCGATAAAATTGCGAAAAAATCTGAAGGGAAAAAAGTGATTTTAGTTTTCAATAAAATTGACAAAATTGCGGAAGATGAACGCGAAGTTTTATATCAACTTTTTGAACAATTCGAGGGTGAGCGTATTTATATTTCAGCACGTGACCGAATAAATACCGATGAACTTCAAAATGCATTGGTCAAAGCTTCACAATTACCTGAAATACAAACCGGCGATGTAGTTGTAAATAATGTACGCCATTATGAAGCTTTGCAACTAGCACATTTGGCTATTTGTAGAGTTATCGATGGGTTAGACTCAGGTATCTCGGGCGATTTTCTTTCACAGGACATACGTGAATGCATGCATCATTTGGGAGAAATAACCGGTCAGATATCGAACAATGAGATACTTGGAAATATATTTGGGAAATTCTGTATCGGAAAGTAACTACACATTAGCAAACAAATAGAAAACATTTATAGACCGCTGTAAACATCAAGTTTACAGCGGTTTTTTATTTCAAGTAATTACACGCTATGTAATATTTATTATTGGTATATTTGTATTATATTTGTACCATTATTGTACCAGCGGTACAAATACATTCAATTTGTACCATTTTATAAGCCAAAAAGTGCACATATGCAACGTGTTGCAATATATTGCAACGTACTGCAACATAAAATGGGAGAAATAAGCGAAATGGCGACAGCAAAACAGAAGATAAAAAAGATATGTGAGTATTGTGGGAAAGGATTTGAAGCTGATAAAATCTCAACCAAATATTGCTCTCACAAATGTAATAGTGCAGCATACAAAACAAACCGACGCAAAGTAGCGGTTAAACAATCAGAAGAACTGACAGCGAAGAATAAAACTGCAACACTTGTAACTGATTTATCTAATAGGGATTACTTGAGTATATCTGAAGCTGCAAAATTATTTGGATTGAATCGGTCAACTGTTTACAGGTATGTTATAAGTGGAATAATACCCGGTATACGGATAACTAAACGTACAACACGAATAAAACAAAGTGATTTGAATGTACTTTTTGAGAGAGTTGAAAAGTATGAGATTAACCCGAAAACACAAGAACGAAAGCCAATTTCTGAATGGTATACACTGGATGAAATAACAGAAAAATACGGCATTAAATACCGACAAATCAGAAAGATAATTAATACTGAGAGTATTCCAGAAAAAAAATATGGTCGATTTACAATGATTGCAAAGAATCATGTTGATGTTTATTTCAAAAAGAAGGGTTACAATGAATCAATCATGAATCTATCCGAATGGTTAACAATACCAGATATAATGCAAGAATATAAAATGACTGAAAACACTACTTATTCTTTCTTATCAGATTACAGGATCCCTAAGAAACAGGAAAACGGAAAACGTTATTATTCAAAACAACATATTGATCAAATTAAAAACAAAAAGCCATGAGAAAAAAAGCTAAAGGTGTAAAAGTAACGTTGCGGTTCCGAATACTGGAATCCGGAAAGGAAACTTTGTATCTTGATTTTTATCCGGCTGTTACAGATCCGGCAACCGGTAAACCTACAAGGCGTGAATATCTGGGGATGTATGTTTTTCCACTAAAAAAAAAGAACGGAGAACTACTCACCAATAACGACGGTAATCATAAATACAACGATTCAGATAGCGAAACAATAAGACTGGCTGAGATTATGCGTAACAACCGCCAAAATGAGCTTGATAAAGCCGAGATATATACCGAGAATGAATCGGAGATGCTGAAAGCCAAAGAACGTAGCAAAGGTGATTTTATAGCCTATTTCAAGCAAATGGCCGTTGAGAAAAACGCCTCTAACCAGGACAATTGGACATCGGCCCTACTCCACCTCAAAGCCTACTTAAAAAAAACAGATAATAACGAAACTATTCGATTTTGCGATATTACCTTACAATGGTGTGAAGGATTTAAGAATTACTTATTGACCACCAGCTCCAACCGAAGCAAGATAAAGACAAACGAAAAAACTTCATCCACAGAATCCCAAAAGACGATAGGTGCTAATCAGGTCGAAACAAAACTTGCAAATAATACCGCAGCGGCTTACTTTATAAAGTTCAAAATTGCCCTGAAAACTTCATTCAAATACGGATATCTATCAAAAGATATAAACGCCGACCTGAAGAGCATTAAAGAGGTAGAAACCCACCGGGAATTCCTTACACTGGACGAACTCAAAAGTCTTGTTGATAAACCTTGTACAGATGAAGTTTTGAAACGAGCTGGATTATTTTCGGCATTGACAGGCTTAAGACACAGTGATATACTCAAAATGAAATGGGGTGAAATCATAGACAATGCCGGCACATACACACTGAAATATACAATTCAGAAAACAAGTAAGTACGAAGAGCTACCAATATCCGCAGAAGCCGTACAACTTTGTGGTCAGCGACAGGATCCCAACAAACTTGTATTTGATGGTTTAGTATATTCTGCTTATGCAAACAAAGCCCTGGCTCAATGGTTGGGAGCTGCCGGCATTATCCGAAACGTAACGTTTCACTGTTTCCGGCATACCTTTGCGACACTTCAGCTGGCCAGTGGTACCCAGATAACTACAATACAAAAAATGCTCGGACACAAGAAACTGGAGACTACAATGGTCTATGCTAAAACACTGGAAGAGGCTAAGAGAGAGGCATCAGGTAAAATAAAAATATTCTAATCGATAAATCAAATAATTACACAACAATTGAATTTACTACTATGAAGTATGATAATTTCTCACTACCTGAGTTTATGCAAGAAAGTATAAACTCATACATTTCAGATATTGAGATGGAGCTTTATATAAGACATATGACAAGCGATTTAGACTCAACTTTAGTCAAAGTTTTATTCTTGGACGTTAATAAGATTTCTGGAGGAATAATAAAATTTTCTGTATGTGAAAAAAGTACAAAGAAAAAAGAAAAAACCACACCATCTAACCACACATCATTGGATGTATATATTTCAGAAAGATATATTTATCTTCTAACTAAAAAAAATAATACCGAAAAATATGATATCAGTGATGATTTTCAAAAATTCAAAGATGCATTTTATTACCTAAGTGCTATTGAAAAGATTAAACTTCTCACCACCTTAAATACAGAAGAAGAAATTGAGTATGATACCATTATAAAAAAATATGAAGGTTTATTACGTTTTTGTTATCTAGTTGAACAAAAATGCAGGGTACTACATAAAACTATAGAGCTAACTACTACCGATAAAATCATTGAAGAAGTAACAAAAAATCACACACAAAAAGTAACAACTGATATAATGCTCTCCATATTAAAACAAACCGGTGTAAGCGAGGCTACACACGACAAAACAAAAATTGCAAAACTCATATCATCAATTACAGGATTTTCAAACCACACAATTCGTCAGAGACTAACAAACCCAGATGATCTAACAAAAAAATCACATGGACAAGAAATTGACAACATAAATAGGTTATTCAAAGAACTTAATATGTCAAATCACATAAAATATGATAATACATGATAAATTTGTAAGGGGGAGTGTAAGGGATTACAACTCTATTTTTGATATTATTTTGCACCATGCTTTCAACGAAGGCATGGTTTTCTTTTTTTTTGCCGAGAAAGAAAGCCTAATAATAAGGCTGTTATAAAACTATGTCAGCAACAACATTTCAAGGTCAAGAACCAATCACATTTGAAAAACTTCCTGAAGCAATATCATTTCTTATTGGAGAAGTAATTGAACTTCGGAAAACTTTATCATCAAAACAAGAATCCGTTGTCCCAGAGGACAAATGGATGAGCATTGATGAACTTAAAGACTATCTACCCGACCACCCAACCAAAAACACAATTTACTCATGGGTAAGCACCCGAAAAATCCCTAACCACAAAGGAGGTAAAAAACTACGGTTTCTAAAAAGCGAGATAGACCAATGGTTATCATCAGGGAAGCGAAAAAGCGAAAGTGAATTGCAGGCCGAAGCAGCGGCTTATCAATCTGGTAAGAAAGGAGTAAAACGTTATGAATAAAGAAGACGAAAACCCCAATCAAACAGGTCCTTTCATTGTAAATTTTGCCGATAATCCAATGAGACAAAGGATTTATAAAATGTTTCTGGCCGGTGGACGATACTCAGTTGTTCAACTGTCTGAGATATTAAAGATACCGGATCCCCGTTCGCATATCCGATACATCAGGAATGCAGGAATTGCCATTTCAGATTATTGGGTAAAAACCGAATTCTCTAGATACAAGGTTTATTTTCTTGCCGGAACGGGTAAAACCAATTATTCAATTTAGTATCAACACTTTAAAATTTAATTCAAAATGGAATATTTTGAAAAAACAGTTACAGAAATTATCTGGGAAACAGATAATGCTATATTAAAACAAAAAGGGCTTTATATAGTATCAGGAAAGAAATTTAGAGCCTTTAAAATTGGTAATTACGGAATCGCAGATATTCTTACAGTAGAACGGACTTTCATGGGTAATAATTTTGATTCCTTTCACAATGAGAATGGTCATGGACTACTATTTACAATTTATGTAATTAGAGACGGAAAAATAGGAATTTCTGCTTTTCTCAGATCTGTAAGTTGTGCAAAGGGAATCATATCATATTTGATGACTACCCGAAAAACTTATTTTCCATTTGACTTAAAATTAGTATTAGTCGGAAAGGAACTTGACACATCCGGGGCATTCGTTTATTTACCAGATATATTCGGATTCGATTGCGAATATAAGACTCGATCAGTTGTTGAAATTGATTTCTATACTTACTTTTTCGATATAGATGGTATCCACTTTTGTCCAGAGCCACAATATAAATTACAACAGGAAGGGTTTTGATATGGATGGGTGGATAAAGTTACATAGAAAAATTACTGAGCATTGGATTTGGAAAGACCCGGTTAAGTTTCAATGGTGGATTGATATGCTATTAATGGCTAACCATGCAGATGTAAAAGTAAACATTGGTTTAGAATTATATGAGTGCAAACGTGGTCAATCTGTTCTAAGTCTAAAAAGTTGGGGAGAACGTTGGAGAGTTTCAAAAGACACTGTTCGTAACTTTTTTGTATTGCTAGCAAAAGACAACATGATTATTTCTGAAAACCTTCAAAAAAGTACACGTGTAACTATTTGTAATTATGATATTTATCAGAGTGATTTACACGTAAAGCAAACGCAAAGCAAACGCAGAGCAAACGCAAACTCACCCTAACAAGAAAGAAGAGAATGAGAATAATGTAAATAATGAAGATAAAGAGATAATCAATAAAAATATTTCAATTTTTGAAGAATTTAGAAAAATATATCCTGGAGCAAAAAGAGGGTTGGATACAGAATTTGAAAATTTTAATAAAAGACACAAAGACTGGCTAACAGTATTGCCACTTCTTCTACCGGCAATTCAAGCTGAAATTAAATATCACAATGATTCTAAAATTAATGAGGTATTTGTTCCAGAATATGCAAATTTATCAACGTGGATCAATCAGCGCCGGTGGGAAACGGAATTTCCCAATCCTTCAACCGGGCCAATTCACCCTGCTTCTTCTTACAAACAAACAAATTCAACAGCAGTTTCACGATTCTAAATAAAAATATGGAAGACATCAAAGATTTTGATAATTCAAAATTCTTCAACGAAAGAATTAAAGGGCGTAATTTCGGTCAAAGAGAAAAAATTCAAATCAAAGTCCCAACTGAATTTGCCAAAACGGTTCTAGAGAACTGTTTTAAACATTTCTTATCAAAGGAAAACAAGGAATTAGTATGGAAACAGGAATATGATGAGGTCGTAAAATGGTTAGAAGGAAATGACGGACGTGGTTTATTATTGTTCGGAGAATGTGGTCTTGGTAAATCAATGCTCTCAAGGTACGTCATCCCTGCCATATTAACCTTATACTTTAATCTTGGCGTTTCGGTTTATACAGCTCAGGAAATGAACACTAAATTAGAAGAAGTATTGGAACATAATATCATTTCACTTGATGATGTAGGAATAGAATCTGTTTTGAGTGAGTACGGTAATAAAAGGCTCGCATTTGCAGAAATAATTGACTCGGTAGAACGCAAAGCGAAACTAGTTATAATATCAACCAACTTGAATGCTCATGAGATTGAGCAGCGTTATGGTACTCGCACCATCGATCGCATTATTGCGACAACTACAAGGATTGAATTTAAAGGAGAAAGTTTTAGGAAATAAAAAATACTAATTCTACATAAATCTATGGAAAACCCTAAAATAATAGAACAAACTGCAGATTATAATATCTACGAAGCCATCTTCATGGGTTTCCCCCAGTTATTCAGGATATGGCATAATGGTGTCACTGAAATAAGGTTTAATGATAGCTTCGCTTTAGCTAATGGATACGAAAACCTTCATGACCTACTCAATAAAATAAAAGACATGAAAAAATACTTGAATCAAACTTTTGGAAATATCATTCCGGAATGGATAACTGTTGATTCAGCTACCGGATTCATAGGCTTCCCTCTTTTGGGAACACAGACCAAAGTATCATTAAATTAAAAGCAATTCATAAATAATAGATCAAATGAAGAAAGTCAATTATTTTGGATTAGAGAATTCGGAATCTAATTATTAATCCATTGAAAAGGCGACCAATACAGAAAAATTTCGTGTATTGGCCGCCTTTAGATTGTAAACTGTGGAAGGACACCACAAAGTTAAACAATCTAATTTAAAAACCAATGGCAAACGCAGAAATTAATAACTACATTAAAAAAAGATATCCTCGCTGGTTAGATTACGCAGAATACCATACATCTCAGGCGGGTTTGAAAGGTGAATCGGTTGATGTGCTAAATGAAGTATTATTATCTCTTTTGAATAAAGATGAGGAGTGTATTCTTAATATGCTTCACTCAAAGAAAGGTAAATATTGTGAATTGGACTTCTTCATTCTTCGGATGATCAAAATGAATTCAACATCTGTAACAGCTCCCTACCTGGCCAAAAACAAACCAATTCCAGTTGACAGGAATGTCGACTTGATGAATTTGGATCTTGAAGATGTGAAGGAACAAGAAATAGACAAATCTCAAGAATTTCTTGATAATTATCAAACTGTTTGCAAGATTGTTGACCGGTTGGATTTGACGAAACCGGAGAAACAAGCCTTCAACTCCTTATTTGTAATGCCAGAATCAATGTCTGATTATGACAACAGAACAAAAAAAGTTTTTTACACTTACTATGCATCTATTAGAACCGTTGTTTCAGTTATTCTTTTTCAAGAAGGAAAAGTAAATACACATTCAAAAATAAAAATAAATAAAAGAGTGAAAAGTCTTGTAAATCAATACAATTTAACTAAAATGTATTAATATGAAGACATCTAACAAATGCAAACTATATTTTAAAATGTATGATAAACCACTGAAAATGACTACCAATAAAACAACTATGTAGTTTATTTTATTAACCTACTACCAAAATTTAGTATTAAAAAATGGGAATGACAGAATTGAAGCCAATCATTGTTTATGAAGACCGGGTAAATATCAAAAAAGAATTGAAGTATCTCGATGCCGTTATTTTACCACATTGTCCGGAAATTCAAAGAAAATTTGAGAGCTTATGTCTTGGAGAAATTTCAAACAATTATCTCAATGACATATTGTATAATTCATGTACTGAAATTGAGAAAGAATTAATCGTTAAAATCAAGTCTGAAATTGATGATCAACATCTACTTGACGTGGCATTAAACCGGGGCGGCGTTGCGGTTCAAAAGCTAAGAAAATCAGCCTCAATATTGCTTGATGAGTGCAATAATAAAGGTATACAGAGCTTGTTGTGCTATCTATCAATTTCAGAAAATGGAAACATTGTTTTTTCTGCTCAATCAAAAGAAGAATTAAAAGAAAGTTATAGACAATATGTACAGACACCTATTGGAATAAGCCGCCGACAGTTACATGAGAGGGCAGTAAAGGCGTTGAACGAGTTTAAAAAGTCGATGGGTAATGTTGATGTGCTCGAATATTTTGATATTGATGTAAATGATAACATCATGCCGGTACCGGTTATTTATGAAGAACCGGATATAATCATAACCGATCCGAGTAATGTAGTTGAGAAAAGTCTTGAAAACCATGAATTATTAAGTTAGGTAGACAATTAATCAACAGTCTCTAATTGGATAAAAACAACATGAAATGACAAAAAAACTTCAGCTATTAAGCATATTTAGGTAGATTTTATACTTATGGAAAATACAGAAACTATTCAGGAAGAAATTAAACTGACATCAAAGCAAGAGAAATTTTGCTATGAATATTGTGTTGATTGTCACATAACTAATGCCGCCAAAAGAGCCGGATTTAGTGAGAAGACAGCTTACTCTATTGGACAGCGATTGTTGAAAAATGTTGAAATACAAAACAGAATTAAACAATTGCAAGAAAATTTGGCTGAAACAGCTGGAATTTCAGCTCTTCGAGTGTTGACCGAGCATAAAAAAATAGCTTTTTCAAGTGCTTCCGATCTTCGTGAAGGATGGATAACATTAAAACAGTTCGATAACCTATCTGAAGAACAAAAAGCCTGTATTCAAGAGATTTCTACCAAATCAGAAACCCGGTTCGAAAAGAATGGAGATGAAATGATTCCGATTGAGGAACAGTGGGTTAAAGTTAAAATGTACGATAAACAAAAGAGTTTGGATAGCATCAGTAAAATGCTTGGATTTGATGCACCCAAGAAAATTGATGTTGATTTTCCAAATCTATTGCAAGGTGTGAGTTTTAAAATAGGATTGGATGAAGATTAAAAGTTTAACTATGAAAAAGTTAGGTAACGCCAAAATTGGCGACACCTCCTATAGTAGTCAACTAAACAAAGAATGATTTTTACAAATAAATTAAAATAATAAGACCATGGCTACAGAATTAATTGATAAAATTATAGATGAAGATGCAATAAAAAAGCAGTTAGATACATTAGATTCTCAACTTATTAAAACTACAAATACTCTTTCCGGGTGTGCGGCAGAAGCTAAGAAATTCAGTGATGCCTTTGGTAGTGCAAAAGGAATAAATGACATTATTGCACTCACGGATAAATACAATCAGTTAATTGGAACTACTCAAAAAGTTCAAAATGACATAATTAATATTGAAAAACAACGTGCAGAAAATTTATTAAAACTTCAACAAGTTCAAGAGTCAAATGCTAAAACAGAACTACTCAATGCACAGGCAATAGCTGCTACTCAAAAAACACAAGAAGCAGCAAGTAAAGCAGAGCAAGCACGAGCTGAATCATCTGCCAAACAAGCAGCACAGGCAGCAAAAACAGCACAGGCAGAACAAGCATTGATTGATGCCGAAAAAACCCTTATTGATACACTTAGTAAGGCTGGTATTTCAGTGGACAAACTTAATGTAAGTAAATCACAGGCTACATCTATCAATAAACTGGTTACAACCATAAATAATTCAGAAAAAGGTAGTCATGAACAGCTTGCTGCACAGTATGATTTGAATTATAAGGCTTACAATAAACTTTCTGCAATACAGCGTGATTCAACGGCTGGAAAAGCAATGCAAGCGAGTATTAGTTCCCAATCTAAAGCATTGAAAGAATTAGAGGGAAGTTTGGGTAATAATACAAGAAAAGTAGGTGATTATAAAGGTGAATTAGCTGATTTATTGGGTAGAACAACACAATTGCCAGGTGCATTAGGTAATGTGGCATCCGGAGCTCAGACAGCAGCATCAGGATTTAAAGCATTAAATTTAGCGAGTCCATTAGGGTGGATAACACTTCTTATTGGAATTTTTACAGGATTATTCGAGGCTTTAATGAAAAATGCTGAGTTTGCAAAAGCATTTGCTCGCGTAATGTCTGGTATATCTGATGTGTTTGAAACACTTGTAGGATATGTTACAAAAGCAGCATTAGGTATGATAGATTTTTTCAAAGGAATAAAAGATTTCCCAGATTTACTTTCGAAAGTTGGTGAGGCGATAAAAGAAAATCTTATTAATAGATTTCTTGCTTTTGGAGTTATAGGAAAAGCAATATGGAAAATATTAACGGGAGATGTAAAAGACGGATTAAAAGAATTATCTGATGGCGTTATTCAGGTCGGAACAGGAATAACGAATGTTACTGATCGATTATCTGATGCAGGTAAAAAATTAGGAAAATCCATACAAGAAGCTTATAACGATGGAGTACAATTAAAGCAAATGCAACAGGATTTAGCTAAATCTCAGCGACAATCTATCACTATATTGCAGGAATTATCAGATCAAGAAGAAAAACTTAGAGCTAAAATTGGTAAACTTGGAGCAATGGGTGCATCACCTGAAGAACAAGAATCAGCATTGAAAGAATTAGACTCTGTTTCAAAACGAAAATTGGCTATCAGGATGAATCTTGCCAATCAGGAACTTGCAATTTCGCAATGGGAAGTTAATGAAGAAATAAAAAAATACGGAGCTGCTAATGTGGATTTATTGAAAACATTGGAAGAAAAGAAGGCCGTAGTCATTGGTATAAATGGAGAAATATCAAGATTAAACGATGAAATTAGATTACGTGAAACTAAGTTAGGAGCAAAGATTTTAAATACAGAACTTGCCAATATAAAGATGGTTGAGGAAACAAATAAGAAGTCTCAAGAAGCAATAATTTCTGACAATAATTCAACTTTAGTTCAAAAGACAGAAGCAGTAAATAAAATTAAAGAAATTCAATTGAAAGCATGGGATGAAGAAAAAGCAGCATTTGAAAAGTTTGCTAATAAGAAACTTGATATCGATAAATTGGTAAGTATTTCAGATGCAGAAACATTGAACAACGAAATACAAAAACTTGGATTGACAAAAGCTGCTCAAGATGAATTAATAAAAATAATTGGAGCAAGAAAAGATGCAATAATTGCGAATGCTGCTGCTGAATCTGAAATAAATAAGAAGATTGCCTTAGAACAAATTGACCGATTTAAAAAAATGGTTGAAGACAAACAAGCTTTAAACGAAGATTCAAAACAAAAGGAATTAGAGGATTTATCTAAATCATATGCAGAAGGTAATATGAAGTCCGAAGAATATGAAAAACAAAAATTAAATATAATTAAAAAATATCATGATCTTGAGTTTAATGATACATTAAATCTTCTTGAAAATGAAATGAATATACAAAATTTAGATACAAAACAAAAAGAAGCTATTGAGAAAGAAATTGCAGCAATAAAAAAGAAATATGCTAAGGAGTCTTCTGATGCTGCCATTAAATCCAATGAAGAAATTGCAAAAAACGATGATGAATTAAAAAAGAAACAGATTGAACAAGAAAAGCAACTCGCTCAAATCAAACAGCAATTATATAAGGAAGTCGAAAAAGCAATTGTCACTGCAATTAATGGGGCTTTTGACAGTGAAATTCAAAATATAACTAATGAAGAAACAGCAGTAACTGATAGTCAAAAGAAACAAACAGATGCAATTACTGCAAAAGAAACATCTGGAGTACTTTCAAAACAAGAAGCAGAAGCTCAAAAAACAGCTATTGATCAACAGTCATTAGTTAAGACTGAAGAGTTAGAGAAACAAAAGAAAAAAATACAAAAAGAAAAAGCGATATTTGAACGGGCAATGTCTTTATTTCAAATTGGTATTGATACAGCAACAACAGTGGAAAAACTTACAGCGGAAGCAGCAGTTCTTGCAGGTGCGATTGTTACAGCACCTTTAGCACCTGCTACATTAGCAATGATACCATGGGTGATAGGAATAGGTGCAGCACAGGCTGGTGCTGTCCTTGCTCAACCTCTACCAACTTATGCTTTTGGTACAGATGACCATATTGGAGGTGCTGCTGTGGTAGGTGATGCTTATCGTCATGAACTTGCATTGACACCAACCGGTGATATTATCAAGACACCTAATGTTCCAACCATTATGAATTTACCGGTACATACAAAAGTATTTCCAGATTTCGACATAGCACTACAGGAGTTTGCTGTTAATGAATCTCTTCGTTCAATGCAAGATAGCATTCCGGCAATTGAAATAAATGCTTACAACGACATGATGATGCGTAAACAAATGGGTTCACTCATTTCCTATACTCAACAGCAAATTGATGAGCTAAGCAGGCTAAAAAAATTGGGTGTATTGGATGATATTGCCAACAATACAAGAAATTTAGAAAAAGCAATAAATGGGTTGAAAAAAGGTCCATGGGTAAACTAAGCAAATAATTATCTATTAAAAGCCTCATATGTGTATGGGGCTTTTTTTATATAAGTTATTTATATCTTTGTAGTCTGATATTTAGTACAAACAATTAAATTTTGAAGTTATGAAAAAAATAATGTTACTATCATTTTTGTTTCTTTCTGTTTTTGGGTTTGGACAAAAGGAAAATTTAATAAAATATTTGGATGCTTATAAAACATCTGAATTTGATGAATCCAAAAAGATAATTTCAGATTATTCATTTGGTGGATCCGCAATTTATACTCTTTTAGAATACAATGATCCCATTGGAATTTTATTTGATACTGATATGCCAGGAATAAAAGGATATAAGGCTATTGTTGTTTGCAAAATGAAAGCTGAAGCAGGAAATAACATTGAAAAGAAGATGCTCGTAATAATGTATTTGAACAAAAGGAATAATCTATGGTCCGTATGTGATTTTAGAGAATCATGTAATCCAAATGATGAATATTTAACTGCAAAAAATGATATTGATAATGGCAAATTTTATACTGACAAACAATATGTGTATCGTAATTTAGCATATTGGGCACTAAATGCAGGAAAGATAAAAGATACAATTGAGGCCATAAATAAGGCAAAAATAGAAGCTGAGAACAGCAAAGATTCTAATTTCACCATTAGTGATACCGAATTAACAATAAATTCAATCCAGTAACTAACAACAAACAAATATAGGCAGCCGGCAATAGCGATAGCCGGTGTTTGACAAAAAAACCAACTCGCAAATATAAATAAATCAAACAGGCCGCTACAAAATGGAAGATCAACAATTAGAAAAAATCATTACCGCAGCAATGCAGATTGGAGTGATTAACACACTCAAAGAACTTGGATTGATTTCCGATAAAGTAACTCAGTCACAAGCCGAAAAGAACTATGGAAAACGATTGATTGAACAGTGGAGACATAAACGCTGGATAGTCGGTTATCCAACTGGAAACCCGGAGCGTGGAAAAGTATATTTCAAGCGTTCCGAACTCGAAACAGCAAGCCGAACGCTTGATTTGCAGAATATAATTCCTGAAAACGTAATTTTCAAATCAATTAAATACTAAAAAGAGAGTTATTATTTTAGGTTCCTCATTTAAATTACATTGAGCCGTTTCATTAATTTGGAACGGCTCTTTTTATTGTTGTAGATTCAAAATAAACAATTTAGGAAAGCACGGTTTGAGCCGGATAAGACTTTATTCAATTCGACATGATGTCGAAAACCTACACAGCAAAAGAACAAAACAAAAATGCAGAATTTGCAGATGCTATAAAAAGAGTCAAATTGAATAATTTGCTAAAACCCGAATTTTCCGAGTCTATTAAAAAAGAACCGCAACGATCTAACAAGATGTTGTGGTTCATTAAGTACCTGATTAAGATTTGCTTTGTCCTCTACCACCCTCAACCGCTTTTAGTGTACCTTTTCTAATAATACATTTTGCATTTTGATAAGGTTTTGTTTCTGAAAGTCCGACATTTCTCAAACTGCTGTATTCGATTCCGATAACATCCTTTGGAAATTCCAAAGTCAATGCCTTTAAACTACCAAAGTAAAAATGCTGGTCGTTTATCTGTAAATGTATTACAGTTCTTTCTTGCTTTTCCATAATTTTCTTTATTATAATATGCAAATGTAGTTAATGTATTGCACATATTAAATAAATGTCGCTATTTTAATAATTATTAACTCTATATTATTACACCTATTAAATATATGTCGTATTTTTGTATCGCAATCAAATAATAAAAACACTTACGGCCATGACAACAACTAACAACTCAATCAACAAAAGCAGATTATTCAAAAGAGCTTGGTATTTAGTAAAAAGAAGTGGTTATTCATTATCATACGCATTAAAAACCGTTTGGGCAGAAATGAAAGCTTATGCAATTGAAAAAGCCAACGAATTAGACTATTTGGAATCATTGAAAAACCCACAAAACAGCGTTTCAGTTGCTTGGAATCCTTCACCTGAAGTAATGGCAGCTTATTACAATTCAAATTGCTACAAAGCAGATTAATCAACTAACTCAAATAATAATTACAGCTATGAAAACAGCAAATTTATCACAGATCATGAAATCCGCTTGGAGATTCTTTCGTATTACCGGAGAATGTTTTTCAGAAAGTTTGAAACGTGCCTGGTCGAACTTCAAACTTGTACAGAAAATGCAAAAGGGAATAACAAAGTTCTACTTTCAAAAGGTTGACGGCTCAATCCGTGAAGCGTGGGGAACTTTAAGCGAAAAAATGATCCCAACTACTGCCGGAACCAACAGCAGGCCAAAAAAACGACACAGTACAAGTTTACTTCGATACAGAAAAACAAGAATACCGCTGTTTCAAAAAATTGAATTTAGTATCATTCAAATAAAGTATAAACTCTAAAAATAACAAATCTCATGGGAACAAGTGAAACAAAACAAAAAGAATCAAACATCGGTGGATTATTAATTAAGGCATTTAGTCAGATTCATGATAAGATGTATGCACCATCAACAATTAGAGAAGGTCAAAAAGCATTTGACATTATACAACCGATTGATTTAGCATTAACAACGATGGGAGAATTCGGATCAGCAAATGATCAATCAACAGTATATCTAATCACGCAAATAAAAAATAAATTCAAAGGGGATATATTTGAGGATCAGGTTACAGAATTTTGCGATAGTGTCATGGAGGTTGTTATTTCCTCCAATAGATTTGTATTTACTTATGAAACTATTGGTAAACACATCATGGAATCTGTAGAAGAATATCTTTAAATAACTCATGGATGAGAAAACTAACTCATTATCAAGCGTGAACAATAGTAGCACTGGGGAAGTCCTCCCGAGAAATATTCAATCTATTTGAAAATAATTGTAAAAACTAAATAATTTTAAAATGAACACAAACAATCCTTTCGGACAAGATCCGGATGCTCAATCGAGGGCAGAAAAACTTATAAAACAATATAGAAGTGAAAGCATTCAAGGAGATATTGAATTTCTGGATTCTAATTACAGTCAGATAATTGGAATGGATGTATGTAATTTGATTGAAATTGTACAAGAAAAAGTGAATGATGTATTAGAGATAGCAGAAATGGATTTGCGTATCGATATGAATCATAAACTTTACGATCATTTATGGAAAGTTGATACACTTTTAAGACAGATTTGTCAGAAAGTGAATAATGATTTATTCATATCAATTGAAAATCTTGTATTTTATTTAAAAGAAGAAGGAGACATCAAATGAAAAATTTAATTTTAAATCCAGAAATTTCTAATTACATATCAGAAAGATATTGTGATTTATTTTTTTATGCTTCTTATCACTGCGAAAAAGCAGGAATTGCTGAACGTAGTTGGATGATATTGAACGATGTTCTTAGTAGAGTTATTAAAAAGCCAGAAGACATTTTACTTAGTCTTTTCAATGAAAAAAATGAGGATTCCAAATATAACGAGCTTGATTTTTATATACTTCAGTCTATTAAACATAAAGTATATAAAAGCGATACTTCTATTAAATTAGAAAAGAAATCTCAAGTATTTAAGACTATAAAAATAGTCGGAACAAATGGTATTTTAAATACAGTTATTTATCCTAAACATGAAAAATCATTTTTAGGTATTTACACAACATATTTAAATTCAGGTGAACCTTATTTGATACTTTCAACAGATAAAGTTATTGAACTTCGTAATTATCTGAATGAAATTTTGACTGGTATTAAAGAATAATCGAATTTCTATTGAAAAAATAGAAAGTCTCATCAATTAAGTGGTAAACCGGAGCAATTAATTTTGTTTCGGTTTTCTGTTATCAGATATATTAACTGCATTTTCAAATATTGACTTAAACATTGCTATTCTTTTGGATTGAATAAATTCACTATATTTGCATCGGAAAATTACTTCAATTTATTGATATTTTAGTTCTATTTGTACCGCATTTGTACCACACAAATACAAACTATTGATTATCAACATAAGTTACATTCTGTATCGAAGTAAAATATGATATTTCAAACTGAATTTTCGCTTCGCCCTCGCTCCCGTGGTTTTCATTTAGTGACAGATGAGATTATTGTTCATTTACCTAAATTACCTGAAACCGGTTTGCTTCATTTGTTTCTGAAACACACTTCGGCTGCACTTACTATAAATGAAAATGCCGATCCTGACGTTCAAACCGACATGACAAAGATATTTGACCGCTTAGTTCGTGAACGTGAACCCTATTTCGAACACACACTCGAAGGCGATGACGATATGCCGGCTCATGCCAAATCAACTATTACCGGTATAAATCTCACCATACCCATCACTAATGAAAAGCTGAATTTGGGTACCTGGCAAGGTATTTATCTCTGCGAATTCCGAAACAAAGCCAGTTATAGACAAATCGTTGCTACAATAATTCACTAAAGCTTAGTCTTAATATTTCTTAAATAATTTGTTCATTCAAAATAGTATTTAGATATTTGTCTAATAATACAAATATACAATTATTGAATTATGAACGAGGTATTCAAAGCACTTAATGATCCGGCCAGACGGGAAATATTGAGATTGCTTCAAAAAAAAGATATGACTGCCGGCGATATTGCAGCACAGTTTGAAATGACAGCACCGAGTGTATCACATCATTTAGATAAACTTAAACGTGCAGGACTTGTCACCACGGTTAAACAAGGTCAGTTTATCCGCTACTCTATTAACACCACTATAATTGATGATTTATTGCAATACGTTCTAACATTAAAAAAATAAGGATATGAACAAATTTTTAAAGGAACTAATATTATGGATTCTGATTGCTATCCCTTTTATTTATTTAGCCATGGTGTGGAAAAATCTGCCTGAACAGGTTGCAACACATTTTGATCTTAAAGGAAACCCAAACGGTTGGTCAAACAAAACGAACCTTCCTTATATAATTGGAGCTATGGGCATTGGCAGCTATCTTTTAATGCTTCTAATTCCTTATTTTGACCCCAAAAAGAAAATTGTTCAAATGGGTGAAAAGTATTATTCATTAAGACTAATGCTGACACTTTTTATGTCGGCTTTATCATTCTATTTATTGTATGTTAGCAATAAAGGCGTAATTAATCCAAATTTACTGATTGCTTTAATTGGTGCCTTCTATGTGGTTTTAGGAAATTATCTGCAAACGGTAAAACCAAATTATTTTATTGGCATACGCACTCCGTGGACATTAGAGAATGAAGAAATATGGAGAAAGACTCACGGACTTGGAGGAAAGTTGTGGCTCATTGGCGGCTTGGTTACCATACTTATTGCTTTTTTTACAAAGAACAATTCTTTACTTGCTATTACATTTGGAACAGTAACAGCAGTTATCAGTTTAGTTCCTGTTATTTTTTCCTATCTTGAATTTAGAAAAATAAATAAAAATAATGAGAACTAGAAGCTTAATTATCAGTCTATTTATCCTGATTTCAGGATTTGTAGCAGCACAGGATATTACTGGTGAATGGAACGGAGCACTTAAGGTAGGTGGTATGCAATTACGTTTGGTATTTCACATAACCAAAACCGATGCGGGATATACTGCAACTATGGATAGTCCGGATCAGGGAGCAAAAGGAATACCGATGACTAAAGCTACATTTGAAAACCAAACATTATCAATTGAATACGCAGCTGCCAGAATTCAATATACCGGAATACTTGACAATGCAGGTGTAGTAACCGGTACATTTAATCAGGCCGGACAATCAATTCCTTTAGTTTTAAGCCGAAAAACAATTGAAAAAGTTGAGGTAAAACGTCCTCAAGAACCTACAAAACCATATCAATATTATTCAGAAGAGGTAACATTTGCCAATAAAAAAGACAGTATAACCCTTGCAGGAACACTTACTTTACCTAAGAAAGACGGCAAATTCCCCGTAGTGGTTTTAATTACAGGCAGTGGTCCACAAAACCGTGATGAAGAGTTGATGGGACATA
>Ga0214228_1000220_pt1 | contig 19154 bp, 17 predicted proteins | sample TroBogypolimnion_21_FD_153066 | JGI IMG/M metagenome (GOLD analysis project Ga0214228, IMG submission 153066) | Freshwater microbial communities from Trout Bog Lake, WI - 05NOV2007 hypolimnion | ecosystem: Environmental > Aquatic > Freshwater > Lake > Hypolimnion/Profundal zone | place: Trout... | reverse complement strand
ATCTAAAATTACGGCATTGCTCAAAAGCGGCACAGTTTCGGTTGATCCAATTATTGCCCGCGTTGATGCCGATAAATGTACCTGGTGCGGAAAATGCTCTGATGTGTGCGATTATACAGCTATCAAAGAAGTTCTTTTTGGCGAAAAACATGTGGCTGGTGTCAACAAAGCGGTTTGTACCGGTTGCGGTATTTGTGCTCCTGTTTGTCCCGAAAATGCCATTGAAGTGGCTCAATACACCGACAACGAAATCGAATCGATGATTGATGGCTTTATGCACGAGGTGGAAATCAAGGAAAAAGAAGCGGTGGTTGTAGAAAAGGCCGAAGAAGGCAAAGTAGGTATGAAAGAATACCCGCAGGTTTGGCGCGAAATTCTTGACGGCATGACCGATGAGAAAAACACTATTCCCGAAATTGCAGCCAACTCCAAACTGGCAAGTGAACTGGTAACATACCACTTAATGACCATGAATAAATATGGTGTAGTTGTTCCGGCCGGAATGGATGCGAAAGAATCGTACTATTATTATAAAAGGAAATAGAGTTAAGAACCAAGAATCAAGAACCAAGAGCAAGAACCAAGATTAGAGACGCAAATGTCTTGATTCTTGACTCTAAAATCTAAAAAACATATAACCAAGAATCAACAATCCGGAGTCATAAGTCTTGACTCTTGGTTCTTGATTCTAAAAATCTAAAAAAATGTCAAGAGTAAATCCAAAATTTGCAACTGAATTATTAAAATATGGGTCGAGCGACTTTAACGCCTGTTTCAATTGCGGAAACTGTACGGCTACCTGCTCGCTTTCGACTGCCGATAGCTCGTTTCCCCGCGAAATGATTCGCTACACCACCCTTGGTTTGGAAGACGATATCAAAGCTTCGCTGAAACCCTGGGAATGCTACTATTGTGGCGAATGTTCGTCGGAATGTCCCCGTCAGGCCGAGCCGGGCGAGTTGATGATGTCGCTTCGTCGCTGGCTGACTGCCAAGTACGACTGGACCGGGCTTTCAGGATTGATGTATAAGTCTTTGCCACTGAGCATTGCTGCTTTTGCGCTGACATTTGTTGGCGTGCTGGCGTTTGCTTTTTCGGCCGATTTCGATCTGGAACACATGATGCACGTGGGTCATTTGTTCGAAGCCATTGCCATTGCCAGCATTATGGTGGTGATTTTTGTGCCGAATATTGCCCGTATGTGGTATTTTACCATTATCAAACCGGGCACGAAAGTGCCGTTCAAGAAGTATGTAAGCAGCATGGGTGAGTTTTTTGTAACCATGTTCGTTCAGAAACGGGCATTGGACTGCGACGATAACCGTTTCCGTTGGTTCGAACATTTCATTTTGGTTATTGGCTACCTGTCATTGCTGTTCACCACCGTGTTTATGGACTGGTTTTCCACTCAATACCTTGTTGTAAATATCTTTGGATATGTAATGAGCGCCATCGTGTTTATCGTTACGGTGGACTTTGTAAACAGCCGCATGAAAAAGAAAAAAGCATTGAACAAACACTCGCAGCCTTCGGATTGGTTCTTTGTTATCTGGCTATTCCTGATGGGTCTGACAGCTTTTATGACCCGCTTGTTTATCGATTTAAATATCCTTGAAACAAACAAATGGCTCTATATTCTGCACTTCACCGTATTGGTTCAATGGGCACTGATTATCGTTCCTTTCGGTAAATGGACGCACTTCCTATATCGTTCGTTTGCTATGTATTTTGCAAAATTGAAAGAGAAATAATTCAATTATAGATGCAATTCAGGGGGGTGACTCAAAGTCACCCCCTGAATATATAAAACAACCCCGGTTAAATTTCCAAGAAGAGATTCAGCCGGATTTATTCAAAATAAATCGCCACAGTTTATCCCGCCATTCTTCACCGGCATAATCAATGCCAACACGCGTTGCAGTCTTAAAATCTAAGACTTCCGGTGCATCTTCAATCCAAATGCGGTTGGAAAGCAGCAAGTTTTCGCCATAGAAGCTTTTGTTTATTTTTAATTCACGACCAACTTTGCCTGAACCAATTATATTGTTAATCCCGCGAATCAGAACTGCTTGCGGATGATTTTCTTCTCCGGTTACAAAATTCAGCATCCAATACATGCCGTAAATAAGATAAACATAAACTTTTCCTCCTTCTGAATACATAATTTCAGTGCGTGAAGTCCGACCTTTACTTGCATGACAGGCTTTATCTTTTTCGCCCAAATAGGCTTCGGTTTCGGTAATCCGGTAGTGGGTTTCAGTACCATCATCCCAACGACGAACCAATAATTTACCAAGCAATTTTTCTGCAACTGTTACAGCATCTTGTGTGTAGAATTCAATTCCTAACTTTTTCATGTTGCAAACATAATGATTTTTCGGTTAAAATGCCAACTTGAAAAGCTCAAAAAATCTGGTTTAAAAAAAAGATGTTCAATTGTTTGGTATTCCAAAGAAAAAGAGTATTTTTGCAGTCCGTTTATTATCACACTGTAATAGTTCGTTTTTATTCGTGTAAATATCCTATTTTGTGCCGATTAGCCTCCTCAACATAGTGATTGAAACCTAATAAAAGGACTCAGTTATTAATTAAAAAACAATTTTATAAAGTGGATACGTTAAGTTATAAAACCATTTCTGCCAATAAAGCTACGGCGCAGAAAGAATGGGTAGTTGTGGATGCTACCGATTTGGTATTGGGACGTATGGGCACGAAAGTTGCAAAACTTTTGCGCGGAAAATACAAACCAAATTTTACTCCTCACGTTGATTGTGGCGATAATGTAATTATTATCAATGCTGACAAGGTTCAATTGACCGGTAACAAATGGAACGACCGCATTTACCTTAGCCACACTGGCTATCCAGGAGGACAACGCGAAATTACACCATCCAAATTGATGGAGAAAAGTCCTGAAAAACTGATTAAAAAAGTGGTGAAAGGGATGTTACCTAAAAACCGTTTGGGAGCAGTACTTTTAGGAAATTTGTATGTTTTTGCAGGTACAGAACATAACATGCAAGCTCAACAACCAAAACAAATCGATTTAAACTCACTTAAATAATCAGTATGGAAGTAATAAATGCCTTAGGAAGAAGAAAAGCGGCTGTTGCTCGTGTTTTCGTGAGCGAAGGAAGCGGACAAATTACCATTAATAAACGTGATATCTCTGTATATTTCCCTTCACCAATTTTACAATACATTGTAAAACAACCTCTTACTAAATTAGGAGTTGTTGAAAAATACGATATCAAAGTAAATCTCGATGGTGGTGGCTTTAACGGACAAGCAGGAGCATTGCGCTTGGCAATTGCACGTGCGTTAGTTAAAATCAACCCTGAAGACAAATCTGCATTAAAAGCTGAAGGATTTATGACCCGCGACCCACGTGAAGTGGAACGTAAAAAACCGGGACAACCAAAAGCTCGCAAAAGATTCCAGTTCTCAAAACGCTAATTATATTTACCATTTTTCTATTTACAATTTACCATTTTTCCATGCGGCTTAACCACCAAATAGTAAATGGTGAATGAATAAATAGTAAATGGATTTGGTTTAGTATCTAAATTACCGGGACTCATAGTATATTGGATGGCTACCCGGCAATTGATTTCACTCAGAAAGTAAACAAAATAAAAAAAACAAAAATGTCAAGAACAAATTTCGAAGAATTATTAGAAGCAGGTTGCCACTTTGGTCACTTGAAACGTAAATGGAATCCGGCTATGGCTCCTTACATTTTTATGGAGCGTAACGATATTCACATTATCGATTTACACAAAACAGTTGTAAAAATCGATGAAGCAGCTGCTGCATTGAAACAAATTGCAAAATCAGGACGCAAAATCCTTTTTGTAGCTACAAAGAAACAAGCAAAAGATGTTGTTGCTGAAAAAGCGTTAGCTGTCGGAATGCCTTATATTACTGAACGTTGGGCAGGTGGTATGTTAACCAATTTTCCAACTATTCGCAAAGCAGTAAAAAAGATGACCACTATTGACAAAATGGCAACTGATGGTACTTTTGATAATATCTCAAAACGTGAAAAATTACAAATCACCCGTCAACGCGAAAAACTGGAAAAGAACTTAGGTTCAATTGCTGATTTAACTCGTTTACCTTCCGCTCTTTTTGTAGTTGACGTAATGAAAGAACATATTGCTGTATTAGAAGCTCAACGCTTGGGCATACCTGTTTTTGGTATTGTGGATACAAATTCAAATCCTGTAGGAATTGATTTCATTATTCCGGCTAACGACGATGCAACAAAATCTGTTGACGTAATTCTTTCAGCTATGGTTGCTGCAATTCAGGAAGGCCTGGAAGAACGCAAAGTAGAAAAAGTGGACACCGAAGCATCTGCTGAAATTCCGGCGGCTAAAGAAAAAAAATCGAGAATTACAAAAAAACCAAGAACTCAAAAAGAAGATGAAGAAGCGTTAAATGCCAACGTAGCAATTAAATTCATCAAAGAAGAAGAATAAAACAAGCCCCCCAACCCCCCGAAGGGGGGCTTATTTTTCAATCAATAGAGTTGCTGATGAATAAATTATCTGTAACTCTTTTTTTAGATAACAATAAAAGAAAAATATTAAACTTAAAAAAATCTTTCCCGCCAGATTTTCCTCCTTTTGGGGGAATAAAAGGCGGCTATATTATGGCAGTAACAATGGCAGAAATTTCAAAATTGCGTACCATGACTGGTGCCGGTATGATGGATTGCAAAAATGCACTCATCGAAGCCGAAAATGATTTTGAAAAAGCAGTTGAAATTATTCGTAAAAAAGGACAAGCGGTTGCCGCAAAACGTAGTGACCGCGAAGCATCTGAAGGTTGTGTGTTAGCAGCGACAAAAGGTGGTTTTGCAGCCGTATTAGCACTTAAATGTGAAACTGATTTTGTTGCTAAAAATGCTGATTTTGTTGCTTTAACTCAATCAATCTTAGATGTTGCTCTTACTCAAAAACCAAGAACGAAAGAAGATTTAGTTGCTTTACAAATCGGAGGAAAATCAATTTCAGATTTAATTGTTGAAAAAATTGGAATTACCGGTGAGAAAATGGAATTAGACTACTACGAATTTGTTGAAGGCGGTTCAACTTCGGCTTATATTCACCCTGGAAACAAATTAGCCACTTTGGTAGCTTTCGCTGAAGAAAAAGCTGAATACGAAACCATACACGGCGTAGCAATGCACATTGCGGCAATGTCGCCTGTGGCTATTGATGAGTCAGCCGTACCTCAAAAGGTAAAAGATAATGAGCTTACATTGGCTATCGAAAAAACTAAAACCGAACTTATTTCTAAAGAAGTAGAAGTCGCATTGAAAAAAGCAGGCATTAACCCTGCACACGTTGATAGCGAAGCCCATATTGAATCAAATATGGCAAAAGGCTGGATCACCGCAGAAGATGCAGCAAAAGCCCGCGAAATTAAAGCAACTGTCATTGCAGAAAAATCTGCTACTTTACCCGAACAGAAAGTAAACAATATTGCAGCTGGACGTATGGCAAAATTCTTTAAAGAATATACCCTTTTAGAACAAAAGTACGAAGGAGGCGGTGAAGAAGCAGGAAAAATAACCGTAAAAGAACTGCTTGCAAAAAAACATTTAACCTGCATCGCTTTTAAACGCGTAACGTTGAATCAGGAATAAAGCCCTAAATCCCCTAAAGGGTACTTTTAAAAAACCTTTCGATTTTTATCGGAAGGTTTTTTGTTTGCCATATACTGCAGGATTATCGTCAAAATTTCTTATTTTTGCATTTCAAATAAAATAGTCTTTGGAAAGTAAATATCCTATTAAAGAATGAGAAAAGTCAGAGTGCGATTTGCACCCAGTCCAACCGGACCACTTCATATTGGCGGCGTTCGAACCGCTTTGTACAATTATCTTTTTGCTAAAAAACACGGTGGCGACATGTTACTTCGTATCGAAGATACTGATTCATCGCGTTTTGTTCCCGGAGCAGAACAATACATTGTTGAATCTTTAAACTGGCTTGGAATAACGATTGATGAAGGTATCGGTGCTGAAACTGAAGGTAAGTACGCACCTTATCGTCAAAGCGAGCGAAAAGCCATTTATCGAAAATACGTTGACCAATTACTGGAAGCCGACTTGGCTTATATTGCTTTTGACACGCCAGAAGAATTGGATACAAAACGAGCCGAAATAGCTAATTTTCAATATGATGCATCCACACGTCACTTGATGAGTAATTCACTCACTTTGTCGGTAGATGAAGTTAAAGCCCGAATTGAACAAGGAGAACAATACGTGGTTCGAATAAAAATAGACCCAAATCAAACCATCAAAGTACAAGATTTGATTCGTGGCGAAGTGCTTGTAAACTCCTCTGTAATTGACGATAAAGTTTTATTCAAATCATCGGATGAATTGCCAACTTATCATTTAGCCAATGTAGTTGACGATTATTTAATGGAAATTTCGCACGTTATTCGGGGCGAAGAATGGCTGCCCTCTGCCCCACTCCATGTGTTACTTTACAATTATTTGGGTTGGACAGGGTCAATGCCTGAGTTTGCTCATTTACCACTACTTCTCAAGCCCGACGGAAACGGGAAACTAAGTAAACGCGATGGTGACCGACTTGGTTTTCCGGTATTTCCATTAAATTGGAAAGATTCTAAAACCGGTGAAATTTCATCAGGTTATCGCGAAGCAGGTTATTTTCCCGAAGCTGTAGTTAACTTTTTATCATTGTTGGGGTGGAATCCGGGAACAGAACAGGAAATTTTCACAATGCAGGAATTAATTAATTTGTTTTCGCTCGAACGTGTAAGCAAAAGTGGAGCAAAATTCGATTTTGAAAAAGCTAAATGGTTTAATCATAAATACCTGCAAAATAGATCTATAGAGGATGTTTCCGAAGAATTTCAACACATTTTAAAAGAAAGAAATATCAAATCTGACATAGAAAAAGTTCAGAAAATCGTTTCTTTGGTTCGTGAACGCGCCAACTTTGTAACAGATTTATGGACTCAAGCCTCCTTCTTTTTTATTGCACCCTCGATGTATGATGAGAAAACAGTTCAAAAGCGTTGGAAAACAGAGACTCCGGCTCAATTGTCAGAACTGATTAATATTTTAAATCAAATAGATGATTTTACTCCTGAAAATACTGAATTGATTGTCAAAGAATGGATTACGGAGAAGGAATATAATCTGGGTGGGATTATGAATGCGTTCAGACTTTCACTCGTAGGTGAGCCCAAAGGTCCTCATATTTTCGATATAATTTCAATTATTGGCAAAGAAGAAACACTAAAACGTTTAAAAAAAGCCATTGAAATAATTGGTTAGTTAAATTTCACAAAAATGCAAAAACGCCATACAGATCCATTTCAATATATTAACGAACAGATTATTTCTACTCAGAAATACATAGTTCCATTTATACAGCAAGTGAAACCACTGAATGCTTCGCTTCAAGTATTGGAAATCGGATGTGGTGAAGCAGGAAACCTGAAACCCTTTCTGGACTTGGGTTGTAGTTGTACAGGAGTAGATTATAGCACACATAAAATTGATAAAGGAAAAGCGTTTTATGCTACACATCAATTTGCCAACCGAATTCAACTTATTAGTGATGATATTTACAACATCAAAGAATTTCAGGCAAAATTTGATGTTATCATCCTGCGTGATGTGATTGAACACATCCATAATCAGGATAAATTTCTGGGATTAATGAAAAAATTAATGGCGCCAAATGCTGTTGGATTTTTCGCATTTCCACCTTGGCAAAATCCTTTCGGAGGTCATCAGCAGATTTGCGAAAACAAAATTTTATCGGCTTTACCTTATTTCCATTTACTTCCAAAAACAATTTACAAAGCTATTTTGAAGATTTTTGGAGAAAGTGAAATTAAAATTTTTAGCTTGATTGAAATCAAAGAAACAGGCATTAGCTTAGAGCGTTTTGAAAAGTTAGTAACCAAAAACGACTATGTTCAATTGCAAAAAACGTTGTACTTCATTAATCCGAATTATGAAATCAAATTTGGTTTAAAACCCAGGGTATTAAACAGTTTACTGGCTAAAATTCCATATCTAAGAAATTATTTTACTACTTGCGGTTATTATCTGATTGCCCTAAAGTAAAGCAGCTCACACGATGAAAAAAGTATTGATAATCACATATTATTGGATTCCAAGTGGTGGTGCAGGTGTGCAGCGATGGGTAAAGTTCACTAAATACTTACGTGACTTTGGTTGGGAACCAATTATTTATACACCCGAGAACCCCGAATATCCATCCATTGACAAAAGTTTTGAAAAAGACATACATCCTGATATTCAAGTTATTAAAACACCTATTTGGGAACCCTATACTATCTATCGAAATCTTGTTGGCAAAAAGAATGAGTCGATTAATGCCGGATTTATTTCGGAAAACAAGAAACAAGGCTGGAAAGAGAAAGTGTCGATTTGGATTCGTGGTAATTTTTTGATTCCTGATCCACGTCGATTTTGGATCAAACCATCAGTTCGATTTTTAAATAATTATTTAACTAAAAATCCTGTCGATGCAATTATTAGCACCGGTCCACCTCATTCGATGCATTTGATTGGACTGAAATTGAAAAAAAATTTTCCTAACCTGAAATGGGTTGCAGATTTTCGTGACCCTTGGACCAACATTGACTTTTATAAAGAGCTGAATTTAAGCTGGATTTCCGACAAAATCCATCATGGATTGGAAAATAAAGTAATTAATTCAGCTGATTCTGTGGTAGTTGTTTCGAATGGGATGAAAAAAGAATATCAGTTATTGAACCCAAAACACATTCAGGTCATTTCAAACGGATACGATGTTACCGATGTCGAAAATACCGCCCAAAAGTTGGATACAAAATTTTCAATTTCGCATATCGGAACAATGAATGCAGCTCGAAATCCCAAAACCCTGTGGAAAGTTTTAAGTGAAATATGTTCAGAAAATGACGAATTTAAATCTGATTTGCAAATTCAGTTGATTGGGAAAGTTGATTTTTCTATTATTGAAGAAATTAAATTGAATAACCTGACTGAAAAACTGCTTAAAATTGATTATCTCACGCACAATGAAGCAATTGCAAAACAGCAAACATCGCAGGTTTTATTGCTTTTAATCAATCAGTCTGCCAATGCCAAGGGTATTCTGACAGGAAAATTTTATGAATATTTAGCTGCCAAACGTCCCATATTGGCAATTGGACCAACCGATGGTGATGCAGCTGAAGTTTTGAAAGTTACAAGTGCTGGAAAAATGATTGATTTCAATGATGAAGTTGCCATGAAGTATACAATTCTGGATTATTACAATCGTTTTAAATCTAATTCATTACATGTTAAAACAGAATCTGTAGAACAGTACTCTCGTCGTTCGCTCACACAAGAATTGGCGAAATTATTAAACGTATTATGAAAAAAATTATCACCATCATTGGAGCACGTCCACAGTTCGTAAAAGCAGCAACGCTGAGTCGTCAGTTTCAAATTTTAGGTATTGAAGAAAAAATAATTCATACCGGACAACATTTTGATGCCAATATGTCGGATGTATTTTTTGATGAAATGGAAATTCCAAAACCGGCTTATCAACTTAACATTCATAGTCTGACCCATGGTGCCATGACCGCGCGAATGCTTGAGGGAATTGAGACAGTTTTACTAAATGAAAAAACTGATGCCGTTTTGGTTTATGGCGACACTAACTCTACTCTGGCAGGAGCTTTGGCAGCATCCAAGTTGCATATTCCGGTTATCCATGTCGAAGCCGGATTGCGCTCATTCAATATGGAAATGCCTGAAGAAATTAACCGCATTTTAACAGATCGTATTTCTAATATACTTTTTTGCCCAACCGATTCGGCAATTAATAATTTAAAACGCGAAGGTTTTGACAATTTTCAGATTCAAATCTTTAAAAACGGTGATGTGATGCAGGATGCAGCCATGTTTTATGCTGCAAAAGCAGAACAGAAATCAGACATTTTGAATAAAATCAATTTGCCCAACTTTATTTTGGGAACGATACATCGTCAGGAAAATACCGATTCGCACGAGAATTTACGAAACATTATTGATGGGCTAAACCAAATCAGTCGCCAAACTCCGGTGGTAGTTCCCATTCATCCTCGAACCCGTAACATTCTGGCTCAACAAAATATTATTCCTGAGTTCAAATTAATTGATCCGGTTGGTTATTTTGACATGATTATGCTGCTGAAATCGTGTGAGTTGGTCATTACGGATAGCGGTGGTGTACAGAAAGAAGCATTTTTCTTTGGAAAACATTGTATTACACTTCGTGAACAGACCGAATGGGTGGAATTAGTCGAAAACGGGTTTAATATTTTGGCAGGGAGTGATTCAATTAAATTGAAAGAAGCTTTTGAGTTTTTTAAAACAAAAAAATCTGATTTTTCCGTAAACCTGTACGGCAATGGGCATGCTGCAGAACAAGCTGCACAATTTATTTTAAATTTTTAAATGGGAAATATGCAAATTGGTCGAAAAGATGTAATCTGGAACTTTGTTGCAACATTTATGCGTGTAGCATCGGGCTTGATTGTTTTACCACTCGTTCTCAGGCTATTACCAAGTCAGGAAGTTGGCCTTTGGAATATTTTCATCACCATTGGTTCAATTGCCGTTTTACTTGATTTTGGCTTTTCGAATTCCTTTTCGCGAAATATTACCTACATTTTTAGTGGCGTAAAAACCTTGAAAGCAAAAGGATATGTAGCTGTCGACGAAAATGATAAGTCTATTGATTACGGACTTCTAAAAAGTGTCATTTCAGCCATGCAACGCTATTATGGCATGTTGGCAATGTTTTTTCTAATTCTTTTTGTTGTTGCCAGCCCATTTTATTTGACTACAATTTTAGAAAAATACAGCGGAAGCAAGCAAGAAGTATGGATTGCCTGGTTTACTTACGGTATATTGGTTGCCTATCAATTGTACACTTTTTATTATAGTTCAATTTTGGTTGGGCGAGGTATGGTGAAACAATCATTGCAGATACTTATTCTGGGGCAGGCTTCGCGAATTCTGGTTTCTGTACTTTGTTTACTCGCTGGAATGGGATTAATGTCATTGGTTATCGGTCAATTTGTCAGCGATATTGTTAATCGCACCCTTTGTTACTTTGCATTTTACGATAAAAAAATCAAACAGGAACTGAAAATCAAAAGTGAAATTTCAGTTCAAGAAGTTATGAAAGTTATGTCGCCCAATGCCTACAAAATAGGATTGACAACGGTTGGCGGATTCTTGATTAACAAAGGTATTTTGCTCATATCATCCTTGTATTTAACATTACCGCAAATCGCATCGTATGGTACAACCCGCCAAATGATAGACCTAATTATTTCGCTTGGTTTTATGTGGTTCGGTACTTATTATCCCAAAATTACACTCCATCGGGTTAGTAACGATTTAGAACAGATAAAACGAATGTATCTGAAAGGAAAGTTTAGTTTAGTTCTTGTATTTATAGTTTGCGGCTTAGGTTTGATTTTGGTTGGACCGTATTTATTGGCACTAATTCACAGTAAAACGCATTTGCTGCCAACGCTTATGACTGCAGTTTTTTTAATAATTGCATTTCTTGAAACAAATCATGGTTTGGCAGCTCAGATGTTACTTACAAAAAATGAAGTTCCATTTGCAAAAGCATCCATTCTGTCCGGCATAGCTTCCACGATTTTACTGTATATCAGCTTGCGATTTTTGAATATCGGCATTTGGGGCATGATTTTAGCACCCGGAATTGCTCAGATTGCCTATCAAAACTGGAAATGGCCGCTAACGGTTATTCAGGATTTGAAGCTAAAATTTAAAGATTATACGAATGCATTATTTTTCACAATTAAGCAGCTGTAAATCAACACGATAAAATGAAAATCCTCGGCATCATATCTACTTTTTATCCGAAAATTGATGAGTTAGAACGAAATATCAATTCGTTTCTTCCCTGGATTGATTTCTTAATTATCTGGGAAAATACGCCGAGAGTGAAAAGTTATGTTTCAGAATTAATTGATAGATTGAATAGCCCAAAAGTTGAAGTGCGAACAACCGGACATAACGAATATCTAGCAACTCCTTTTAATTTGTGTGCAAGATTTGCTGAAGAAAACGATTTTACACACTTGCTTACAATGGATCAAGACAGCAGCTTTTCTGATGGTCATTTTAAAGAATATATTGATTTTATTTCGAATTATTCAGATGGAGATGCAGCTGCTTTTGGTCCAAATAGTAAAAGTAGATCTGCCGTGGATAATAAAAATCCCGAAGTCGACCACGTTTTTATTTCCGGAGCAATTTATCCAATTGATTCATTCAGGGCTCTGAATGGTTTTGATGAAAAGTTAGTCATTGATGGTATTGATATTGATTATTGCTTGCGTGCCAAAGAAAAGAATAAGCGAATTATTGTTGTGCCAACTGTCAATCTCAATCATCAATTGGGTTATCGCTATAAACATTGGAGTGGGTTGGAAATTGTACCTTATTCACCTCAACGAACCTATTATTTCATACGAAATACTTTATTTTTGTGGAAGAAATACCCGTCATATTTTAAAAAATCATATAAAAAATCGTTTGTAAAATATCGAATCGTTTTCCGTACTTTGAAATTAATATTCGAAAAAGATTCATGCTTAAAATTCAAAGCAATCTTCATGGCTTTAATGCACTACAATGCGTCAAAATTAGGTCGTTACGATAATTTCACAAAATAAACCGAATTAACGTTAATTTTTTCGATTACTGATGAAAAAAATTATTGGCATAGTTTCACTTTATAATCCTAATTTAAAGGAAGTAATCAGAAACATTCAAACGTATTTGCTGCAGTTGGATAAACTGATTATTTGGGATAATACGGCTGGGGAAACAAGCAATAGCGATAAAATTAAAGAAGTACTGAAATCGGATAAAATTTCAATTTTTGCCAGCGGAAATAATGAAGGGTTAGGAAAACCCTTTAACGAAGCGATACAAATAGCTCAGAAAGAAGGTTTTGATTTTCTGATGACTATGGATCAGGATAGTTATTTCGAAGCCGGAGATTTCGAAAAATATCTGAAACTGGTAGAAAGCAATGATGAATTAGCTATTTATTCTCCGGACAATAAAGGTCTTGAGAAAAAATCGGAAAAATTTGTAGAAGTACGTTCTTCAATTTCATCAGGGAGCATTTATCCCATGGAAATATTTGAAAGAATAGGAAATTTCAGAGATGATTATTTCGTGTATATGCTTGATATTGAATTCTGTTTTCGGGCTAAACGAAATAATATTAAAACTTTATGTGCGACCTCCATTAATTTGCAACACAAAGAAGGCTATGCAGAAAAATCAAAATTAGGTCTAAAAATCAATCATTATCCGGCTCAAAGCACATATTACATTATTCGGAATACAATTTTAACATGGAAATTATATCCTGAATTCACAACCAACGAAGATCGACATTATTTCTATAAATATAAACTACTTTACCGCTTGCTAAAAATCGGCTTTGAAAAACAATCTTTACTCAAAATAAAAGCCTTGTGTTTAGGAATTTGGCACGGAATGAAATTCAAAACAGGCTCTTATACATTAATCTAAATATTTTACATTGCATAGTATGAACGATAATAAACCATTAGTTTCTATAATCTCGCCCACTTACAATCACGAAAAATACATAGCCGATTGTGTGAAATCAGTGCAATCCCAATCATACGAAAATTGGGAAATGATAATTATTGATGATGGAAGTACGGATAAAACTTTTTCAATAGCTGAAGAATTTGCAAAGAAAGACCAACGAATAAAGGCATTTACGCAAAAGAATATCGGAATTTTCCGATTGGGTGAATCTTATAATTTTGCTCTTTCCAAATGTCAGGGTAAATATGTGGCAATTTTGGAGTGTGACGATGTTTGGCTCCCCAACAAATTAACACTTCAAATCACTGAACTGGAAAGTAATCCCGACAGCGTACTTTGCTGGGGGAAAGCCTATCTTTCGTCAGTTGATTTATCCGAAAATTACTATTTGGCACCCAAAAACATAGCCGATAAGCAATTGTTTTACAATAAACCTATCGGAAGTTTTTTAAAGAAATTTATTTACACAACACTGATTCCGGCTTTGACAATTGTTTTTAGGAAAGAAGCATTAGATGAAATTGGTGGTTTTGTACAAAAATTCAATTTACCGTTGGTGGATATTCCAACAACACTTGAACTCTTAATGCGGGGCGAGTTTCGGTTTATTGATGAACCACTAGGAAGCTGGCGAATCTATCCCACACAGGTTACAAAAACATATACCGGTCAGATGACTTCGAGTTATTATCTTTTGATAAAAGAAATGATGCTTCGTTTTCCCGTGGTTTTTGAAAATCAGGGATTGACTAAAAAGGTAATCGATAGTCATTTTTCAGACCGTTTGGTGGTTAGCTACTCTCGCTCAGGCCGTTACAAATTAATCCGAAAAGACTTCAAAGGAGCACGGAAAGATTATTTTCATTCCATATTCAATTACGGTTTTCACGAACCGGTTTGGAAAATCAGATCAATAGTGGGATTATTTATGAGTCTTTTTCATGGCAATGTTGAATGGCTGGCCCGCCTTATCGGAAATGCAAGTTATGATTAATGCTATAAGTAACTCAAATAGAATAGATATTATTAAATACTTGACAATGAAATAAGATGAGTTCAGTTAAATTATTTTGGCAAAAATATGTTCCGGCTTTTATTCAAAATACAATAAGGGTTTATACGGATAGTAAGATAAATAAAGGTAGAAGAAAACAAATACTTCAACAATTTGACCGGAGAGAATTAAGAAATCAACCGGTGGAGATACAACATGCTATAAAGTTTCTGAAAACAAATCGATTTACTTCATTTCCATATAGCTGGTCATTAAAATATGACAACTATTTTCCTGAGATTTTCTTTGATTCCGAAGTATCATTCCACTACATGATTTTGGAAGGTAAAAGACTCTATTTCCCCAAAAAATACAATAGGAATCAAGTAGTATGGACTATGAGAGGAATATTTAAGGAACAAGATAAGAATTCAGCTCATTTATATCTGACAGAAAATTTTCAAGTTGAGAACAATAGTATTTTAATTGACGGAGGCGTTGCCGAAGGCAGCTTTTCACTTTCAGTTATCGAAAAAGTAAAAAAGCTTTATCTGATTGAATGTCAACTTGATTGGATAGAAGCTTTGCAACTTACATTTGCACCCTGGAAAGATAAAGTTGTAATTATCGGAAAATACTTGTCGGATAGCGTTACAGACAATACAATATCTATTGACAGCATTGTAGAAGTGAAACAAACTGAAAAATACTTTATAAAATTAGACATAGAAGGATATGAATTGAGAGCATTAGATGGTATGTCATCATTTTTCAGCAAAGCAAACTATTTAAAAATGTGCATTTGTACATATCACAATTTAACAGATGCTGATGAAATTAATAAATATTTAAACAAAAAGGAATTAAAATGTGAATTCTCCAACAGTTATCTTATTTTTGTTGATAATAATGAAATACCAAGTTTTAGAAAAGCATTAATTCGGGCTGAAAAATAATTCATTTTTGTACAAATCGACTAAATTTCCATTAGATTAATTTGCCAAACTTTACTCAATCTCTTGCATTTTTAAAAATTGTTTCTATCTTTGCTTTAGAATTTTAAAATTATAATTTATGAGAACGCTAACAACAATTGCTTTATTTATTTGTCTGTCCATGTCTGGTTTTGCTCAGGTTGACAAAATTGTCGGTAAATGGAAAACTATCGATGACAAAGACGGGAGCGAAAAATCCATTGTTTTAATTTATAAAGCCGCAGATGGAAAGTATTTTGGGAAAATAGAAAAACTTTTCAAAAATCCCGAAAAAATTTGTACCGAATGTGAGGGTACAAATAAAAACAAACCGGTATTAGGGATGATGATTATCAATAACATGATAGAGAAAGATGGAAAACTAACCGGTGGAACGATTCTGGATCCAAAAAACGGAAAAGTTTACAAATGCAATATAAATATTGAAAAAGGGGGAGAGAAACTTAATGTTCGTGGGTCATTAGACAAAGGCGGTTGGATTGGGCGTTCGCAAACATGGATTCGAATTAAATAATAGTTTTTCAACCAAATTATTTGAACAATGTTGATTTTTGGGTATTGCTTAGTTAAATAAATATAAATAGCAAGAAATAACCCTGAAATATGTTGTATAACATAAAAGTTAGCTGTACATTTGTGCTGTGTTTTTCATGGTATTAGATTTAAGGTTAATTTTAAAGATTGGGTTGTCGGGAGACAACCTTTCTTGTTTTATATAAACATCCTCCTGGCATGAACACACTAACCAACAGAATTTACAAAAGTACGCTTACAGCTTTAGAAAAAGCCTTAAAAACGATTTGGTGGCTATTAAAGCTTATTCTACCGATTAGTTTATTGGTAAGTTTTTTGCAGTATTGGGGCATTATAGCTCAAATTGCAGTGATTCTAAAACCTGTATTTTCAATTATAGGACTACCCGGGGAATCAGCTGTAGTATTCATTTCCAGCATCTTTTTGCCCCTTTATGGTCCGATAGCCATTATTGCCACCTTGCCACTTACAATTCGTGAGATAACGATTCTGGCTTTTATGTGTTTGGTTTCGCATAATCTATTTGTAGAAACAGCAATACAGAAAAAAACAGGTTCATCGGCTATTATCATGTTCTCTGTTCGATTGATAACCTCACTTATTGGCGCGTTTTTGCTAAATTTACTTTTACCGAAACATATTGGAATAAGCCATGTGGTACAAAAAAGTGTCGAATTTGTCAATCTAAGTGAAATGCTACTCAATTGGGTGAAAAGTGCCGGCTATCTATCATTAAAAATATCTTTAATTATTAGTGGTTTGATGATTTTGCAAAATATCCTGAAAGAATTTAATTTGTTAAGCATTATTTCAAAGATTTTTGCACCGTTTATGCGCCTAATGGGACTTTCGGATGATAGCTCGTTTTTGTGGTTTGTAGCCCAAACGCTTGGATTGACTTACGGATCGGCAGTAATGTTAGAAGAAGTTGAAAACAAAGAAATTACAGCCACCAGTGCTAATTTATTAAACTATCATATCGCCATTAATCATTCATTATTAGAAGACACTTTGTTGTTTGTGGCAATAGGTGTTCCGGCAGGTTGGATTGTTGCTCCTCGATTTATTTTTGCAATTCTGCTGGTATGGACGGTTCGGATATTGAGTTCGAAAAAAAAAGTAATCAGTTCAGATTATAAAAAAAATCGCAACAAGTTGCGATTTTTTTTATAATCTGAATCAATGTGTGATTAATAGTATACTAAGAAATTCTTAACTTCCCATGTAGAAGCCGATGCCGTAGTACTAATATATTTAAATGCAATCATAATTTGGTTCCCTGCATAAGCATCTAGAGAAATTTCCCCCGAATTCACATAAGTCCAGTTGGAGCCAGTTGGATAGGTCGGAATAGTTAACTGTTTCCATGTATTTCCGGTATCAGTCGAAATCCACAATGTTTCTTCTGTTCTAATATTAGCTACAAGCCCTTTATTAATGGTGTGATCAAATGTAAGAGCAGCTGAAGGAACACTTGTTAAATCAATGACCGGTGATATTAACCAATCTTCATTCGGAACATTTGTACTAGAATAAAAACCAGTCATGGTTGCACCATATCCGCTTGACCAAGCCCAAACCTGTGAACCTAAGACATTCTTAGTTGTGAAAGTACCTAAGTTCGAAGCAAAGGTTTGAGAAAACAAGGTTTGGGTTGTGGAAGTACCTGTTGTTCCATCAGGTAAGATATATTGCTGAGTTTGAATCATTCCAGCTAAACCAAAATTTGGTGCTAATGTTCCGTAAACTTTAATTTTTTGCCCAAAGACTCCTTTGTTTGCTTTCAAATTTAAACCATTACGAACACCACCTCTAGGTAATTGAACAGCAAGGCATTTTGTAACATATAAATTAAATGTGGTATCAGCCAATAAAACGTTTACCATTTGTGAGCAAGTATCAGGAGTAAAGAAATAAGCATACTGGCTTTGAAATGGCCATGCATAACCTACCACATAACCCTGAACCCAGCCTAATGCACTTGATTGTGTGCCGGTTGCCTGAGATACGGTATAGGGTAATGCCAGAATACCATTAGCTTCACCAGAGAAAACCTGAAAGTTTTTTAATTCCCAAGTTCCGGCTTTGCTTGTAGTTGAGATATATTTAAATGCAATATGAACTTGTTTTCCACAATAAGCCGTCAAGCTTATAGCCTGTGAATTTGTGAAAGTATAACTTCCCTGATCGAAAAATGGATTAGTCACAACTTGTGTCCATGTTCCTGTAGAAGGCAAACCACTGACATAATCGGTAGAAATCCACACAGTCGCTTCCGTAGCTAATGTTCCAAAATAGCGTGTTACAAAGTCGAATGAAAAATTTGCAGCTGTGTAATTGGTCAAATCAATTGCCGGAGAAATTAACCAAGTTTGATCGGCTTTATTAACTGAACCGACATATCCTGTCATTAATGCATAACCACTACTATTACCAACCCAAGCTTCTATACCGGAAACACTTTGACTGGTAAACAATCCTAATGTTCCTGCAAAAGGTTCTGCATAAATCAAACTATGACTTGCAACAGCTTCTCCTTTTTGAATCAAAAAGTTCTTCACTTCCCAAGTTCCTGCTTTTGTTGCAGATGAAATATATTTAAATGCAATGTGAACTTTTTTTCCAGCATAAGCTGTCAAACTTATTTGACCAGAACTGTTAAATGTCCAACTTCCAGGATCTGAAAATGGATTTGTTTGAATTTGGGTCCAAGTAGCAACTGTAGGTAAACTGTCATTTACGTAATTTTCAGAAATCCAAATGGTAGCTTCTGCAGATACATTTGCGAAGTAACGAGCACAATGATCAAATGTCAAATGAGCTGTCGTGACAGTTGTCATGTCGATTTCAGGAGAAATAAGCCATGCTTCATTTGCATAGTTTGTAGAATTTGCATACCCTGTCATCATGGCATATCCACTTGTATTTTCTGCCCAAACTTGATTTC
>Ga0214228_1000218_pt1 | contig 19192 bp, 20 predicted proteins | sample TroBogypolimnion_21_FD_153066 | JGI IMG/M metagenome (GOLD analysis project Ga0214228, IMG submission 153066) | Freshwater microbial communities from Trout Bog Lake, WI - 05NOV2007 hypolimnion | ecosystem: Environmental > Aquatic > Freshwater > Lake > Hypolimnion/Profundal zone | place: Trout... | reverse complement strand
CTATTGTCGTATATGTTGAACAATCCAGAGAAGTTTGACGTCGCACCACTATAAACTACCCACAATAAACTATTAACTACATGTTCAAATTCATAACACTTCTCAAGCGGTTTATTCCGCCTTATAAAAAATACGTTTTTCTTTGTCTGCTCTTTAATTTGCTGACAACAATTTTTAGTTTGTTTTCATTTGCTGCTGTAATTCCCGTGTTACAAATTCTTTTCGGGTTACAGTCGGTTGAGAATTCATATCAAATTTGGTCGTGGAATAGCCCGATGAGAGATATTGTGGCTGCTCTGAAAAATAACCTGTACTTTTGGGTAGAACAAACCATAAAATCAGTTGGACCGGGTAATGCGTTGCTATTTATGGGTTCATTTCTGGTTATTACTACTGCTTTGAAAGTAGGTACAGCTTATCTGGGTTCGTTTTACATGATTCCTATTCGTACCGGCGTGTTACGCGATTTACGTACGCAGCTTTACAAAAAAATTATCAGCCTCCCGATTGGATTTTTTACGGCTGAACGCAAAGGCGATATCATGTCGCGCATGACGGTGGATGTGAGCGAGGTAGAAGTTTCGATTATGAGTTCACTTGATTTGGTGTTCAAAAACCCCATCATGATTTTAATTTATTTGGGCGTTATGTTTGCCATGAGTTGGGAATTAACCATTTTTGTGTTGCTTTTACTGCCTTTCAGTGGCTGGTTGATTGGTAAAATAGGAAAATCATTGCGGAAGCAATCCACGACCGGACAGGAACAAAACGGTGAACTGCTCTCGCAGATTGAAGAAACACTGGGCGGACTGCGCGTGGTAAAAGCTTTTAATGCAGAGCAGAAACTGGAAGCCCGATTCGCGATAATAAACGAGAAACTTCGTCGCACCTTTAACCGCATCAATCGTCGGTTTAATCTGGCACATCCGGTAAGCGAATTGATTGGAACGATTGTTATTGCCATTCTTATTTGGTTTGGCGGCGTGTTGATTCTCAGTCATAAAAGCACCATTGGCGCACCCGAGTTTATTTATTACATTCTGATTTTCTACAGTATTATTGCTCCCTCCAAAGATCTGTCGCGCGCATCATACAGTATTCAGCGGGGCATGGCTTCATTGGAACGGGTAGATAAAATTCTGAAAAGCGAAAACTCGCTGAAAGAACCGAAAAATCCACAACAGCTACATTCTTTTGCCGATAAGATTGAATTTATTGACCTGAGTTTTAAATACCAAAACGACTGGGTGTTGAAAGATGTTAATTTGGTGGTGCCGAAGGGAAAAACAGTTGCGCTTGTGGGGCAGTCCGGATCGGGAAAATCGACGCTGGTGGATTTATTGCCCCGATATTACGACCCGGTAAAAGGCGAAATACGCATGGATGGTGTTAATATCAAGAAGTTTAAAACGCACGATATTCGTTCGCAAATGGGTAACGTGAATCAGGAAGCTATTCTGTTTAACGATACTTTTTTCAATAATATTGCTTTCGGAGTGGAAAATGCCACACTCGAACAGGTGATTGATGCCGCCAAAATAGCCAATGCACACGATTTTATAATGGCTACCGAAAAAGGATACCAATCGACCATTGGTGACAGGGGCAGCAAACTCTCGGGTGGACAACGGCAACGCATCAGCATTGCCCGTGCTATTCTGAAAAATCCGCCAATATTGATTTTAGACGAAGCTACCTCGGCGCTCGATACTGAATCGGAAAAAATGGTACAGCAAGCCCTCGAAAACCTGATGCTTAACCGCACCACACTCGTAGTTGCTCACCGCCTTTCGACCATCAAACGTGCCGACGAAATATGTGTGCTCCATGAAGGACGAATTGTGGAACGAGGAAAACACGACGAATTAATTGCGCTCGATGGCTATTACAAACGCTTGTGTGATATGCAGTCGTTTTAGAAACGAGAGCCAAGAAACGAGAGCCAAGAATCAAGACATAAAGGAGAAAGAAGTAAGGAAAAAGTTTGATCGGATAGATCAAACTTTTTTTGTAAACCCACTATATTTTTGCATTAAACATATTTGTTTAATATTTTCCAAAAAAAAAACACCATAATATCGATTAATATTATAAAATATTATTTTATCTTTGTTGGAAATATACGATTTAGCATTTGAATTAAGTTATTAAAGTTTTAATATTCAGAGTGATATGAGAAAATATTTAATAGGAATTGCATTTTTGCTGATTAGTTTTTGTTCAATGGCACAAAAACAAGTAGTAAGAGTTGAATCTCAGATTCAGGAAATCAACAAAGATCAGCATTTTTTAAAAAGAAAAGTAGCAATTGCACGGTTTTCGAACGAAACTGAATATGCAAAAGGTCTGTTTTATGACAAAGCAAATGACCCTCTGGGTAAACAAGCTGTAGACATTTTGTCAACAAAACTGGCAGCTTCAAACAAATTTATTTTGTTGGAGCGTGCTGATATGGATAAAATAATGGAAGAGATGAAAGTTAGTGCTAAAGAAGATTTTCAGAAGGTTGGAGCTGACTATTTAATTGTTGGATCAATTACTGAATTTGGTAGAAAGACTGTGGGCGAGGTGAAGGTATTTTCAAGATCCAAATCACAAATTGTACAGGCAGGAGTAAACATTCGTTTGATTGATGTTACAACGGGTCAGATTATTTATTCAGAAGAAGCTAAAGGTGAGGCCGAAACTACGAATAAAACAGTTATGGGAATGGGTGAAAAAACAGATTACGATGCCACTTTAAGCGACAAGGCTATTTCAGCAGCAATATCTAAACTGGTTGAGAATATCATTAATAATTGTATGGATCGAATTTGGAAATCGTATTTTCTGGCTTACGATGAAAATGGGATTATTGTTTCTGGAGGGAAAAGTCAAGGAATTAAGATTGGAGATATCTATGAAGTTATAGAAAAAGGAAAAACCGTAAAAAACCCTCAAACAGGTATGACGTTCGAGCTTCCGGGTAAATCAGTAGGGAAGATAAAAATTGATGTAATGGCTGGAGAAAATCCTCAAAACGAATTTTCTATGGTTAGCTTTACTGAAGGTAATATTGACAAACAGAACTTAAGTAATTACTATATAAAAGAAATCAAATGAAAAAAAATATATTTATTATTACAATTTCCTTGATTTTGTTATCCGGTTGTGCAATGGTTAACACATCGTCTTCCGGTATGCCTAAGGAATCATTTCTTGAATTTATAGGAAGTCCTGAAATGTATAAAGGAGGAGTTGATGTAATTGTCGATGACAAGATTCAATTTAAAGCAGAAGTGTTTAATAACCACCCTGACCGAACAAAAGGTAAAGTGTATTCAATTTCGACAGGTAAACATACCGTATCGGTAAGTTTCAACAGCAATGTAATTTACAATCAAAAAATATTTTTATCTAGCCAAGAAACAAGAATAATAGAATTACCATGAAAAAAATCATTCTAGTCGCATTTTCAATTTGTGCCTTGTATTCATGTACTACTCAGAAATTATATTCCTGGAGCAATTATGAAACAACAAGTTACAATTATCTCAAAGCAACTAACGACAAAACGTCAGCTGACTTGGTTAAATCTTATGAGGACATCATCAAAAAACAAAACGGATCTCGCAAAGTTGTTCCTCCCGGTATCTATGCCGATTATGGTTTTTTACTCTTGCAAATGAATAAACCAACAGAGGGTAAAACAATGTTAATTAAAGAAATTGAACTGTATCCCGAATCAAAAGTATTTATTGATAGAATCCTTAAAAAATTAGAGAAATGAAAAAGACTATTTTATATACTATATTAATTACATTTGTTGTTTCAAGTTGTACTGTTTCTAAGCCTGTTTTAAAAACCGTGGCATACAAAAAAATGTACGATGAAAAACCTGTTTCGGTACTCATAATGCCACCTATCAACAGAAGTACTGCTGTGGATGCGAAAGAATATTTTCATTCTTCTTTATTAGTTCCCCTTTCTAATGCAGGATATTATGTAATCCCTCCTTTTTTGTCAATGGAAATATTAAAGAAAGAAAGTGCTTATGATTCGGAATTATTTGTAAATGCCCCTTTACAAAAATTCGGTGAAATTTTTGGAGCTGATATGGTCTTATTTACTATAATTAACAAATGGACTAAGTCCTATGGATATGTCACAGTAGGTGTAGAATATATTATTAAATCCACAAAAACAAACGAAATACTTTACAATAGAAAAGGAACTGTGAATTATAGTACAAATGTTCAGGTTAATGGAGGTGGTCTTATTGGAGCATTGGTAAGTGTTGCTGCTACCGCTATTTCTACTGCTGCTACTCAGTATATTGGAGTCGCAAGGGCTTGCAATAGTTATACTTTGAGCGATATCCCATTGGGCAAGTTTGCCCCTGTAAATCCAAAGGAAAATGAAGAATTTGCTGGTCAGAATGATTTTAATATAAATCTGAATTCGCAGTATTCCAATTAATTTTCACAATCATTCTTCAAGACATAGCTCCGGCTGAACTTCACAAGGGAAATTCAGCCGGAGTTTTATTTTAGGATATATTGACGAGAACTACATTTCCCACTGTTCGCAGGTTGCAATCAGGTCATCAAAAGTTTTAATTTTCGATTTGGCTTGTACTTCGGCTATTTGAGTTTCTACAGCTGCATCGTAGGTTTCCTCCACTACATCGCGTATAACTCCGAGTGCAATTGGCATTTCGGGACCCTCCATCATGGCTAATTTAATATGCAGCGTTGTATCTTCACAGGCAGCATCATGCACCAGAATATCATTTTCGTCCACCCCATTTTCTCCAATAGTCGCCACTTTCAGGTTAAAGCCATCCAGCACTAGTCCTTTGTTTCCTTCTTTTCCGAAAATCATGCGTTTGCCATGCTCCAGCGTGATAGTTCTGTCGGCACGAAATTCTTTTTCGGCTAACCAACCGTGCGCACCATCATTGAAAATAACGCAGTTTACCAAACATTCCACCACCGAAGTTCCTTTGTGTTTAGCTGCGGCGGTCATGGTCATTTGAGCAGTTTTTAAATCTACATCGAGCAAGCGTCCAAAGAAAGTACCACGAGCACCCATTGTCAGTTCAGCTGGGCGAAATGGACGTTCCACAGTTCCAAAAGGAGATGATTTGGTAACAAATCCTTTTTTGGTGGTTGGTGAATACTGACCTTTTGTCAATCCATAAATTTGATTGTTAAATAGCAAAACATTCATATCCACATTACGTCTCACACTGTGAATAAAATGATTTCCACCAATAGCCAGACAGTCGCCATCGCCCGTAATTTGCCAAACGGTAAGTTTTGGATTAGCCACTTTTACACCCGTTGCAATAGCAGCTCCACGTCCGTGAATGGTATGAAATCCATAACTGCTGATGTAATAAGGCAGACGCGATGAGCATCCAATTCCTGAAATGACAGCAGTATCGTGTGGTGCAACGCCCAAATCAGCCATCACCTTTTGAAGTGAGCTTAAAACGGCATAATCACCGCATCCAGGACACCAACGCACATACTGATCACTTTTAAAATCTTTGGCTGTATATTGATTTCTAATTGTTTCGGAAGTTTCCATAAGTTGAAATATGAAATAAATTGCTTATTTTAAAAGGGAAATAATATGTTCTTCAATCTCGCTTGCCGTGAATGGTTGTCCCTGCACCTTGTTGTATTGCAGAAACTCAACGGCAGGAACTTTAGACCGCAAGAACGTGGCAAATTGACCACTGTTCAGCTCGCAAACCACCACTTTTTTATACCGTTGAATAAGTTTTACCGTGTTTTTAGGTAGTGGATTAATGTAGTTGAAATGCGCCAATGCTACTTTTTTCCCGTTCTTATTCACGGCATTCACCGCACTCATCAAATGTCCGTGCGTTCCACCCCAACCGATAACCAATAAATCGGCATTTTCATTTCCTTCAATTTTTAATTCAAGAATAAACTCACTGACATTGTTTATTTTCTCTTCGCGAGTATCCACCATTTTTTGATGGTTTGCAGGGTCTGTAGAGATTGCTCCCGTGAAATAATCTTTCTCCAAACCACCGTTGCGATGCCCAAAACCTTCCATTCCTGGGAAACTCCAATAGCGTACTTTCGTTTCTTGATTCCTGTCTGTAACTTTGTAATTTTCTGTTCCGGTTTTCACAATATTGGGTTTGATCTCCGGTAATTCAGCCAATGTTGGTAATTTCCACAGCGAAGTTCCGTTTCCGATAAAAGCGTCAGTCAACAAAATAACCGGAGTCATGTGCTCCAGCGCAATTTTGCATGCCATAAAAGCATAATGAAAACAATCATCTGGCGTTCCGGCGGCCATAACCACAGCCGGACTTTCACCGTTTCTTCCGTAAAGTGCTTGCAATAAATCGGTTTGTTCTGTTTTAGTGGGTAGTCCGGTTGAAGGTCCACCACGCATAACATCAATTATTACTAAAGGCAATTCAGCCATCACTGCTAATCCAATAGCTTCCGATTTAAGTGCTAATCCTGGTCCCGATGTACTTGTAGCGGCTAAACTTCCGGCAAATGCTGCACCTATTGCCGAGGTTATTCCTGCAATTTCGTCTTCCGCCTGAACTACTTTTACACCCATATCTTTACGAGCAGTGAGTTCGTGCATAATATCCGTGGCAGGCGTTATCGGGTAACTTCCCAAGTATAGTTGCAATCCCACTTTTTGAGCAGCAGCAATTAAGCCCCATGCAGTTGCTTTGTTTCCGCTGATACTGGTATATTTACCTTTGGGTGTTTCGTGTGATTTTTCAACAAAATAGGTCGAAACAGTTAGATGTAAATTGTTTCCAAAATTAAATCCATCTGTTAAAACCTTGACATTTGCTTCCAATAGAGTTGGTTTTTTCCCGAATTTATTTTGCAAAAAATGAATGGCTTGTTCTATCGGACGGTTAAAGAGCCAACAAATCAACCCCAGGGCAAACATATTTTTACTGCGTAAAACGATTTTATTATCAAAACCAAATCCGGCCAAACTGTTTTGAGTCAAAGTGGATAGTGGTGCCGGAATCAGTTGAATAGTATCCGATATATTTAGCTCTTCGAATGGATTTTCAGTTTTAAAACCTGCTTTTTCGAAACCCGATTTATCAAAAGTATCAGCATCAAAAATAATCACACCTCCATTTTTTACAAATTGTGCATTTACTTTCAGTGCAGCCGGATTCATCACTACCAACACATCCGGATCATCCCCCGGTGTGTAAATTTTACTCGATCCTAGATGTACCTGAAATCCCGAAACACCGCCTACAGTGCCTTGAGGAGCACGAATTTCGGATGGGAAATCGGGGAAAGTGGAAATTTCGTTTCCTAAAATTGCTGAAAGGTTTGAAAAAAGTGTGCCGGTTAATTGCATTCCGTCACCGGAATCACCGGAGAAACGAACCACCACATTATCCAATTCAGTTTTTGTTACTTTATCCATTTTTTATGTTGAAATATTTTTGTAATGTTCAGATGGCAAAAATAGCTAAATATATTTCAATTCAAAATTATGTTGACTTAAAAATGCACAATTGGTCTAAAATTGTGCATTTTTTGAAGTGAAACTATATTTAAAATTCTGCATTATTTGGCGTACGTGGAAATGGAATCACGTCTCGAATATTTGACATTCCGGTTACGAAAAGTAACAACCGTTCAAAACCAAGACCAAATCCTGCATGTGGAGCAGTTCCAAATTTTCTGGTTTCCAGATACCACCAGATATCTTTCGTGGGTACACCCATTTCATCGGCACGCCTCTTGAGCTTTTCGTAATCTTCTTCGCGTTGTGAACCACCAATTATTTCTCCAATTTTAGGAAATAACACATCCATGGCACGAACTGTTTTGCCGTCATCGTTTTGTTTCATATAAAACGATTTGATTTCTTTCGGATAATCTGTCAAAATTACAGGTTTTTTGAAATGTTGCTCTACCAGATAGCGTTCGTGCTCCGATTGTAAATCTGTTCCCCAACCAACCGGAAATTCAAATTTTTGACCGTTGGCAATAGCCGCTTCAAGAATTTCTACACCCTGCGTATAAGGCAACCGAACAAAGTCATTTTCAGTAACAAATTTAAGTCGTTCAATCAATTCTTTGTCATACATATTGCAAAGAAAATCCAAATCATCTTTGCAATTATTCAACGCCCATTTTACACAGTATTGTATAAAATCCTGAGCAAGTTGCATATTTTCTTCAATTTCGTTGAAAGCAACTTCGGGTTCAATCATCCAAAATTCCGACAAGTGACGAGGTGTATTTGAATTCTCAGCACGAAATGTTGGTCCGAATGTGTAAATAGAACCCATCGACATGGCTGCCAATTCACCTTCGAGCTGTCCGGAAACAGTTAAACTGGCTTGTTTTCCAAAGAAATCGCCGCTATAATCAATTTGACCTGCTTCATCTTTTTTTAAATCGTAAAGATTCAGTGTGGTAACCTGAAACATCTGCCCGGCACCTTCGCAGTCAGAGGCTGTAATTATCGGTGTGTGAAAATAGAAAAATCCACGTTCGTGAAAGAATGTGTGAATTGCCATTGCCATGTGGTGACGAATACGAAAAACAGCTCCAAAGGTGTTTGTGCGTGGACGAAGATGAGCTATTTCACGAAGAAATTCCAGTGTATGCCCTTTTTTTTGCAATGGATATGTCTCCGAATCAGCTGTTCCGTAAATTTCAATTTTTTCAGCTTGAATCTCAACGACCTGACCTTGTCCGAGTGAAGCTACAAGTTTACCTGTAACACTGATGCAAGCTCCGGTAGTGATGGGTTTCAGATATTCGTCACCAAATTTTTCGTTGTCGGCAACTACCTGAATATTATGGATGGTTGAACCATCGTTCAACGCAATAAAACTTACATTTTTATTTCCTCGTCGGGTTCTAACCCAGCCTTTTATATTTATTTCTACACCAAAATCGGTGCGTTTCAATGCATCAACAATAATTGTTCTACTCATTTTGTTCAGATTAAAGAGATTTATAGCGATTTGTATTTTTTCGAGACTACAAAAGTACAAATTTTCATTGGAAATTTTTCCTTTTTTAAAAAACAAAAGCACCCGTTCAATGCTAAACAGGTGCCTTGTATATCCATTATTTAAATTTTATCTTCCTCCGAGCTCACCTTCACCAATCATACTCATAGCACAACGGAAGCCGATATCGTTGGTTGATTTGTTCTGATCTAAATATCTGCGTGTTGAAGGATTTAACCAATAAGCCCTGTCTTTCCACGAACCACCTTTATATACCCGCGTTTTTTCCGAAATAACAGGTCTTAAAACATCGGTTGGATCTAATGGAGCATTGTTTTTCAGATTTTTCAATCCAGTGGTGTCGGATGGTGAATAATCAAGTTGAGATGCTGCATCTCCATCTTTGTAATTCCGCACATCATCGCCTTTGACCACTTCGGTTGCAATGCGACCTAAAGAGTCAATTTTAAATGCTTTATTTCCCAATGCATCAATGTTTGAAACTATTGGAGTAAGATATATATTTCCTCTGAACGAATTGTATTCAGCCATATCATCAAATGATGTAGCACGATATACATCCAATACCCATTCATTTACATTTCCAGCCATATTAAACAACCCGAAATCATTTGGAGAATATGAATCTACTGGGGCAGTAATTGTTGCTTTGTCGTTCAGACTTCCTGAAATCCCCATCATATCACCGCGTCCACGAACGAAGTTTGCCTCCATTTCCCCTTTGTAGTGTTTTTGATTACTTCTGACTTGAGATCCGGCCCATGGATAAATTTTACCCTCAGTAATCATCCCGTTCTTTCCGGCAGTTATAGCGTAGGCTGCAAATTCCCATTCTGCTTCTGTGGGTAAACGGAAGTCAGAGAAAAGAATTCCATCCGACATATCTACTTTTCGATTCCGTCCAAAAAGATCTTTTTTGGCATTTTTCCCAACGGCTGGTTGGTAGCTGTCTTGTTTTAAATATTTTTGAGTGTTGAAAACAAAATTATTGGCAATTGAATCGTGATTGGTTTGTTTTTCTAATTTTGAAAAATCGGGTGGCAAAATCACACCTGCATCAATTAATGCTTTTTCATTTACCCTGTCAGTTCTCCACTGGCAATAATCCATAGCTTGTTCCCAGGTCACACCCACAACCGGATATTGATCATAAGCTGGATGAGAAAAATAATTTTCGAGATAGGGTTCATTGTAAGCTAATTCTTCTCGCCAAACGGTAACATCGGGCTGGGCTTTCTGAACTAATTTTGGAGCTGTTTTTCCAAAAACGACTTTCATCCAGTTCGTATATTCACGCCAATCCACGTTTCTGATTTCAGTTTCGTCCATATAAAACGAACTTACAGTTATCCTCCGAGGTTTATTATTTCGAGGTGCGGTAACATACTCACCTTTTTCACCAATAGTGAAGGATCCACCTTCAATAGCAACCATTCCGGGAGGCATTTTCGAAATATATCCTTTTTTTACAGTGAAACCGGCTACTTTTTTATCGTTATATTTCCAACCGGTAGTGCGTGAAGATGTTTCGTCAAGCGAATTGTTAGCACAAGCAAACAAAGTAATTGCTAAAGTCAGGATAGCAAAATTAGTTATGGTTTTCAATTTCATACGATATTGATTGTTTTTTTTATTTGATGTTTGGAATTTTTCCATTTTGAAATAGAACTCCTTATGTTTTTATTATATTACAATTTAAACAATGTAAAATACATTAAAACCACTGTGCAAAAATAGTATTTTTTTCCTGTAATAAGACATTTAACGCTGTTTTTTTGTCTTTTTGACAAAAAACTTTCTACATAATAACAGATTTTCGGTAAAAAACGTATACTTTGCAGTGAAAATTTTTCAATAATTCAATAATCCGGCAACTCTGTCACTTAATTTTCTTACTTTTGCACAAAGTAATTAACCCGTTTCATAGTCGAAAAGTTTATTTCAAACGTATGATCATTAATTCATTACAATTAAAACTCAATAATAAGTTGCTCGATTTGTCAACTCCGGTTGTCATGGGAATTCTAAATGTAACGCCCGACTCTTTTTTTAAAGAAAACCGTTTTCTGACCGATAAATCGATTTTGAATGCAGTGGAAACTATGCTCGAAGATGGGGCTCAAATGATTGATATTGGAGGTTATTCTACTCGTCCTTCAGCTGAATTTGTTAATCAGGATGAAGAGATTGTGAGAGTTTCAAATGCTATCGAATTGATTTTAAATAAATTTCCCGAAACAAATATTTCGGTTGATACATTTCGGTCTGGTGTCGCAAGACATGTAGTTAAAAATTTTCGGGTTGCTATGATCAATGATATTGGTGGCGGAATGTTGGATGATTTGATGTTTGAAACGATTGCTGATTTGCAGGTGGCTTATGTGTTAATGCATATACGTGGAAACCCGCAAAGCATGCAATCGATGACTGATTATAAGGATGTTGTATCAGAGGTGTTTCGGTTTTTAGAAAAAAAAATGGCTCAATTGCACTTGTTGGGTGTAAAAGATGTGGTCATTGACCCGGGCTTCGGGTTTGCAAAAACTCTTGAACAGAATTATGAACTTTTGAATAAACTCAGCTATTTCAAAGAATTGAATGTTCCAGTTTTGGTAGGGATTTCACGTAAATCGATGCTCTATAATCTGCTTGATATAGATGCAACACATGCATTGAATGCAACAACTGCTGCCAATATGCTGGCGTTAATGGGAGGTGCGTCAATTTTAAGAGTTCACGATGTAAAAGAAGCAAAGCAAGCCATTACAATCTTTAATGAGTTTTGTAAATACGATATGTAAAAATCAAATGGATAAATGATATGATGGGATTTCAAATAGGATTTAAAGACATTATCGACGTTTTTTTGGTAGCAATTTTAATGTATCAAACATTCAAATTGCTCAAAAAAACAGGAGCTGTCAATATTTTTGTGGGTATACTTGCATTTCTGATTTGTTGGATATTTGTATCTTATGTTTTTAAAATGGAATTGCTTGGCGGCATTTTTGATCGGGTAGTGAGTGTTGGTGCTTTTGCTTTGATTGTGTTGTTTCAGGACGAAATCAGGCGTTTTTTCTCCCGTATTGGGTCACGTAGAAGAAACGGATTATTCTCTTCACTCAAACGAATTTTTAGCAATGAATCGAATAATAAGGAAAAAACAGATTTTGATCTGGTTCAAATAGTATTGGCTTGTAGGAATTTATCTAAAACCTCAACAGGAGGTCTAATCGTATTGACCAGAAACAACAATCTTGATTTTTATGCTCACTCCGGAGAGCAAATAAATGCCAACATAAATTCGCGCTTAATTGAAAGTATCTTTTTTAAAAACAGCCCTTTACATGATGGAGCATTGATTGTTTCTGATAGAAAATTAAAAGCGGCTGCCTGCATTCTGCCTGTTTCCAAAAATCAATCTATCCCCAAAAGAATGGGGTTGAGACATCGCGCAGCCCTTGGAATAACAGAACAATCGGATGCCATTGCCATTATTGTTTCGGAAGAAACCGGTCATATTTCGTATGCCGCCAATGGACAGTTAAACGTGAACTTGAAACCCGAACAGTTAGAGCATCTTTTGTCGGAAGAACTGACACATTGATGTTTCTAAAAATATTTGCATACTTCTTGTATGCATTTTTCGATGGCAGAAAATTTAAAATCGATTGTTTCTTGAATCTTATTGCTTGAATAGTAGCTTCTTCCTGTAGCCGATTTGGCAGTACCCCTGTCTATTAAAGGTTTCAGATTGAATAATTTCCCAATTTTTTCCGATAAATATCCAATTATCTCTAGCAGGTTTTTGCCAATAGGAATAAAAGGTCGTGGTTTTCCAAAACTATCGGCCATCCAGCTCAAAATTTCTTTATTTGAACAATTTTTGGCAACAAGAATAAATCGCTCAGCTTTTATCTTTGAATTTGTTAATTTAATCATTGCTTTTGCAACATCCCGTACATCAACGTACCCACTTCCGCCATTCGTGTAAAAAGCTAAACCTTTGTGAACCTGCGTAAACAATTGAGAGCTTCCTGTGTTTTTTCCCGAAATCCCCAAAATTACTCCCGGATTGACAATTACGGCATTCAATCCCTGTTCAATTCCATTCCAAACTTCCAGTTCGGAATTAAATTTGCTTTTGGCGTAAAGCGATTGATTATCATTTTTTTGCCACGGCGTGTTTTCGTTTATCAATTCTCCGTTTGTTTCTTTTCCGCAAGCTGCAATAGAACTCACAAAGCACATTTTTACATCCCCTTTTTCAAGGCATGCTTTGACTATATTTTTTGTTCCTTCAACATTGGTGTCAATTAAATTTTGTAATCCATTTCCCAATGAAACCACAGCTGCACAATGATATACAGTTTTGATTCCGGTCATTGCATCTACAATGGATTGATAATCTAACACATCTGCTGTTTTCCAATCAATTCTGTCTAAATATTTATCCGGATTTTGTGTATAAAAACCGAATATTGTACGTAGTGATTCCAACTTACTCGTTGTTCGTCGAATAGCACATACTCGCTCGTTTTCCTGCAACAAATACCACATCAAATTACCACCTACCAATCCGGTGGCACCGGTTACTAAAATCATTTTAACGGATTTTTGAAATTCAACCTCAAAAATACGGAAAGAAAACTGTATTTTTGCAGCTTTAATGGGAATAAATTTTTAATATGCGATATATTTGCGTTTATTGTGCATCAAGTACACAAGTGGATGAAACTTATTTTGTTGAAGCTGAAAAACTTGGAAAATTGCTGGTAAAAAACAAGTTAGAACTCGTTTATGGTGGCGGTTCAGTGGGTTTGATGGGAAAAATTGCCGATACAATGCTTGCTGAAGGTGGAAGAGTTACCGGTGTTATTCCACAATTTATGTGCGAACAAGAATGGGATCATAACGGACTTACTAAGTTGATTATTACCGAAACTATGCACGAACGGAAAGAAAAAATGGCTTTTATGTCGGATGCTGCTGTTGCATTGCCGGGTGGATGTGGTACTTTTGAAGAGCTACTTGAAGTGATTACCTGGAAACAACTCGGAATTTTTACAAAACCGATCATTATTGTCAACATAAACGGATACTACGACCCTTTAATAGAAATGCTTCACCGTGCTATTGACCAGAATTTTATGCGTGAATTACATCGGGGTATATGGACGGTTGTAACTTCGGCAGATGAAGTTGTTACTGCCATTCAAAATGCACCAAAATGGGATACGAGTGTTCGAAAATTTGCAGCTATTTAATAATATAGAATGATTCTACCTGATTCAATACGATTGTTGACCGATAGCACGAAAATTTTGTCCGATTCATTGGCAAAATCAGATTCGATTGCTACTGCCGATTCGTTGCATTTGGTCGATTCAATTCGTACTGCTGAATGGCTTAATCGAGGTTTTGTGGGTATTCCACATCCTTCCATTCCTCAGACCGAAAATTGGGTTTTTGTTATTTTGTTTCTTCTTTTCTTTTTGTTGGTCTACTCTATTTATCAATCATCGGGTTTTATTACCGACACTATCAAAACTTTTTTTCAGGTGAAAGAGCGTTCGAGTATTTTTAGTAAAGCCACTGTTAACGATGAACGTTTTCGCTTCTTTTTAAATTTGTTTTCGGTGTGCGTGCTGAGTTTCTATGTGTATTTTTTGTTGCATAAACCCGAGTTGCCGTTTTCTTTCAGGGAATTTGGACTGATATTGATTGTTTCAGGTTTATTTATTGTGTTTAAGCTTCTGATTTTCGAACTAATCGGTTATGTTTTCTTTAACAGGGTAAGTATAAAAATGGCCAGGGATAGTTATTTTAATGTTATTTCATTCTGTGGAGTAGCTTTGTTTCCCATACTTTTTCTGCAGATATACTTGCCTGATAATTTAGCCGGAATAACAAATTTATTAAGCCTCTTTGTTTGCATAAGTGCGGCTATCCTTATCATAATTAAACTATTTCAAATATTTTTTCGAAAAATATTAGCATCTTTTTATATATTGTTGTATCTTTGCACCCTCGAAATTTTACCCTTAATTATTTTATTCAAGGTGTATAAATTGATCTTGTAGGGTGTTAAATAATTAAACTTTATAGCTTTGAAAATCAAAAAGATACTTGTATCGCAGCCTCAGCCAACCGCCGAGAAATCTCCTTATTTTGATATCAGTGAAAAATACAATGTCAAAATAGAATTTCGCCCGTTTATCAAAGTTGAGCCGATTTTTGCGAAAGAGTTTAGAACTCAGCGCATAACTATTTTAGACCATACTGCCATTATTTTCAATGCGCGTCATGGTATTGACCATTTTTTTCGATTGTGTGAGGAACTAAGAGTGACAATTCCTGAAACAATGAAGTATTTTTGTGTTTCAGAGTCGGTTGCTTTGTATTTGCAACGATATATTCATTATCGTAAACGCAAAGTGTTTTTTGCTCCTACAGGTAAAATGACCGATTTAGTTACTATTTTAAATAAACATACCGACGAAAAATACCTTTTGATTACCTCTGATGTTCAGAATGAAGAAACCATGTCTACGTTGGAGAAATCAAAAATTGAATTTGTAAAAGCAATCATGTACAAAACTGTTAGTAATGATTTCGGACCAGATGAGGAGTTTAATTATGATATGTTGTTGTTTTTTAGCCCAATAGGAATTGCATCGTTGTTGAAGAACTTTCCTGACTTTAAGCAAGGAGATATTCAAATTGGGTGTTTTGGAGCATCTACTGCTCAGGCTGTTCGTGATGCCGGTTTACGATTGGATATTGAAGCTCCATTGCCAGGTGTTCCTTCTATGACAATGGCTTTAGAAAATTATTTGAAGGAAATTAATAAGAAAGTCAGAAAATAATTGATTTTGAAAATAGCTGGACTATCCCAAAAGTATCGAAGTTTTTTCGTACTTTTGGGATTGTTTATTATAGAAACCTATGATTCATCTAAATTCTTTTTCAAAATCAGAACATTTGTGTGGCGAAAAACGCATCGCAAAACTTTTTGATACCGGCGAAGCATTTATTGTTTATCCGTTGCGAATCGTTTTTCTGGTGGAACATAAAACAGAACCGATAGCTGCGAGTGTGCTCCTGAGTGTACCAAAAAAAAGGTTTAAAAGAGCAGTGAAACGTAATCGGTTGAAAAGACTTATGCGGGAATCATATAGACTTAACAAGCACGAACTTGTTGAAAAGTTAAATCAAAGCCTTGTTCATATGGATATAGCTTTTAATTACATTTCAGACGAAGAAATGGATTTCCAAGCAATTGAAAAAAAAATGAAAGTGGCTTTAAACAGATTAATTGAAAAACTTTAGGTCTAATCCATTTGTTATATCTTTTAATGACATGAGAAAAATACTTATATACATAGTTTTAAGTCCGGTATATTTATATCGTTTCACTATTTCACCGCTTATTCCTGCACGATGTCGGTATACTCCTACCTGTTCTCAATACACTATTGATGCTTTAAAAAAATACGGAGTATTAAAAGGTGGTTGGCTTTCTGTAAAACGAATTGGCAGTTGCCATCCGTGGGGTGGAAGCGGTTATGATCCGGTTCCTTAAAAAAGAGGACATTAACGTCCAAATATACATGTAAAATGTATTTTTATTAGAAATTATTGTATCTTTGTCGCCCCAATATTTTTTCAAAAAAATACTAATTGAAAAAAAATGTAATAAATATTGTATTGTTCCCTTTAGCAATTATTTACGGATTAGTTGTTTCTATTCGTAATTTGTTGTTCGATCAAGGATTAATTTCAACTACATCATTTAAAATTCCTGTTATTTCTGTCGGAAATCTGGCAGTTGGCGGTACAGGAAAAACACCACATACTGAATTTATAATCAGAATTTTACAGAATGAGTTTAAAGTCGCAATGTTAAGTCGTGGCTATAAACGTAACTCAAAAGGTTTCTTATTGGCTGACAAAAGCTCTACCAGTCGGCTTATTGGTGATGAGCCGACCCAAATTCACAAGAAATTTCCTGATATTGCTGTTGCCGTTGATGAAAAAAGAGTTCATGGAGTAAAAAAACTAATGGAATTAATCCCTGATTTGCAACTTGTTGTGCTCGATGATGCATTTCAACACCGGTATATAGATGCCGGATTATCTATTCTGTTGACCGATTACTCCAATATCTATACACGTGATTTTATGATGCCGGCAGGTCGGTTGCGCGAATGGAAAAGTGGTAGTAAACGTGCTGATATAATTGTTGTTACAAAATGTCCTGCTGATATACAGCCCATCGAAATGCGGATTATTGAAACTGAGTTAAGTCCCGAAAACAATCAATTACTGTTTTTTTCAACGCTCGTTTACGATGAATTTATTCCGGTTTTTCCTGATTCAGCGACTGATGTATGGACTGACAAGAAATTAAAAGAAAAAAAACCTGATACTTTGCTGGTTTCGGGAATAGTAAATCCCGGACCTATCGTAAATCAGTTAATGAATTACAGTAATACAATTCGTACTCAATTTTTTGAAGATCATTATGCATTTCAGGCAAAAGATTATAATTCAATCAATTATCAGTTCGAAATGTTGAATTCAGAAGAAAAATTATTGGTGTTAACCGAAAAAGATGCTGCCCGTGTAGTGTCAGATATAAATTTCCCTGAAAACTTAAAATCCTACACGTACGCTTTGCCAATACGTGTAAAAATATTACAAAATCAAGAAAAATTATTCATTCAAAAAATCAAAAATTATGTTGTTGAAAATTCAAGAAACTGCTGATTACCTTCGTCCAAGAATTCCGTCAAGTCCTAAAGTAGGCATTATCCTTGGTACAGGATTAGGAAATTTAGTAACACAAATCACAGACAAAACAGAAATTCCTTACGAAACTATTCCAAACTTTCCTGTTTCTACAGTCGAAGGTCATAGCGGAAAACTGATAATAGGTAAATTGGGCAATGTAGAAGTATTGGCTATGCAAGGTCGTTTTCATTATTATGAAGGTTACGATATGAAACAGGTTACATTTCCCGTTCGTGTCATGAAAGCACTCGGAATTGAAACTTTATTAGTTTCGAATGCTGCCGGTGGGATGAATCCTAATTTTGAGATTGGTGATTTAATGATTATTACCGATCATATCAATCTGTTCCCGGAACATCCTCTGCGTGGAAAAAATATACCCGAACTTGGAACTCGTTTCCCCGATATGAGCGAACCATATTCAAAAGAGCTGATTGCTAAAGCAAAAAAAATTGGTGTTGAACATAACATTAAATTAGTGGAGGGAGTGTATGCCGGTACAACCGGTCCAACTTTTGAAACTCCTGCTGAGTATTATTATTTCCGCGCCGTGGGTGGAGATGCAGTAGGAATGAGTACAGTTCCTGAAATTATAGTTGCTAATCACGCCGGTATGAAATGCTTTGGTATTTCAATTATTACTGATCTTGGTGTTCCTGGTAGAATTGTTGAAGTTAGTCACGAAGAAGTACAGGAAATTGGTAACAAAGTTCAACCATTGATGACGTTGATTATGAAAGAATTGATTCAATAATCAAATGATTTGACCAACACAAAAACGCAGTTGTCCAGTCCGGATAACTGTGTTTTTTTATGCATATAAATCTTCTAATTGTAGAATTGGAAGTATTTCTTGGGAGTTGCAACAATGGTAATTCTATACTTGGCATAATCCGTTTTTGTCCCTAAAATAGGATATGGTACAACTTCGCTTAATTTGTAATTTGCAGACAAGATTGTTGTGTCGTTTTGAAAAACAGAACTTGAATTTAAGTACAAATAATGCAAGTTTTTCTTCTCATCTATTAAGGTAAATTTTACACGAACATTTCCTTCTCAAAAACATTCTGCTCCATAAGGGCATCTTGATTCATTTACTACAGAATCAAATCTGAGTATGATATTGTACTTTTCATTCAAACACCTTTGTTGAATAAAAATTCGCATTGTATCATTCGTTGATTTAAAATCAGCAAGTTGAACGTCAGAATTGCATCTCACATTAATAAGAACAAAAAACATCAAGCTCGTAATAATATAAATTGAATTTCTTTTCATGGCTTTTCTTTTTATAGATGCGAATTTAGTACATGACAAAAATTATATAGCGATATAATTATTTGATTATCAATAAAATAGGTATCATTTTATTTGGAAAAGACC
>Ga0214228_1000215_pt1 | contig 19364 bp, 18 predicted proteins | sample TroBogypolimnion_21_FD_153066 | JGI IMG/M metagenome (GOLD analysis project Ga0214228, IMG submission 153066) | Freshwater microbial communities from Trout Bog Lake, WI - 05NOV2007 hypolimnion | ecosystem: Environmental > Aquatic > Freshwater > Lake > Hypolimnion/Profundal zone | place: Trout... | reverse complement strand
AAGATACGAAATTTCAAGGTCTTTTCCAAATAAAATGATATCTATTTTATTGATAATCAAATAATTATATCGCTATATAATTTTTGTCATGTACTAAAACATAATTTATAAATTTGTGGTTATAAATTTCGTTTGAATGATAATGACTGCCTATAATCGTAGTAAATAAAAAAGTGAAACAGGAAACAAAGTTGTACAAAAAAGCTTTTCAGCTAAGTGTGTTTACATATCTGTTATTTTACTCGTTTCGAGTTTTATCTTTGAACTTACCTGCTTTATATGCCGATGTTGTTGGAACGCTGGGATTAATATGGTTTTCTGTTGGCGAAGGACGGGAAGCTTTTGAAAAAGCAAAAGGAAGAAGCTATGAGTATGAAAATGTTAAGTTGTCTAATTTTGCAAGGGAAAGCAATAATGAATATTTGGGTTTAACTCGCTATCGCAATAAAAATCAGTCGAAACCAATGCCACTTGCTAAATGTACACAAGTGGCACTGCTCCGACCTATTTAGTTGTCAATTATCAACCGATAACTGTAAATTAAATCACGCTTTTCCAGCGCTTCCCAATACATTCACAGTTTTGTGAGCATACAGTTTTTTCAGTTCATCGCGTGCTGGTCCGATATATTTGCGTGGGTCAAATTCACCCGGTTTAGTAGCCAAAACCTCGCGGATGGAAGCAGTCATTGCCAATCGACCATCTGAATCGATATTGATTTTACAAACGGCAGAAGCAGCAGCTTTACGCAATTGTTCCTCAGGGATTCCTATTGAATCTTTCAGAGCACCGCCATATTTGTTGATAGTTTCAACATATTCCTGTGGAACTGACGATGCACCGTGCAATACGATAGGAAAACCGGGGATTTGTTTTTCAATTTCTTCCAAAATGTCGAAACGCAGTGGTGGTGGGATTAAAACTCCATTTGCGTCACGTGTACATTGAGCAGGGGTAAATTTGTTAGCTCCGTGTGAAGTCCCAATTGAAATAGCTAATGAGTCAACGCCTGTGCGTGAAACGAAATCAACAACTTCCTCGGGGCGAGTATAAGTGTGGTGTTCGGCCACTACATCATCTTCAACACCAGCCAAAACACCTAATTCGCCTTCGACACTAACGCCATGAGCATGAGCATATTCAACAACCTGTTTAGTCAATGCGATATTTTCTTCGTATGAATGGTGTGATCCATCAATCATTACGGATGAAAAACCCGAATCGATACAGCTTTTACACAATTCAAATGTATCACCGTGATCCAAGTGTAATACTACCGGAATGTTTTGACCTAATTCTTTAGCGTATTCTACTGCGCCCTGAGCCATGTAACGAAGTAAAGTTTGGTTGGCATATTTGCGTGCACCACTCGAAACTTGTAAAATAACCGGAGATTTTGTTTCAACACATGCAGCAATTATAGCTTGCATTTGTTCCATATTGTTGAAATTGAAAGCCGGAATGGCATATTTGCCTTCGATTGCTTTCTTGAATAAGTCGTTGGTATTCACCAATCCAAGTTCTTTGTAACTAACCATTTTGTGAGTAATTTAAGTGTTTGATAATTTGAGCGCAAAAGTACTGTTTTTTTGTCATATATTAAAGAAAAATTTCCGTATATAATTAATTTGTTTCGACTGGTCGTTTTAATTGAGCTTTTTGCTTAGCTATGCAATATTATAATGTATTGAAATTGTAGGTCTCAATCAAATTAATAACTTTGCAATTTAGATTCAACCGGTTATGCATTGTAATTCATCGGGTAAAATGGCTTGACTTATCGATTTTCTGTTGGAAAGAAGGTTTTTAGACACGTATCTTTGCAGAATAAATTTTTAAAAACAAAAAAGTTATGGAAAATGAAATTAAAAACTCGTTTCGTACGGGTTACAGCAAAGGTTTTGGTTTCGGATTATTGTTAATATTGCTAGGAACTGTATTTCTTGGATTAAGAACCGGTTGGATTCCGGGAAAACTTGAGAGTATTCTTATTTCCTGGCCAATGTTGATTATTCTCTTCGGAATAATTAATCTTTTTAAAAGACACTGGATTTCAGGAATAATTCTGCTCGTCATTGGAAAATTTTTTCTTGTTCCCCAAATTATTGCAGAGTATCCAACAGCATTTCTGGGATTAAATGGAAACTTTGTTCATGTGTATTGGCCATTGCTATTTATTTTCGCAGGAATGCTGATTATTCTTCAACGGATTATTTACCCCAAATGGGGTTTTGGTACGATGGAAAACTGGCAGCATCGTTCTTATCGCCATCATCACCATTACCGAAATCGAACCTATTCTAACTGGCAGTCGAATATGGAAGGATTTTCAAAAAATAGTGTTTTCGGAAGTGGTGACCATATCGTGCTTGATCCTGAATTTAAAGGTGGTGACCTGAATGCTGTATTTGGAGGAATTACATTGGATTTACGCAAAACGAATCTATCTGTTGGTGATACTGTGCTGGAAGTGAATGCTGTATTTGGAGGTATTACTATTTACGTGCCTGCTGATTGGTATGTTGAAACACATTTAGATGCTGTATTTGGAGGATTTCAGGATAATCGTATACCTAAAGAACCGCTTGACAAAACAAAAAAACTAATCATTTCAGGTTCATGTGTATTTGGTGGCGGTGAACTCAGAAATTAATGGTTAATGATAAATTAATAAATTGTTCACTGATAACTGTTCACAGAAATGATACATCCAATTTTTGAAAATACGGCAAAAACTGTTCAATATATCCTGCTTTGGGTAGCTTACTTTATTTTACAAACTTTTGCGTTGTACAATCTGGTGACTTTACCGATTTGGGCAATTCTTGCGGACAGTCTTATTCATGCGCTTCTTTTTGCTGTATTGGGGATATTACTTTGGAGTGTAGTTAGGTATGGTAATTATTCGGTTTTGAATGCTTATCAGCAAATTATAAATTATGTGGCATTGGCTGTTCTCAGTATTTCGATTTGGTTAGCTGCGGGTTATTGGATTTGTAACTTGATTTTTGGTGTTGAACAAAGTCGGCAATTAATTACTTTTTTGCCTACGCGCGGTTTTATTGGTTTGTTGATTTATCTTTTGATTATTCAGTATTTTCATTTTTCACTGGAAAAAAATAAAGATAATCAACAAGTTGATGAAATGTATATCCCGACAAAAATAGAACCAACAAGAAAAGCCGATACTGAATTGTTGGAACGAATTGCAGTCAAATCAGGGACAAAAATTCATGTTGTTTTGGTTCCTGAAATTGTATATTTATTGGCAGATGGTGATTATGTGCAGATTTATACAAAAGAAGGCAAGTATTTGAAAGAACAAACCATGAAATTTTTCGAAGAGCATTTGCCTGATAATCAGTTTGTCAGAGTACATCGCTCGGTGATAGTCAATGTGGAAATGATTTCCCGAATCGAATTGTACGAAAAACAGAATCAATTACTTACGTTAAAAAATGGGCAACAAATCAAAACCAGTCCTGCAGGATATAAGGCATTGCGAATAGCATTGAAACTTTAGTCTTATGCTAGATTAAAGAAAAAAGCTGTTGAAAGTTTAATTTCAGCAGCTTTTTTGTTAATAAATAAGTTTTAAAACCGATAACGTGCACCCAACGAGATTCCATCGTAAGATGAATTAAGTGATGAACCCCAGAATAATCCCGGTCGGTAATCCAATGATAGCGTAAGTGGAATTTCAAATCTATATTCCAACCCTACCTGACCTAAAATGCCTATGTTGAAATTCGAAACTCCAGTCGGATTAGTTAGATATTTGAAATTGTAAGATCCAATACCAGCTCCAACACCAGCATACCAATTAAATCCATCTCCAAGTGCAGATAAGTCCCAAACCCATTGATATACTCCATTTAGCCCAAATCCCCAACTATTTAGCCCTAGATCAAGTTCTAATCTGTTAATGTGCCCCAAGGGCTGTTGATATGAGATTTCAGCCCCATATCCAAATCCAGTTCCTAAACGAAGCCCGATTGCTTTGTCTATATTCTGAGCAGATGTAATGCTCAGTAAACTAAAACCTAAAGCGATAAAAAAGAATAATCGTCTCATAATTTTTTTTTTAAAAATTTAAAAATAAAACAATCGAAAATAAGAATTTGTTCAACTAAAATGATATTATTTAAAGCGTTTTGCGTTATATGACTGTATTCGAAATGATTCTGTTTATAGATTCTTTTTTATAACCAAAAATAATTATCTTTGCAATCAATAGAACAATCAGAACCGTTTCAACTATGAAAAAATTGGTTTTTGCAACCAACAATGCACATAAACTTACCGAAGTAAGAGCAATGCTTGAATCCGAACTGTCGATTTTAAGTTTAGCCGACTTGAATTGCAATGATGATATTGCAGAAACAGCCGAAACATTAGAAGGAAATGCTTTATTGAAAGCGATTTATATTCATGAAAAATTTGGTATGGATTGTTTTGCAGATGACACCGGTCTGGAGATTGAAAGCTTAGACGGTGCTCCGGGTGTCTATTCTGCTCGTTATGCCGGTGAAGATAATAATTCTCACAATAATATACAGAAGGTACTCACCTTATTGGGTGAAAATGATAACAGAAAAGCTCGGTTTCGAACAGTAATTGCTTTGATTCTGGACAATAATACATATTTCTTTGAAGGTAAAATTGAAGGAAATATAACAATAAAACCACAAGGTTTAAACGGTTTTGGGTACGATTCGATTTTTATTCCGGATGGTTATAATGTTAGTTTTGCTGAACTTGAATCAACAGAAAAGAATAAAATTAGTCATAGAGCTTTAGCCGTAGCGAGATTAGTGGATTTTTTAAAGTCGGTAAATCAATCCTGACACGTTAAATTTTCCATGTATAATCAATTCCAATTTATTGTTCATAATCAGATAAAATAAAATCACTCTAATTGAGTTTTATTTAATTGAAAATATCAAAAATTAAACAGTTACCAAAAGGTCATTATCCATAATCAAATGAAAAAAAGAATTTTAATAGTTAGTTTTTTCCCCCTTATATTTTCATTATCATCTGTAGCTCAGCTTGCTATGGGAAAATGGCGTACACATTTTGCTTATAACAATGTTACCCAGATTGCTCAGTCACCTTCTAGAATATATGCTGTAAGCGAAGGAGCATTGTTTTCGGTCGATAAACAAGATGGCGGTATGGAATTTTACAGCAAATTGAGTGGATTAAACAGTTCTAACATATTTCAGATAGAATATGACGACACGGATAAAGCTCTTTTAATAATATATTCCGATGGAAATATTGATATTATGAGTGCAGGTGGAGTTACAAATATCCCTGACTTTTACAACAAACAAATGAGCTCAAGCAAAACGGTCAATCAAATTCAATTTTATCAAAGCAAAGCATATCTGTCATGTAATTTTGGAGTTATTGTGTTAGATATGCAAAAAAAAGAAGTAAAAGATACCTATTATATTGGATCTAATGCTTCTGATGTTGCTGTTTTGAACACGACAGTTAATAATGGATTGATTTATGCTTTAAGTGCTTCAACGATTTTTCAGGCTTCTGTAACTAATCCATACTTAGTCAATTATGCCTATTGGTCGAATATGACTGGTTTACCCGGAAGCGGAAATTACCAAAAGATAGGTTCCTTTGCCGGACAAATCATCCTTTTACGCAGTGGTCAACTTTACAGGCAGGATGCCAATTCAAATTGGACAACTTTATTGCCAGGTGTTAATGTTACAAATTTTAATGTATCAAATAACAGTTTATGTGCTTTTGATGGAAGTTCTGTTTATTTTGTTGACAATACGTTTAATATAAACATATTGAATAATATAGGCATTGTTTCGGACGCGGAGTTTGATTCAAAAAACAATATTTATTGGCTGGCTGCCAATGCGTTAGGGATTATTTCCTATAGTAAGACTGGCAATAATACTCCGGTAATAAGTTATTATAAACCAGCTGGTCCTGCCATTAATAACCCTTGGGATATGACTTTTTCGGGTCAAAAATTATTTGTTGTACCCGGTGGTCGATGGGCATCACAAAATAATAATCCGGGGGTGGTGATGATGTACGAAAATGGTATTTGGTCTAATATACAGAATCAGGACATTCAAAATCAAACAGGAAAAAAAGCACTGGATTTCATGAACGTGACAGTTGATCCGGCAGACAATAAACATTTTTTCGTAACATCGTATGGAACTGGCTTGTATGAATTTCGGAATAATGTTTTTTATAGGTTGTATGACGAGTCGAATAGTACTATAAAATCAATATTCCCCGGAGACCATTTGTATATGCGTCTTGATGGGGCAATTTTTGATCAGAGCAATAATTTGTTTTTAGCTAATATGAATGTGGCTACAGGCATAAAAGTACGATTGGCTGATAGCACCTGGACACAATTGAGTTATCCATGTACCAATAACATTCCTACATTGGGTAAAATTCTTATTTCCAATCAAAATCCGAATCAGAAATGGATTCCTTCTGTTCGGTATACTCCGGGAATCTGTATATTTGACGACAATGGAACATTAAAGGATCAATCTGACGACAAGTCAGTTTTTATAAATGCCTTTACAATTTCGGACATTGGAAATAATGGACAAACTGTTTTGACAAGTTATTATCCATCTACAGTTTATACAGTAGCTCAGGATAAAAATGGAGTCGTTTGGGTTGGTACTGATATTGGGCCATTTCTTTTTAATAATTTATCTACGGTTTATAATTCAGGATATACCTGTTCGCGTGTTAAAATTCCTCGAAATGATAGTACGAACCTGGCAGATTATTTGCTTGTAAATGAGAATATTCAGGCGATTGTTATAGATGGTGCAAATAGAAAATGGATTGGAACTAAATCGTCAGGTGCTTATTTAATGTCGGAAAACGGACAACAAACTATCCAACATTTTACGTCTACAAACAGTCCTTTGCTTTCAAATAATATTATGTCGATAGCTTTGAACCCGGTAACCGGTGAAGTTTTCTTTGGTACAGATCAGGGAATTGTGTCGTATCAGAGTGATGCGAGCGAACCGGGAAGTACATTTGGTAATGTTTACGCTTACCCCAATCCCGTTCGACCGAATTACAATGGCGTTATTACTATTACCGGTCTGGTGGCAAATACACAGGTTAAAATTACTGATATTAATGGTAATTTGGTTTGCGAAACCGTTTCGAATGGTGGTTTAGCCACCTGGGATGGAAAAGATGTACATGGACGACGAGTAAGTACAGGTATCTACCTTGCCATTTGTGTAAATTCAGATGGCACGCAAAACACGATAACTAAAATTATGTTTATCAACTAATTTCAACAGAATTGATTTCATTTGCATGTATTAAGTCATGAACCAACTTCAACGAACTCTATTTTTGTTAATTAACAGTTTGTTTGTAGCAAAATATTCTCTTCGCTTTGGTTTAAGTCCATATATTCCGGTTATATTATATTGTTTTACCATAATACTAATTTACTTTATTGTTAATAAAAAAATCAAGTACGTTAGTACAAGGAATTCAAAACTGATTTTTTTATTGTTGTTTCTATTTCTTCTATCCACTATTCTTTGTTTAAATTATTTCATTGACCCACTTAAACTTCAGGTCGATAGATGGTCAGCTATTCACAACTTTATTCACAATTTATTTCATGGAATTTATCCCTATGCTGCTCATACTCACTTGGGTGGATATGGTTCTCCGTTTCCGGTTTGGCAAGCTTTTCATATTCCGTTTTATTTGCTTGGAAATGTGGGTTTAGGAATGTTTTTCGCCATTTCTTGTTTGGGAGTTTTTCTGATATGGTACTTTGAGAATTATCTTCAGCCCATTGTTTTCTTTATTTTTATGATTGCATCTCCTGCTTTTTGGTATGAGGTTGCAGTTCGGAGTGATTTAATTTACAATTTTATATTTTGTCTTATTGCTGTCGTTTTTTTGTTTAAGAAAAACTATTCTATTCAAAATAAATCAGTTAGTATAGGTGTTTTGAGCGGATTATTTCTTTCTACTCGTCTTTCAATATTTATCCCATTTGCGATGTTTTTGTTTCCCGGATTTTTATTGTCAAATTTAAAATCAAAATTTATTTTTGTATTGAGTGCTGTTTTGGTTTTTATCCTAACATTTTTACCATTTGTCTTTTGGGATTTTCATTCTTTACTTTTTTTCAAGTTCAACCCTTTTGTGTTACAAACCCGACAAGGTTCTATAATTGAAATAATACTCTTATTGTCAATGATATATTATTTTTCGGGTAACTGGAAAAATAATATAACATTGTGCTCTTCATATATTGCAATTACAATTGTTGTTTTTGTTACAGTAACATTTTGTCACAGAATGATTTCCGAAAATTTTGCAAATGACTTGTTTAGTTCAAGTTACGATATTAGCTATTTTTCAATGGCTTTACCCTTTGTGATTTTTGCTTTAACAGAGTTTAGTCCTAAATATTCAGCAGATGAAAAATCGAATTAACTCAAATCTGATACTTCTGAGTCTTTCATTTTTTATTTACCTTGTTCTAACGTTAATTTGCTGGAACAATGGTTACTTTTGGGATAATATCCAGCAGACTTCCAAAGAAGCACATTGGTTTTATTTGAATCATTTCAGTAAATTTTTAATGCCGGCTTTCGATTCCGGTGCATACATTGTTGCCACAGGCTATCACCCACCGTTGATGGGAATAATGACAGCATTTTTATGGATTGTTTTTGGTTATAAATTATGGGTTTCTCATGTTTTTGTGTTAGTTTGGGGACTTATTTTACTTTATAATTTGTGGAAGATTATTGCTTCTTTTTTTCCTCAAATTTATGTTGGTTGGGTTTCAATTATCGTTGTTGTTGAGTCAACTCTTTTGACACAATTTGCGGTTGCCTCGCCCGATTATATTATGTTTGTGGCTTTTGTGATGGCATTACGAGCTATTTTTGAAAAGAAATCCATCTTGTTGTCTGTTGCTTTCTTTTTTCTCTGTGCTATCAATATGAGAGGAATTTTTGTAGGTGCTATTTTATTGTTTGTTCATGGTTATTATATTTATTTGCAGGCATATAGAAAGCATGAAACTGGTATTTATCTAAGAAAGTTTTTACCGTATTTACCAACATTAGTTTTACTCTCAGCATATTTTACATACTATTTTTTAGAACGTGGCTGGTTCTTCTCCAATTCATCAAGTTATGCTGGTCATTACTCGCAGCCTCACAGTTTTATTCAGATAATCAGGCATTTTGCATCTTTTGGTTTGCGCTCGGTTGAAAATGGACGAATCGTAATATGGCTCATTGCAATCTATGTGACTTTTGTAGTACTCAAAAGAAAGCTAACATTAAGTTCTGAAATTAAAGTCCTGATTTTGTGTTTTTTACTTTTAAATGCTTTGTATTTTGTGTTTGTTTTTATAACGCAAATGCCTTTTACTGAGCGATATTTTATGCCACAATTTTTTCTTTTGACAATTTTGGCATGTCGTGGAGTTATTGAAATTCTGAATTTTAAAAAATCAATCTTACTTTTTAGTATAATTCTTTGCTTCGAAATTACCGGGCATTTTTGGATTTATCCTGAGAAGATAGTGACTTTTTGGGATTGTACGCTGGCTCATTTGCCCTATTATCAGTTACGTGACAAATGTTTTGATTATATCGATGAAAAAAAAATTGATTATAATGATGTGGCCGGAAGTTTTTGCTTTTATGATGACAGACGATTTGTGGAACTTAGAAATGAAGGAAAAATTGTTGGAGATACCGATTCATTGAAGTATTATATTTATTCTAATATTTCAAATGCAAAAGATGAGTGGTTGGATGAGTTGAAAACCTCAACCCGATTAATTCCAGTCAAACGATTTGAGAAAGGATTGGTTCATATTACTATTTATAAAAATGTAATGAGTCAGAAAAAATGAGAATATGCTCTAACCTAAAATCTTTTAACCAGTTTTTTCGGTTTTGTGTTGTAGGGGTTTCGAACACCTTATTAACACTTGTGGTGGTCTGGTTTCTGTTAATAAAGCTTCATTTTTCCGACTATTCTTCCAATATCCTAGGATATATAGTTGGTTTAATAAACAGTTTCTTTTGGAATAGAAAATGGACATTTAAGAATCACTTAAAGGTTAGTGCGACTGTTTTTAAATTTATTGTTATTTTTGGTATTTCATATCTTTTCCAACTTGCGAACTTGTATTTATTACTTCATTTCAGTAATATTAATCCATACATTTGCCAAATACTGTCCATTTTCGTTTATACCATTCTGAATTTTATATTGAATAAATTCTACACATTCAAATCTAATATGCAATGAATAAATCACTTAGCGTAATTGTTCCATGTTTTAATGAAGAAGATGTTATAGCAGAATCCTACAGGAGACTTAAAACAGTTTTATCAACGTTGCAGCTGAAGTCTGAGATTATTTTCGTGAATGATGGTAGTACTGACAGTACAGAATCAATTTTAATGGACTTTTTGAGATTGGATAAAACAGTGAAGATCATATCATTTTCCCGAAATTTTGGACATCAAAAAGCTGTTACTGCTGGCATTAATCATTGCAGTAGCGACATGGCTGTTATTATCGATGCAGATTTACAAGACCCACCAGAACTGATACCTGAAATGATTGAAACGCTTGAAAAATTGGATGCTCAGGTTGTGTATTGTGTTCGAAAATCGCGCAAAGGTGAGACTTTTTTAAAAAAAATATCAGCTAAGTTTTTTTACCGCACACTAAATTTTTTCTCAGAAGTTCGATTACCGATTGATACCGGTGATTTTCGGTTAATTGACAAAAGCATTGTTCGGGAATTCAATAAAATGCACGAAAAAGGGAAATACATTCGTGGTTTAGTGTCGTGGGTAGGATTTAGGCAAGTTCCATTTTACTACGAACGTGAAGCCCGATTTGCAGGTGAAACAAAATACCCATTTTCGAAAATGTTGAAATTAGCCACAACTTCGATGTTGTATTTTTCGACAAAGCCTTTAAAATTAGCTACTTCACTTGGATTTGCTTCTGTCGGAATTTCATTGGGATTGGCAGTTTGGTCTATTTTGGGTAAAATTATCGGTTATACTCATGCCGACTCAGGCTGGACTTCTTTGTTCGTGTTAATCATTTTTTTTGGCGGAGTACAGTTGTTGACAATTGGAATTGTTGGTGCATACATCGGAAATTTATTTGATGAAATTAAAGACAGACCAGAATATATTATCAAAAACAAAGAAAATTTTAACAATGAAGACTAATTCAGATATTCAAAATCGTACAAATCTCAAAGGATTTTAGAACGAGTTTGACATTTCGGAGCAAGAAATTGAAGCTTACCGTGCCTGAGGTGGCGGACGAGCCGAAGGTGGAATGTGCAGTGCCTTGTTTGCCGCTGAGCGACTGCTTCTTGAAGCCTGTAAAGAATCGGTTGTGGCGCAATTTAAATTGAAAGCCGGTGGACTTTTATGCTCCGAAATAAAAGAAAAACAGTTCATTTGCGCTGAATATGTTCAAATGACTAATGAACTGCACAAAATAAGTTAGAATGAACTCATCTTTTTTCTCTAAATTCTAAAATTATACTAAAAAACTACCGACTAGCCCTACTTTCTATTAATCAGATTCATGAATTCCTCACGGGTTTTAGCTTGTTCAAATACTCCTGTAAAATCGGAAGTGGTGGTAATGGAATGTTGTTTCTGCACACCACGCATTTGCATGCAAAGATGCTGTGCTTCAATAATTACCATTACACCCATTGGGTTTAATGTTTTTTGGATACATTCTTTAATTTGCGTCGTCATTCGTTCCTGAACCTGCATACGACGGGCATAAACTTCTACAATTCGCGCAATTTTACTCAACCCGGTAATTTTATGATTAGGAATGTAAGCGATATGTGCTTTACCAAAAAAAGGTAACATGTGATGTTCGCACATGGAGTAAAAATCAATATCTTTTACAATCACCATTTGACGATAGTTTTCGGTAAACATGGCTGATTGGATGATTTCCTCGGGATTTTGGTCGTAGCCCTGCATCAAAAACTGCATGGCTTTCGACACGCGTTCTGGTGTTTTCAAGAGTCCTTCACGGTTCACGTTTTCACCCAAAAGTTCTATAATTTGCTGATAATGTTCTGCTATCTTAGCTGTCTTTTCCGCGTCAAACGAAACCGGTTGATTTTGATTAAAGTCCATGATTTTTATTTTGTTGTAGGAATATTAATGAGTTCGGGAACGATATAGATTTCGCTTTTCAAAGTTGGAAATGATTCAATCAGTTGCTCTCTAAATTTTTGTGCTTCAGCTTTTGTATTAAAATCACCAACCCTTACTTTCCAAAAAGGCGACGTGTAATTCACATATACTGGTTCATCGGGAAAAGCTTCCAGAATTTGTTTCTCAATTCCCAAAGCGTTATTTTTTGCTGTTCGCTGTACGTTACTCGAAAAAACCTGCACGCGGAAACCATTAGCAGTGAATTGATTTGGAAATTTCTTGTTGGCCAGCAAAATTTCAATACGTTTGTCCTGATGAACTGAAACTGTGGAATTGCTCACCGAATCGGGGGTAGATAGTGCCTGAAAGATATTATTTTGTAATGAATTCTGGTTTTGTTGAGCAGCTAACTGCCAGCTAATCATAATGAAAAATAGTGTTGATGAGAGAAATATTCGATTCATTTCGATTCGTTTTTTGAGCTGCAAAGTTATATAATTGTTGTGGGTTTATTGATATGATTTTAATATTTATTCATCACAAGGTTTTTATCTGTTTGAAAATCAGAACTGCTGTAAAATATTCAATGCAAGGTATTAAATATTAATGGCTTATTGCTTATCTTTGTTTTCGGATAAAATCCTACTGAAAAAATATAAATGAAAAAGATAACTATACTTGTTGCCGGTGGAAAAGGGGAACGCATGAATACCGTTATTCCGAAACAATTTCTGGAAATTAAGGGAAAACCCATTTTGATGTACACGCTTGAAGTTTTTCATCGATATGATTCAACTTTACAACTTATTTTGGTTTTACCGGCTGTTGAAATAGACTTTTGGAACAAGCTATGTAAGAAATATAACTTTTCGGTTGAACATCAGGTTGTTGCCGGTGGTGAGACTCGTTTTCAATCGGTAAAAAATGGACTAACTGCTGTGAAAACGTCAGCTTTGGTGGCAATTCACGATGGAGTTCGCCCTTTGGTGAGTACGGAAACTATTGCTCGATGCTTTGATGCTGCCGAAAAATTTAAAGCTGCTATTCCTGTGATAGATTTAGTGGATAGCATTCGTTTGGTTGGTGAAAAAGATAATAAATCGGTAGACAGAAATGCATACAAATTAGTTCAAACTCCTCAGGTTTTCGATGCTGAATTATTGAAGAAAGCTTACGAACAAAATTTCTCTCCACTTTTTACCGATGATGCTTCGGTGGTTGAAGCAACCGGAATAGAAATCCATTTGGTTGAAGGTAATCGTGAAAATATAAAGATAACCACGGAATTTGATTTGAATGTGGCTGAATCGATTTTAAAATAAGGTATGGATTCCCCAAAGGTAAATATCCAATTTTTGGACACATTAAGGGCGATGGCTACGCTTGGAGTCATTCTCATTCATGTCACTACACCGATTTTGAAAATGACTTATGGAAAAAATATGGAATTTTGGTGGATTGGAAATAGCATTGATAGTTGTGTGCGGTTTGTAATTGCCATATTTTTGATGCTGAGTGGAGCTACCATGCTTGGCAAAACATATAAATTGAGCGAATTTTATCGGAAACGATTTATGCGCGTTTTAGTTCCTTTTTTGTTTTGGTCGGCAATTTATTGTTTTTATTTATGGCAAAATTTGCCCTCGAAATCTAAACCCACTGATGTATTTTCAATTTTGAGTTGGGCTTTTCATTTGTTTGTAAATCAAGGTATTTCAAGGCATTTTTGGTATGTGTATATGATTGTGGTAATTTATATTTTTGTGCCGTTTATGGGAAAAACAGTTCGCAAATTATCCGATACTACTTTATGGATTGTTCTCTTGGTTTGGATTTTGATGAATGTGGCAGAAACTTTTCATTTACTTGATACTACTCACTGGCCTGTTTTGCTTGCGCAATATTTCGGATATGTTATGTATTCGGGTTATTTGCTACTCGGATATCAATTAATGAAAGTGCATATTCGGTCAAAATACAACAGAATTTTTCCGGCTTTAGTTTATTTGCTGACTATATTCATCGCAGCAATTTCTACCTGGTTTTTGAGCAAACAAGCGCATAAATTAGACACAACAATGTACGGAAGCCTGACGCCAAACACCATGCTTCAATCTGTTGCGCTTTTTCTTTTAATCAAAGACATGGCAACAAATCGTAAATTTGCACGTTGGATTATAACTAAGTTGAGCAATTACAGCTACGGTATTTATTTGGTACATGTACTGATTATCAATTTGTTGTTTGATCATAAAATTTTTTGGAAAATAGCTTATCCTTTACTGTCAGTGCCAGCCATAGTGATTTTGGTGCTGATATGTTCGTTTGGGATAATCTTTGTGTTGCGAAAATTACCGGGTGGAAACTATATTTCAGGCTAAAAAATGGATCTCTCCAATCAAGATATAAAATTTCTACCTGGTGTTGGACCGAAAAAGGCAGAATTACTGGCGAAAGAACTCGACATTCATTCGGCTGAAGATTTATTGCGACATTATCCATACAAATATGTTGATCGGAGTAGGTTTTATTATTTGCACGAAATTTCGGAAGAAATGCCGTTTATTCAGCTAAAGGGACAGATTATTCGGTTTGAAAAAGTAGGTGAAATTAACAAACAGAGGCTTATTGCTATTTTTACAGATGGACGAGAAACGATTGAACTGGTTTGGTTTAAAGGAATTAATTTTATTTTAGATAAGTATAAAACAGGAGTTGAATATGTTGTTTTTGGTAAGCCCACTTTTTTTAATGGAAAATATAATCTACAACACCCTGAAATTGATCTTCCGTCTCAATTGCCACCACCAGAGCAAATGGGTTTTCAGCCATTTTATAACACATCGGAGAAAATGAAAAACAGTTTTCTGAATTCGAAAATGATTCAGAAAATTCTTTTCCCGCTCGTTCAATCCATTCGGAGTGGCATTCCCGAAACGCTTCCGGCATTCTTGTTGAAAAAATTCGCTTTGCTAAATTTGACCGATTCGTTGGTCAACATCCATTTTCCTCAAAATGCTGACCTTCTCAAAAAAGCCCGACAACGACTGAAATTTGAAGAACTTTTTTATATCCAGCTCAATATTTTGCAGCAAACCAAGTGGCGTGACCAACATTTTCGTGGCTTTGTTTTTGGACAAATCGGACATTATTTCAATACGTTTTTCAGCGATTATTTGCCATTTGAATTGACTGGAGCTCAAAAACGAGTGTTACGCGAAATTCGCATTGATGTGGCTTCGGGCAGACAAATGAATCGCTTGTTGCAAGGCGATGTGGGTAGTGGAAAAACTCTGGTGGCTTTAATGTCCATGTTAATGGCAGTTGACAATGGTTTTCAAGCTTGTATAATGGCGCCCACTGAAATTCTGGCTACACAACATTTTGCCAGTCTGAAAGAATTATTGGGCGATTTGGGTGTGAATGTAGCTTTGCTTACCGGATCATCAAAGCTCAAAAACCGATTAGAATTACACGAAAAACTACTTAATGGCGAACTTAATATTTTAATTGGAACACATGCACTGATTGAAGATGTGGTACAGTTCAAAAATCTCGGTTTGGTGGTTATCGACGAGCAACATCGGTTTGGGGTGGAACAAAGGGCGAAACTTTGGCGAAAAAATGTAAATCCGCCCCATATTTTGGTGATGACAGCCACTCCAATTCCCCGAACGCTTGCTATGACACTTTACGGCGACTTGAGTGTGTCGGTTATCGACGAACTTCCGCCCGGACGTAAACCCATTCAAACCTTTCATTATTATGAAAATAAACGACAGGGTTTAAATCAGTTTATAGCCAAACAGGTAGAATCCGGCCGACAAATTTACATCGTTTATCCACTTATTAAGGAATCGGAAAAAAGCGATTTACAAAATCTTGAAAGCGGGTATGAATATATACGTGAGGTTTTTCCAACCTACAAAATCAGTATGGTTCACGGTAAAATGAAAGCTGCAGACAAAGAACATCAAATGCAGAAATTTGTAGAAGGAAAAACCCATATTTTGGTGGCTACAACTGTGATAGAAGTGGGTGTAAATGTGCCCAATGCTTCTGTAATGGTTATCGAAAGTGCCCAGCGTTTCGGACTTTCGCAGTTGCATCAGTTGCGTGGGCGCGTTGGGCGAGGAGCAGAGCAATCGTTTTGTATTTTGCTGACAGACTATAAATTAGGAGTTGACACCCGAAAACGTATGGAAATTATGGTAAGAACAAATGACGGTTTTGAAATTTCGGAAGCCGACTTACGACTTCGTGGACCGGGTGATTTGGAAGGAACGCAACAGAGCGGTTTGCCTTTCGATTTGAAGATTGCGAATCTGGCATTAGATGGTAAAATGCTCGAAATTGCCAGAAATGCCGCTTTGGAGATATTGGAAACAGACCCAAGGCTCGAACAAACTGAAAATCGGGTTATGGCAAATCAATTACGAAAAATGAAAACAAATACCTTAAATTGGGGTTCGATAAGTTAAGAAAATAGAATTTGTTTTGACCACTAAGGGCATTTCTTTAATTTTGGAGAGTAAAAAATAATTTTCAGGCTTTGATTAGTTAATTTTTAAGTTTAAAACACACTAAATCATGGAAAAAACACTTGTAATTATAAAACCGGGAGCTATTCAACGTGGTCTGATCGGTGAAGTTATACATCGTTTCGAACGAAAAGGAATTCAACTTTGTGGCATTAAAATGATTCAATTGACTGATGAAATTTTGGCGGAACATTATGCTCATTTGGTACAACGCCCTTTTTTTAAACGGATTAAAGATTCGATGATGATAACCCCCGTTATTGTGTGCTGCCTGAAAGGGATTGCTGCTGTGCATATTGTTCATGAGATGGCTGGAAAAACCAATGGACGTGAAGCTGCTATTGGTACTATTCGTGGCGATTACAGCATGAGTGTTCAGGAAAATATTATTCATACTTCTGACACAGTTGAAAATGCCGAAGCTGAATTAGCTCGTTTTTTTAAGCCTGAGGAAATTTTTGAATTCAACCAAAATGGATTCAATTTCATTTATGCGAATGACGAAATCTGATTCCTTGAGCAGTTAGCAGTTATCACCTATTATAAAAAAGATAAAAACTTTCAACTTCAGACTTTTTGACAATTTATTTCTAATGTTTGTATTCCATAAAAAACACATATTCTTTCTAAGCTTTTTTCTCTCAACCTGTTGGGGGTATGCTCAGCTAAATAATTTTTCACTCATCCCTAAAAAAGATACAGCTAACATTTACAAGGAAATGTTGAACGATAACACGGATGACTTGATGGAAAACCACCCTGCTGACGATATCTACAATGAAATGTGGACGAGCGATCATGTCAATCCCTATAAAATCCCCATCGACAGTTTGCCCGATTCGGTTCGTATCGATTGTTCCAATTTTTTCGTGCCGGTTCGAGGTGCAGTGACTTCGGTTTTTGGTCCGCGTCGGTATCGGTTTCATTACGGTATCGATTTAAGGTTGAAAGTTGGTGATTCGGTGCGCAGTGCATTTTCGGGTAAAGTTCGAATTATCAACTATGAAGGTCGTGGTTATGGAAATTATATTGTGATTCGCCACGATAATGGATTAGAAACCGTTTACGGTCATCTTTCGTCGGTATTAGTTGCTCTAAATCAAAATATTAAAGCCGGCGAATTAATCGCTTTTGGTGGAAATACGGGTCATTCCACCGGTCCGCATCTGCATTTCGAAACCCGTTACATTGGGAATGCTATTAATCCGGCTCATATTATTAATTTTAGCACCGGACAGGTTTTTGCTAAGACTTTTTTGTTGTTAAAGAAAAGCGCTTTTTATTATCAGCACGAAGTAAAATCTTTTGCATCAGCTCGATATTACAAAGTTCGAAAAGGTGATACCTTGAAAAAAGTTGCTGCTCGAAATGGTACAAGTGTAAAAGCTCTTTGCCGCCTGAATGGACTTAAAACTAAAGCTAAACTGAAAAAGGGGATGCGCTTGAGAATAAGATAATTTATAATTGGTAGATTAAAGGTTTATAAAAAAGCCGTTTTCATTGAATTGAAAACGGCTTTGTTTTTAATATTCATAATCTTGAATTAATACCGGTAATGTTCGGGTTTATAAGGCCCATTTGCATTAACTCCAATATATGCAGCTTGTTCGGGAGTAAGCACAGTTAGTTTCACTCCTAATTGTTCTAAATGTAGACGTGCCACTTCTTCGTCCAAATGCTTGGGTAATCGATATACATCCACCGGATAATCTTTTGTGAATAATTCAATTTGTGCTAGTGTTTGATTGGTAAACGAGTTACTCATTACAAACGACGGGTGACCCGTTGCACAACCCAAATTCACTAACCGACCGTCGGCAAGCAACAGAATGCTGTGACCATCAGGGAAAATGTATTTATCAACCTGAGGTTTGATATTAACACGGGTAATGCCGGCATATTTCTTTAGTTTTTCAACCTGAATTTCGTTATCAAAATGTCCGATATTGCAAACAATCGCTCCATCTTTCATTTTTTCGATATGTTCAATGCGAATAATATCTTTGTTTCCGGTGGTAGTAACAAATACATTTCCTTCGGCTAATGCATCTTCAATGGTTGTAACTTTAAAACCTTCCATCGAAGCTTGTAGCGCACAAATCGGATCAATTTCGGTTACAATCACGCGAGCTCCATACGCCAGCATCGATTTAGCACAGCCTTTTCCCACGTCACCATACCCACAAATTACCACTACTTTTCCTGCAAGCATTATGTCGGTAGCGCGTTTAATTCCATCGGCCAGCGATTCACGACAGCCATAGAGATTATCAAATTTCGATTTTGTTACCGAATCGTTCACATTGAAAGCAGGAAACAACAACGAACCTTCGGCTAGCATTTCGTACAAGCGATGAACACCGGTGGTAGTTTCTTCCGATACACCACGAATTTCGGGAGTCATGCGTGTCCAGATTCCATTTTCCTCTTTCAAAATATCTTTCAAAATGGCATTCAACAAGCGTTCGTCATCAGTTCCAACAACTTTGTCGAGAATTTTGGCATCTTTTTCGGCTGCCACTCCCACATGAATCATCATGGTGGCGTCACCACCATCGTCAACAATTACATTAGG